>OUNM010037290.1_pt1 | contig 17428 bp, 14 predicted proteins | sample 1769961 | NCBI WGS metagenome assembly OUNM01 (sample SAMEA3914820, study PRJEB12502) | metagenome | biome: forest; material: soil | place: USA | collected 2012-03-12 | depth 0.3 m
CCTCAAGGCGACGACGTCGAAGAACTACGACATTGCGCTGGAATGGTACTTCGAACGCAACAGCGCGATCTACGTCACCGGTTTCCGCCGCGAAATCCAGGGCCTGGTCGTTCCGCTCACCACGCTGGAATACATTCCGAACAACACGATCGTCGGCAGCACCGCCACCGACTACTTCCAGGTTACCCGCCCGACCAACGCGTCTGACGGCGTGCTGAAGGGCGTGGAAATCGGTCTGACCTACTTCCCGACCTACCTGCCCAGCATCCTCAACGGTCTGGGCTTCCAGGGTAGCGCGACGGTGCTGGATTCGTCGCAGACGATCCCGGATACCGATACGGCAGGCAACATTGTCTACACGAAGTCGGCATTCTTCGCGGTTTCGAAGTTCTCGTACAACGCCACGCTGGCTTATGAGCGCGGTCCGATCGGTGCACGTCTGTCGTATGTGTGGCGCAAGGGCTTCCTCAACAACAACGAAGCCCGCGCATTCGCCAACCCGATCGGCATGTGGCGCAAGCCTGAGAACAGCCTCGACATGCAGATCACCTGGGCCATCACCAAGGACATCGGTCTGACCTTCGACGCGACCAACCTGACCAAGTCGAAGCAGCAGAACTACTACAAGTACGACACTGCCGGCGGTCCGGTGACGATGAACTCAAGCACGCTGCTGATCGACCGCACCTTCGCGGCCGGCGTCCGCTTCAAGTTCTAATTGCTAACAGCAGCCCACGGCGCATCGCCATTCCGCGTCGCGGGCTGCTTCGGGCGGCCGGTTCCCGGGGATTTCTCTCCCAACACGCCCCGGGGACCGGCCGCTCTTGTTTTTTCTGGATAATTGCTGCCTGACGCACGGGAGACCATGAAGGGGTAACGATGCGCGGAAATCTACGGACTGTCCTTGCCACCGCGGCGCTTCTTGCCACGGCGGCCAGCCCGCCGGTTGCCGTTTCCGCTCCGTCTTCGGCTGCGGTCCGCACCGAGCCGAAGCTCGACATCGCCGCGATCGCCAAGGCCCGCTTCGGCAACGACGCTGCCTGGTATCAGCAGCGCATACCCTTCTTCGAAAGCGCCGATCCCAAGATCGATGCGGTCTACTACTACCGCTGGGGCCTGTTCCGCGCGCACCAGCGCGACCTGGGCGCTGAAGGCTATATCACCACCGAATTCGCGGACGATGTGGGCTGGCAGCGAGAGCCTTTCGCCAGCCTCAACGACGCCAGCGGCTTCCACATCGCCGAAGGGCGCTGGCTGAACGACCGCCGCTTCACGGACGACTACGTCAACTTCATGTATGAGGGCGGGAACGACCGCCACTTCACCGACTACATGGCGGACTCGGTCTGGGGCCGTTACCTCGTCGACGGCGACAAGCAGGCGCTGCTCGCGCACCTGAAGACGATGCGCCACGTCTACCGCCTGTGGGACGAGAAGTTCGATTTCTCCAAGGGCCTCTACTTCGTGGAGCCGCTGCTGGACGCGACCGAGTACACCGTTTCCTCGATCGACGCTTCGGGCGGCAAGGATGGGTTCCGGGGTGGGGATTCCTTCCGCCCTTCGGTCAACAGCTACATGTTCGCCAATGCCCGCGCGCTCTCGAAGATGGCGGAACTGGCCGGCGACACCGCGATGGCCAAGGAATATGCCGACCGGGCGGAGGCGCTGAAGGCGCATGTGCTGCAGGACCTGTGGAACCCCGCGCTGGGCCACTTCGCCGATCGCTACCAGGTCGACAACGAATTCGTGAAGTACTGGGCGCCGATCCGCAATCGTGAGCTGGTCGGCTATCTGCCGTGGATGTTCGACCTGGTGCCGGACGACGGCAAGTACGCCTCGGCATGGTCGCACTTGCTCGATCCCAATGCGCTGGCCGGCAAGGCGGGCATGCGCACGGTCGAGAAGGGTTACGAGTACTACATGCGCCAGTATCGCTATCTGGGCGATGCGCGTGAGTGCCAGTGGAATGGCCCGATCTGGCCCTACCAGACGACCCAAGTGCTGGCGGCGATGGGCAACCTGCTCGATCATTACGACGATCACGGCCCGGTGACACGCAGCGACTATATGCGGATGCTGCGCCAGTACACGCAGTTGCATTATCAGGGCACGCGACTGGATCTGGAAGAGGATTACGATCCGGAGACGGGCAAGCCGATCGTCGGGCTGGACCGCAGCCATCACTATTTCCACTCGGGCTACGTCGATCTGATCATGACCGGCCTCGTCGGCATCCGTCCGCGTGCCGACGACGTGCTGGAGGTGAACCCGTTGCTGCCCGCCGCGAGCGATGCGCAGGCCTTGGGCTGGTTCCATATCGAGCGCGTGCCCTATCACGGGCACGAGGTTTCGGTGACCTGGGACGCGGACGGCAAGCGCTATGGCCGCAAAGGGTTGACGGTCTCCGTGGACGGAGCGGAAGTGGCGCATCGCGACCAGCTTGGCCGTGTGGAAGTGCCGCTGGCCCGCAAGGCGAATGCGCCGATCGCGCGGGAAACCAATCTGGCGGTGCAATTGGTGCGGGGTAACTTCCCCAAGGCCTCTGCTTCTTCGGGCGGCGAGGCGGAGAACCTGCACGATGCCATCGACGGCCGCGCGTGGTTCTATCCGGAGCTTCCCAATGGCTGGGACTCCGCAGCCGGCAAGGCGGACCAGTGGTACGCGGTCGATTTCGGCAAGCCGGTTACGCTGGGCAGCACCGAACTGGCCTTCTTCGCCGATGGCATGAAGTTCGCGGCACCGCGCAAGGTCGTGATCGAGGCGTGGATGGATGGTCGCTGGCAGCAGGTTGCGGCACCTAGGGTCGCGCCGTTGGCGAATGGCGTGACGGGGCTTTCGTGGTCGCCGGTAACGGCGGAACGGCTGCGCGTGACGATGACGCCAGCAGGCGGAAAGGCGATCCGGCTGGCCGAGATCAAAGCCTTCGCGGGTGGAAATATTTAACCTTACTTACTTGTAAACCCAGGGCCTCAAATCGGAATTAACCGCGTTTGGGGCCTTTATTCCGGCATGTCGCACGGATACCCACTCGCATCGCTCGTCGCAGGCGCGTCCTGTTATATAGACCTCTCTGCGCTGATGCCGGCTTGGCTGGCAGGCATCGCGGCGGTCCATGTGACTTGTGCCGTATTGTTCATGGGCCTGTTCAAGTACGAGACGCAATAAGGCGTCCGGGATGCTGCCGGTCTAGAACGACAGCTCAGAACACGAGCGCGGCGAGGCTTGCCCAGCAGATCGCCGAAAATCCGGCCGCCAGCGCTAGCCCCATCAGCGAATGGCGTCCGCCTGCATGACGGTCGGGACTGGCGGAGGCGCGGTCAGCCGGCATCGCGGAATGGGGGCTCGAAAAAGGGGCGCGGCAAAGGGGCTCGCTTCGATAGGGGGGAAGAGGGATAGCGGCATAGAACATGGGCGAAATTCCTCGATCGGTTTTCACACAGGTCGACTTGGAATACGTCCCTGAATGCCTCCATTTTATCTCAACTCATTTGGTAGACAATACGGTGAGGGCCGTAGCCGCGAAATTTCGCTGCATTCGGCCCTCCGCTCATCGGCCGGCGGCGCTCGCCAGCAGGTCAGGCGTTAGCACTTGCGGTAGCTGCACCGCTTTGCCGTCGCGGCTGTACCAGACATAGAGCGGTACCCCGGCGGCGCCTTGCGCGGTGAGATAGCGGGTGATTTCCGGATCGCGGCGGGTCCAGTCGCCGCGTAGCACCACCACGCCCGCCTTGTCGAACGCGGCCTTCGTTTCGGCGCGTTCGATGGCGACTTCCTCGTTCACCTTGCAGGACAGGCACCAGTCGGCAGTCATCCAGACGAACACCGGCTTTCCGGCGGCGCGGGCATCGGCCAGCGCTTTCTCGCTGAAGGGCTTGGCGCCCAGGATGGAATCGGCGGCCGCGACGGGGGCGACTGGCTGCGGCAGGACGACCAGCGCAAAGACCGCAATGGCAACAGCGACGGCCGCTGCTGGACGCGCCGAGCCGCCCTTGCGCTGGGTGCGGCCCATCACGAACAGGGCGGCAAGCACGAGGGCCAGGCCGATGAGGGCGCTACCAGCGAACCACGGCCCGCCGACCTTCCAGGTCAGCCAAGCCAGTGCCAGTGCGGTCAGGCCCATTGGCACCGCCAACCAGCGGCGGAACGTGACCATCCAGGCACCGGGGCGCGGCATGCGTCGGCGCAGCGGGGGGATGAAGGCGATCGCGAGGAATGGCAGCGCAATGCCGATGCCCAGTGTCGCGAACAGCGCCATCGCTGGCAGCACCGGCAGCAGCAGCGCTGCGCCCATTGCACTCGCCATGAACGGCCCGGTGCAGGGCGTCGCCACGAAGGCGGCCAGCAGGCCAGTGATGAAGGCCCCGCGCGTGAAGCTGGAGGGTGATCCGCCGGAGACGAAGCCCGGAACCGTCAGTTCGAACAGGCCCAGCAGGTTGGCAGTGATCGCGGCGGCCAGCAGTAGCAGCGCGACGACGACCAGCGGCTCCTGAAGCTGGAAGGCCCAGCCCACTTCCTCTCCGCCCGCGCGCAATGCCAGCAGTGCGCCGCCAAGTCCGAGACAGGCAACGACGACGCCAGCGGTATAGGCCAGCCCCTCGATCCGGGCATGGGCCTCGCTCTCGCCCGCGCGGGCAAGGCTCAGCGCCTTGAGGCTGAGGATTGGGAAGACGCAGGGCATGACGTTCAGCAACAGCCCGCCCGCCAGTGCCGCCAGTAGAAGCAAGGGCAGCGGGGCGAGGCTGGGGGTGGGCGCGGCATCGCCTGCCAGCGGACTGCCACCGGCCGGCACCGCGCCGGGCTTGGCCGAAAAGGCGATGCCGTTGCCCTCATTGTCCAGCCGCAGCACGCCGGTCAGCGTGCTTGTGTCGCGCGCGTCCAGTTTGGCGCGGGGAATGGTGACGATCAGCTTGTCGCCATTCCAGGCGAAGGCCTGCGAGGCGGCATAGTCCACCAGCTTGTCCTCGCCGATAAACACATGCGGCGATGTCAGCGGGGTCGTCGCGGGCAGTGGAATGGCAAGGTGCAGCGCCTTGGCATCGAGCGAGAAAGTGCCACTGGCGTCGAGCGGGGCGGGCAGGCGGCGCGTCCATTCGGCAAAGCGCGCATCCGGCGCGGCGGCTTTGGCGACGACCGGCACTTCGACCGCCAGATCGGCTTGCTCGGGGACACAAATCTCTTCGGTACAGGCCAGCCATTGCGCGGCGACGCGGATCGGCAGGCGGCTGCCCGGCGCGGCATTGGCGGGCAGGGTGACCGGAACCAGCACGGCGTAGTCATGCTCGAACACGTGGTTCATCAGGCCGGACACCACCAGCGTCTGCGGCACTGGATACTTCGGCGTACCCGCCTTCGCGCCAGCAGGCAGCGTCCAGTCCAACTGCATGCCCAGCCCGGCATCACCGGGGTTAGACCAATAGCCGTGCCAGCCCTTCTGCGGCGTCATGTGGATCGCCACCGTGGCCTCGCCGCCCGGCGTGGCGGGGGCGGCGACCAGCTCGGCGGCGATGTGCGGCGTTGTCCCCGATTGCGCATGGGCAACGAGGGGCAGCAGAAGCAACGCCAGCAATTGCCACAGGACTGTCACGGAGAGGCGATAGCGGCGCGTTTTCATGAAACTCCCGAGGATTGATCGTGGGTTGCGTCGCTCTCGCGATCCGATCAAGCCAAGCATCTGCGCCCAACCCGTCCAGATTTCAAGGAAGACCCCCCGATGCGCTTTCTGACTTGCTCGCTCGCTTCGATGGCCATGGCTCTGGCTGTGCCGGCCATGGCGAAGGAGGCGCCAGCTGCCGTGCCTGCCATGCCGGCGGTGACCGAGCAGGTGCCGGCCAACGCCCCCAAGCTGATCGTTGCGATCGCGGTGGACCAGTTCTCTGCCGACCTCTTTGCGCAATACCGCGAACACTATGCCAAGGGCTTCACGCGATTGCTGCAAGGCGCGGTCTATGCGCAGGGCTTCCAGTCGCACGCTGCGACGGAGACATGTCCGGGCCACTCGACACTGCTGACGGGTGCGCATCCGTCGCGCACGGGGATCACTGCGAACTCATGGTTCCTGCCCGGCATCGGCCGCGCCGAAAAGGAAGTCTACTGCGTCGAGGATGAGACCGATCCCAAGTCCTCGCCGGACAAGCCGGTGGTGACCGCACGGCACCTGATGGCACCGACCTTGGGCGACCTGATGAAGAAGGCCAATCCCAAGACGATCAATGCCGCCGTTTCCGCCAAGGACCGCGCGGCCGTGATGATGAGCGGCCACAACACCGATGCCGTCTACTGGATCGGCGACAGCGGTTTCACCACCTTCGCCAACCGCCGCATCTCCAAGGCGACCGAGGCAGAGAACGCCGAACTCACGCGCCGTATCGCCGCCGGTGACGGGCCGCTGCCGGTGCCCGGCTGGTGCGGCAATGTCGACCGCGCGACGCCGATCGGCGATTTCACCATCGGCACCTGGCGCTTCCCGGTCGCGGCTGGCGACTACAAGACGTTCGTGAACGGCCCGCGCGTCGATACCGCCACGGCCGAGATGGCCGTGCGCATGGTGGACGAACTGGGCATGGGCAAGGATGCCGTGCCGGACGTGCTTTCGGTCAGCTTCTCCGCCACCGACAAGGTCGGCCATGCCTATGGCACCGAGGGCGTCGAGATGTGCGTGCAGATGAACGTGCTGGATCAGGCGCTGGGTTACCTGTTCGATCAGCTGGACGCGCGCGGGATCGACTATGAAGTGGTGCTCAGCGCCGACCATGGCGGCTTCGACGCGCCGGAACGCCAGCAGCTTCGCGGCAATCCCGATGCCCGCCGGATCGATACTGCGCTGACCGCCAAGGCGCTGGCAGCCGCCGTCTCGCAGGATACCGGGGTCACCGTGAAGAACGGCCCGCTGTTCTATGGCGCGGGTGAATCGGGCAGCGTCTGGCTTTCCGCTGAGCTGACCGATGCCGACAAGGCCAAGGTGATCCCGGCTCTCATCGCCCGGCTGAAGGCCAATCCGCAGATCGCGGCGGTCTACACGCAGGACCAGATCATGCAGTGGCCCGAACCCAAGGGCAATCCGCAGGACTGGACGATGGAGCAGAAGGTGCGAGCCTCGTTCGTGCCCGGCCGATCGGGCGAAGTGCAGATGCTGACCAAGCGCGGCGTCGTTCCCGGCAAAGCCTCGCCCGGCAAGGTCGCCACCCATGGCAGCCCGTGGGATTACGATCGCCGCGTGCCGATGCTGTTCTGGCGCAAGGGCATGACCGGGTTCGAGCAGCCCACGCCGGTGGAGACGGTGGACATCGCCCCCACCCTTGCCGCGACGGTGGGTTTGTCCGCGCCTGCGGGCACTTGGGACGGAAGGTGTCTCGACATCGACGCGTCGGAGGCCGATAGCTGCCGTCGATGAACGACTCGGCAGCAAGGCTCGATACAGCGGCGGATCGCCGCGACCTGATCATCCTCGGCGGCGGTCTCGTCGGCATGACGCTGGCGCTGGCGGCCGCGAGGGCGGGGATCACCAGCCACGTGATCGACCGTGCCGATCCGGCGGACCTGACGGCAGAGGGCGCGGACGGACGCGCCTCTGCCATCTCGACCGCGAGCTGGAACCTGTTCAGCAATATCGGCCTCGCGCCGGCGCTGAAGGGCCTTGGCTGCCCGATCGATTCGATCGCCGTTACCGACGGGATGAAGCCCGGCCGCATCGACTTCACGCCGAAGCCCGATGAAGGCACGCTGGGCCGCATGTTCGCCAACCGCGACTTGCGCATCGCCCTGTTCGATGCGGCGAAGGGCGAGCCGAATATCGCCTGGCATGTGAAGACCGAAGCCGTGCGCCGCGACCGTGGCCCGCACGGTGTGGAAGTGGAACTGAGCGATGGGCGCGTGCTCAAGGCCAGCCTCTTGGTCGCTGCCGAAGGGCGCCAGTCGCCCACTCGCGACGAGGCCGGTTTTGCGCTCGCCAAGTGGGACTACAAGCACCGCGCGATGGTGACGGGGCTGTTCCATACGAAGCCGCATGACAACACTGCTTGGGAAATCTTCTACCCGGCCGGGCCTTTCGCGCTGCTGCCGTTGCTGGACGATGCGCAGGGCCGCCACCGCAGCGCGCTGGTCTGGACCGTGTCCGAAAAGGACGCGGCCGGCGTGATTGCGATGAACGATGCGATGTTCGTGAACGAGGTCGAAAGCCGCATGCAGGGCGTGCTGGGCAAGATCTCGCTCTCCGCCCCGCGCATGAGCTATCCGCTGCGATTCCACCATGCCGGGCATGTGATCGATGAGCGTCTCGCTGTCATTGGCGACGCCGCGCACGGCATGCATCCGATTGCCGGGCAGGGCCTGAACCTTGGCCTGCGTGACGTGGGTGCGCTGGTGGAAGTGCTGACCGAGGGCATGCGGCTGGGGCTGGAGCCGGGCGACATGCAACTGCTCAAGCGCTACGAGAAGTGGCGCAGCCTCGATGCCTTCATGGTCATGTCGGTGACGGACGGGCTGACCCGTCTGTTCGGTATTCCTGGGCGCCTGCCCAGTGCCGTGCGCCGGTTGGGCATGGGCGCGGTGCAGCGTCTGCCGACGTTGAAGCGCTTCTTCATGGATGAGGCGCGGGGCATGTCCGGTAAGCTGCCGGAACTGCTTCAGGGCTGAAACTGCGCGCGGGGTGCTGCGTCGATTGGGACGCTGCGCTCCGATGGCGACAATCCGAAGCTGGCGATGCGACCGAAGCGAGCCGAGGCGCCAGCTATCAACATAACATATCGTCGCCCCCGCGTAGGCGGGGGCCCCGCTTCCTTTTGCCACGCGCGCGAAGAACAAGCGGGATCCCCGCCTTCGCGGGGATGACGGGGTTTTGTTTTGAAAAGGCAGGTGGTGGTAGCCGGTATCGGCAATCGCCAGCGACGGGTGCCAGCAAACCGTCACCTAACCATTAAATCAATCATGAGGCGCAAAGCCTCACTCCTCGCCGGTCGGCTCCGGCGTCGGCATGGGCTCCGTGCCCGGCGCTGCCAGCGGGCTCTGCTGATTGACGGCGGTGCCGTTCGAATCCTGCAAGCGCCGCGGTTCCAGCATCGCGGTGGTTTCCAGCAGATCCAGCGCCTTCTGCACATCCTGATAGCGGCGCGCGTCGGCGATCCAGGTGTCGGCCGCCTGCGCATTCGGCAGGCGTTCGACTTCGCTGATGGCGTTGGAAATGCGGCGTGCAGTCACCATCAGCCGCGCACGGTCGATGCGCGCGGTGGGCGAAAGTAGCGTCGAGGAATCGCGGTGCACCGTGAAGAAGCTCGACAATTCGGCGCGTGCCTTTTGCCACAGGCTCTCGTCGGTCTGCTTCTCGCTCAATTCGGGCGAGAGTGCTTCGAGGCGGGCGGAAAGCTCGTCCAGCGTTACCGGGTTCTTGGCGAACTCGATAACCGTCTCCACCGCCTGCGGCTGGGCATTGGTGAAGCGCAGGCGCAGTTGGTCGGCCACGTAGCTGAGCGGTTCGCCGCGATCGATCATGCGGCGCGCGGCGAAGGCGATCAACAAGCCTTCCGCGCGGGCGGCGTTGCCGGAGGCGGCGTCGGTCTGGAAATCGATGCGCGAGAGGCGATCCTCCAGCAGCGCGACGCGGCCCTCCACCGAAGTGAGCGCGGCCATGTCCTGCGGCGTGGGCTTACCGGTCACGATCGGCGAGGGCGCAGGCGCCACGACTGCGGGTGCGGCCGGCGGGTTTGCCTCATGGCCGGGTAGCAGGCGATCGAAATAACCCTCCTGCGCGCCCCACAGTGCCAGCGCACCGCCCAGCATGAAGGCGAGCAGCGCAACAAAGACCGCCCCGGCGCGGGAGCGCGGGCGGTGCGGCATCAAGGAAGGCTGCGAGGTCAGGTCCTGCATCACGCTCGTTTCTGTAAGATCACGATCCCGGCGTAAAGCCTTGGCACAAGTCGCGGGCCAAGGCCAGCAATGCGGCATCGTTGGGTTCTGGGGCAATGGCGATGGCAGCCCAACCGCTGCCGGCGGCATCGACGATGCGCGGGCCAAGGGCGGCAAGGCGAATCTGGGCGCGGTCTATCCCGGCTTCGGCGCAGGCGCGCGCGAAATGGGCGGCGGCCTCGCCGGAATGGAGGAGGACGATGGCAGGCGTCGCCAGCAATGCTTTCAGCCCGTCCGGCAGGTGCAGCGCCTCACTGGCGTACACTTCGCAGGTGGTGATCGAGAGGCCAGGCGGTAAGTCCAGAACGATCCGCTCGCGCCCGGCCAGGCGCAGCAGGCGGCGATGGGCGGGATCGACGCGGCTTAGCACGCCTTGCAATCCGCCGTTGCCGGTGAGGATCACGTCGAGCCCGGCCTCGCGCGCGGCTTCGGCGGTGCGTTCGCCCACGGCATAGGCGGGCAAGCCGCGATAGCGTTCCAGCGCCGCGCCGCCGTGGCGCAAGGCGTTGGCGCTGCCCAGCAGCAGCGCGTCCACCGCATCGCGCGCCACCGGCTCCCAGCCGAGCTCGCGGATCGCGAAGAGCGGGAAGGCGCAGGCATCGAGGCCCATTTCTCCCGCTGCCGCGCAAGTCGCGCGCGCGCCGGGCTCAGGCCGGATGACGATGACGGGCAGGCCGGTCAGCTTTCCGCTCCGACCCCGGCGAAATGAGCGGCGATTGCCGGAACCGCGCGCGCCAGCAGGTCGGCGGCGAGCGCGGCGGGGCCTTGCGCGTCGCCGGCGGGGAAGCGGGCCTCGCCCTCCACCTTCTCGGCGCCATCGGGGCTGTAGAGCGCAGCGCGCATGAACAGGTCGCCGCCTTCGTGGCGCGTCAGCACGGCGATCGGGCTGTGGCAATTGCCGCCCAGCCCGGCGAGCAGCGCGCGTTCGGCCTCGACGGCGGCGCGGCTGGGTGTGTGGTCGACGGCGGCGAGGAAGGCCTTGGTGCGCGCGTCATCGGCGCGGCACTCGATCATGATTGCCGCCTGCGCGGGGGCGGGCAGCCAGTCGTTCTCATCCAGCGGATGGCCGGTGCCGCTTTCGCCAAGGCGCTTGAGGCCGGCAGAGGCGAGGAAGGTGGCATCCGCCTCCCCGGCTGCCAGTTTGGCAAGGCGAGTGGCCACATTGCCGCGGAACGTTACCACCTTGCAGTCCGGCCGGGCGTGGAGCAGTTGTGCGGCGCGGCGCGGGGCGCTGGTGCCGACCACGGCGCCTTGCGGCAGGGCGCGGATCGATTCGGCGCCGACCAGCACGTCGCGCACATCCTCACGCGGCAGAATCGCGCCGATCGTGAAGGCATCGGGCCGGATCGTCTCGACATCCTTGGCCGAATGGACCGCGAAATCGATCTCTCCGCTGGCCAGCCAGGCGTCCAATTCCTTGGTCCAGAGCGCCTTTCCACCGATTTCGGCCAGTGCTCGATCCTGGATGCGATCGCCGCTGGCGGTCACCGCCACGATCTCTATATGCGCTGCATCGATTCCATGCGCGGCGGCAAGCCGGTCGCGCGCTTCCTCGGCCTGCGCCATCGCCAGCGGCGAACGGCGGGTGCCGAGGCGGAAATGGGTTTCATGCGTTTTGGTTGGCGTCGTCATCGGGGGTTTGTGCTACCCGCCAATGTCGTTCAGTGGAAGGCCGTTCAGGGTATTAAAAAGATGAGCACGATACTGGGCATCGAAAGCTCGTGCGACGAGACTGCGGCAGCGCTGGTAACCAGCGACCGCACGATTCTGGCACAGCGCATCGCCTCGCAGGACGAGGCGCACCGGCCCTATGGCGGTGTCGTGCCCGAAATCGCCGCGCGCGCCCATGCCGAACGCCTTGCTCCGCTGATCGAAGCCACGCTGGCCGATGCCGGCATGGCGCTGGACGATGTGGACGCGATCGCCGCCACCGCCGGGCCGGGTTTGATCGGCGGGGTGATGGTTGGGCTGGTCACCGCCAAGGCGCTGGCCATGGCGACCGGCAAGCCGCTGATCGCGGTCAACCATCTGGAAGGCCACGCCTTGTCGCCGCGCCTTGCCGATGGCGATCTGCAATATCCCTACATGCTGCTGCTCGTTTCGGGCGGCCACTGCCAGATCCTGCTGGTGGAAGGCGTGGGCAAGTTCCGCCGTCTTGCCACCACCATTGACGATGCGTTGGGCGAAGCTTTCGACAAGTCCGCCAAGCTGCTGGGCCTGGGCTATCCCGGTGGCCCGGCGATGGAGCGGCTGGCGCTGGAGGGTGACGCGAAGAAAGTGCCGCTACCGCGCCCGCTGAAGGGTTCGGACGAGCCGCACTTCTCGTTCGCCGGGCTCAAGAGCGCGGTGATGCGCGCCAAGCAATCCGGCCAGTACAGCGATGCCGATATCGCCGCCTCGTTCCAGCAGGCGGCGATCGACTGCCTGATCGACCGTGCACGCCGGGCCTTGGCTTCGGTGGGCAAGGTGAACGCGCTGGTCGTCGCGGGCGGTGTGGCTGCCAACAAGGCGATCCGTGGAGCACTGGAAGCGCTGGCGGCCGAGTACGACCTCGATTTCGTGGCGCCGCCGCTGGCGCTCTGCACTGACAACGCGGCGATGATTGCCTGGGCCGGGGTGGAGCGCTTTGCACTCGGCCAGTCCGATCCGCTGGACGTTGCCGCGCGGCCGCGCTGGCCGCTCGATCCTGAGGCCGGTGCCGTGCGCGGTGCGGGGGTGAAGGCATGAGCGCGCCGAGATCAGGCGTGGTTGGCGTGATCGGCGCGGGCGCCTGGGGCACCGCGCTGGCGCAGGCCGCTGCCGGCGATGGCAGCGAAGTGTTGCTCTGGGCGCGCGAGCCAGAACTGGCCACACGCATCAATGCGACGCGGCGTAACGACGTTTATTTGCCGGCTGCAACTTTGGCGCCGAGCATCCGCGCGACGTCCGACCTTGCCGAACTGGCCGCGCTGCCCGCGCTGTTGGCCGTCGTGCCCGCGCAGTTCCTGGGCGGCGTGCTGGCGCAGCTTCCGGACCTCGGCTTTGCGGGCGGCGCGCGCGATATCGTGCTTTGCGCCAAGGGGATCGAGGCCGGCACCGGCCGCCTGATGGCACAAGTGGCGGCCGAGGCCGTGCCCGGTGCCCAGATCGCGGTACTTTCCGGCCCGACTTTCGCGCATGAAGTGGCCGCCGGCCTGCCTACCGCCGTCACGCTCGCCTGTTCGGGCGGACGCGCGCAGTGGGAGCGGCTTTCACCACTGATCGCGCGGCCTGCACTGAGGCCCTACTACTCCGACGACGTCATAGGGGCGGAAGTCGGCGGGGCGATCAAGAACGTGCTGGCGATTGCCTGCGGCGTGGTGGAAGGGCTGAAGCTCGGCCAGAACGCGCGCGCTGCGCTGATCGCGCGGGGCTATGCGGAAATGTTGCGGTTCGGCCTGGCGCGCGGTGCGCGGGCAGAAACGCTGTCGGGCCTTTGCGGCCTTGGAGACCTTGTGCTGACCTGTTCGTCCACTTCCAGCCGCAATTTCTCGCTCGGCCTTGCGCTGGGTGAGGGGCAGACCGCCGAACAGGCGCTGTCCGGCAAGGCCACTGTGGCCGAAGGCGCGGCCACTGCGCCAGTGCTGGTCGACCTTGCCAAGCGCGACGGTATCGAGATGCCGATTGCCGAGGCCGTCTGCCGCCTGCTGCAAGGCAAAGCGCCCGCCAGCGACGTGGTCAGCGGCATTCTCGCCCGCCCGCTGCGCGCCGAGCAGGAGCCGATTCTTTGACCGACGGCATCGTTGCCCGCGACGAAGGCATCCGAGCGGAAAAAGAGCGTGACGATATTGCCGCCCTCGCCAAGGGCGGGAGGACGAACCTGTTCGGCTTCTTCCTGCGCCTGGCCGCGCGCATCCCGTTCCTGTTCATTGCTGGTCGCGCATCGGTCTATGGTCCGGCGGCGCTGGGCCGGTTCGCCTCGGCGCTGGTGGTGATCGAGCTGACATCGATGATCTGCACGATGGGCGAGAAGCGCGGGCTTGCGCTGCGCCTGTCGAACATCGATGGGCAGACCCAACCGGCCAACGTGATTGCGGATGGTACGATCCTGGCGGTGATCGCCAGCGTGGCGGCGGCGGTGTTCTTCTATTTCGTGCCCGCACCCATGTTTCCGGGCGGCCATTATACCGAGATCGACCGGCTGATGGTGATTGCCATTCCGCCGCTGACGATGACCGAAATCTGGCTGGCCGCGCTCGCTTATCGTCTGCGGGTCAGCCCTACGGTGTGGTCACGCGCGATCGTGGAGCCGTGGACGATCTCCATTCTGGCCGGCGCGATGATCTGGGTGGCACCGCATAGCGGGCTTTCGATCGCCTATATCGGCTCGATCTTCGCGGCGGCGCTGACGGCATTCATTCCCTTCGTGCGCGAATACGGCATGCCGCGCGGTTGGCGGCCGAAGCCGCGTGAGATGCGCAAGCTGGCGCTCCGCTCGGCGCCGATCGCGCTGGCCGACACTATCGAATGGGGCACGCGCCGCGTCGATCTGTTCCTGCTGGGCTTCCTGGCGCCGTCTTCGGCGGTCGGCGTCTATTACGCCGCGCAGCAGGTGGCCAGCCTGCCGCAGAAGCTGAAGACCAGCTTCGAGCCGGTGCTGGGCCCGGTGATCACGCGCAACCTGAAGGAAAAGGACTATGCCGCGATTGCCCGGCAGGTCTGCCAGGTGGGCTTCTGGATCACCGCCGCGCAGGCCGGCATCGCGCTGGCACTTGGGCTTCCGGGCGAGGGCGTGATGGGCCTTGTCGGGCGCGAGTTCGTGGGCGGCACCGGCGCGCTGGCGTTCCTGCTGGCAGCCGAAGTGGTGGCAGCCACCGCCGTCGTCAGCGAGGCGGCGCTGATCTATGTTGCTAAGATGCGCAACCTGGTCGTCTCCATCGTGACCATCGGTGTGCAGGCGGTGCTGACCTTCGGCGGCATCCTGCTGATGCAGCGCTTAGGCTACAACTCGCTCTATCAGGCAGCAACGGCAGCGGCGGCGCTGATGGTCTCGCTGGGCTTCGCTTCTCTGGTGAAGTCGCACATGTTGGCCAAGTTCTTGGGCCAATCGATCAACAATTGGCGCTGGGCACTGGTCTGGGCGGCGGTTCCGGCCGTGATCATCGGCTATTTCGCGACGCATTTCCTGCCGGAATGGGCGGAACTGGCTTTTGGTATTCCCGCGATCCTCGGTTCCTATTTCCTGGTGATCTGGAAAAAGGCATTCGGCCCGGAAGATCGCAAGCTGTTCCACAAGGCGAAGCCGGCCTGATCGGCTTCTCAGATCGGCAAAATTCCGTTCATTGTCGTTTATGACGGCCGGGTGTTTCCACCGGGCCGGAAAACCCTCTAGGCTAAGCGCATGAATCCTCGCCGTGCCTCCATCGTCGCCGCCGGCGCCGCGCTCAGCCTTGCCCTGTCTTTCGTGGCCACGCGGATCGAAGGGCCTGATTTCATCAGCGGCCTTGAGCAGCAAGCCCTTGTCGTTCGCGATGCGGCTGGGGGGAGCGGTGTCGTGCTGCGATTCCGCGATCGGTACGGCTGGATCACTCGCCACCCGATCCTTTCGGGCGGGAAGGAACTGGATGACGCCACCCGCACGCGCGTGGCTGCCGCTGTGGCCGAAGTGCCCGGAATCGGCGGGATCAGCTGGGCCGGGCAGGACCAGGGCTCCACCAAGCTGCGCTGTCAGGACGATGTAGAGGCGATCCTGGCCAGTCGCTCGATCCGCTTTACCGAGGCGAGCGCGCAGATCGACCCAGCCAGCGTGCGCCTGCTGGATGAAGTGGCGCAGGCGCTGCGGCCCTGCGTGGGCAGCATCATCGCGGTGACCGGGCATACGGATTCAGGCGGCATTCCCGAAGCCAATGTGGCGCTTTCGCGTGCCCGGGCGGAGGCAGTGCGCTGGGCCTTGATCGGGCGGGGCATTCCGGCTGACGGGTTGCGTGCCACCGGCGTCGGGGCCAAGCGGCCGATCGAAGGGCTGGACCCGCACGATCCGGCCAATCGCCGCATCGAATTTTCCGTGATCGCATCGGCCCCCGTGAAGCCGACGCCGATCGATACGCCCGGGCCCAGTTGATGTCCCAACTGATGCTTTACAGGCCGGGAAAGACTATGAAAGGAGCCGCCCATGCCGCTATGGCTTGAAATGGCCGTTTCGGTGCTGCTGACCTACTTTGCGGGGTTCGGCATCGGCTGGCTCCTGTGGAACCGGAAGGGATAGTTTCGTGCTGCAAATGATCCAGGCCAACTGGCTGGTCTTCATCGCCGCCCTGCTGATCGGCATCATCGTTGCCTACTGGCTGTTCGCCCGGGCTTCGAAACCGGCACCGCGCGACCGCCGGCCGGATGTGTTGGACGAAGGCGCCGCACCCGCGCAGCGCAACCAGGCCCTGATAGACGATGCGCCGCCTGCCGCGCAGTTCACCGCGCCCGTTCACATCGATCCGCCGGCGATGGCAGGCTTGATGGCCGGGATCGGCGAAGTGATCGCCGTGGCTGCGCAGGAGGAAGTGGACAACGCGGTGCCGCCGCAGACCATCGCCGCCGAGCCCGAGACATCGGCCGCCGCTCCGGTGCCTGCGCCTGCTGCCGCGCCGGTTACGCCTACCGCCGGTGGTGCGGATGACCTGCGCAAGATCAAGGGGCTCGGCCCCAAGATGCAGACGCTGCTCACGTCGCTGGGGATCACCCGCTTTGCCCAGATCGCTGCGTGGACCGATGCCGATCTGGACGATCTGGACGGCAAGTTGGGCGCCTTTGCTGGCCGCCCGCGCCGCGACAGCTGGGTTGAGCAGGCCAAGCTGCTCGCCAGCGGTGACACTGGAGATTACGAAGCGAAGTTCGGTAAGCTCTGAACCATCGGACGCCGAATAGAAAAGGGGCCGTGCCTTCGCTGGCACGGCCCCTTTTTCGTGTCCGGAGGAGCGGCGTTGGCCACCGCTCCCCGCAAACCATCACGCAGAACTGTCACGCTCCGGCGCGATAGCTTTCCATGATGTCGTGGCGCAGCGCCGCGCCACTGTCGGTGCGCGAATAGAACATGTGTCCGCCGGGGTACATGTGCAGGCGCACGCGGTCCGGACGGCCGAATTCGGGCATCTGGCCGATGATCAGGCGCGATCCGAAGTAGGGGCAGGAAAGGTCGTCCCAACCGTGCACGATGTCCACGGTCATCTTGGGGTCGATCGAGATCGCCTGGCGCAGGTCCTTCACGGGGTTGTCGCTGTTGTCGCGATCCCAGGCCTCGTTCACTTCGAACGACAGCGCGTTGTAGCGGGCATCGACCTTCCAGCCGACCTGACGCGTCACGAAATCGACCATGGCTGAGGTAGTGGGCGCGATCAGCGTGGTCAGCAGCGGGTCACCGTACTTGGGGCGGGCACTGGCCGGGAACGGGTCGAACGCGGTGAAGTTCGAATCGTAGACCGAACCGATCAACCCCTGATCGCGGCGGATTTCGCGCAGATAGGTGCCGATGTCGACGCGGCCGTCCATGCGGCGGACCAGGGCGGGGTCGAGTCCGGTGATC
>OUNM010346383.1_pt1 | contig 17428 bp, 12 predicted proteins | sample 1769961 | NCBI WGS metagenome assembly OUNM01 (sample SAMEA3914820, study PRJEB12502) | metagenome | biome: forest; material: soil | place: USA | collected 2012-03-12 | depth 0.3 m
CAGATGGCCCGTATGATTGCGATTGGGAAAGGGTCCAAAAAAGGGATCGGATCGCCAGCCTGGAATCTGCCAGTGACCGATGCGCGCGATTAATGCCGCCCCGGCAATAACCGAAATACCTACGGTGAGAGTTTTCAATCCTGCCTTGCGCATGCTTGGGTTCCAGGGAAGCGCGTCGAGCCACGAGATCCAGACCGCTCCGGTGATGAGGAGCAAAAGCGCGTGAAGAGTGATCAATGGGTGGGGAGATAAAGTTCCGGGAAGGGGAATCCCGGCACTCGTCACTGCCAGCCGCCACGCAGGCGGAGAAAACCATGCCGCCGGAACGAGCCCGCATAAGGCGAGAGTGATCAGACCACACGCTGCGACGACGAGCTTCCTGCGAGGTGCCCGTGGCGCGGGGAAGCAAAGAGCCAGGAGGGCGACGGCTGCAACCGTCGCGCGTTGGGCATTGGCATCCGTGGCGCCTCCGCACCAAGCTGCTCCAGTGGCCAGCACCGCTGCGAGAATGATCGCGGTTTTGCCGGTGTTGTTGGTTGGATAGGCGTGAGGAAGGTTCAAGGGTGGAGGCGACTCTCAAGTTCGATCTTCCTTACTGGGTTTTGATCGTTGATCATAGGGAAACCAGGAGGGGATTTGGTACAAAACCTGTTCTTTCGAGTTGTAAGGGGTGGGGTTCTTCGTAGGCTGCGCACCCTTGAAGCTGGCTTACACTGTTCTATTCATTCTCGCGTATTGGCTGATCCAGTGTCTCGTGGGCGGCACGCGTCCAGCGTATTCCATCCCTTCCTACGTCATGCTCGCCGTGGCGGCGATCCTGAGCGTTTTTTCCGTGCGACGAGCCGCGCCGGTTTCCAAAGAGACGCGCGTTTGCCTTTGGGTCAGTGCGGTCTTTTTTGGGTACATACTATGCCGTGCGGCTTTGTCTCCAGTGGATTACTTGTGGTGGTCGGATTTTCAAATGGTGCAGGCTTGCCTCGTCGTTTATCTGCTTACGGTTTTTTACATTCGTACCCCGGGGCTGCGTTTGCTGGTCATCGCGGGGATGCTTGTGCTGGCCATGGCGGAGTTTGGTATCGCGGTGCGCCAATTCAGCGCCGGTGATAATTGGATGCCGTTTGGCTTTTCGCGGACTGATATGGGCACTCGCGGCAGCGGAATGTTTGTCAGTCCCATTCATCTCGCGGGATTTCTGGAGGCTCTGGGTATGATTTCACTGAGCCTCACCGTATGGAGTTCCTGGAAATGGTGGGTGCGCGCCGCGCTTGGTTACTTGACGATTGTGTGCTTTGCCGGGGTGGCGATCAGCGGCAGCCGCGGCGGATACGCCAGCGTCGTCTTCGCGCTTGTCGTTTTTGCCTGGCTCACGCTTCAGGCGGTGCGCCAGGTGAACCCGGAGCGATTTGCGCGATCCGCTGGAATCGCCGTGGTCGCCATCATCCTTTGTCTGATCGCTGCAATCGGCGCGATGAGCCGGAGCACCATGCTGCACGGCCGGCTCAACCGCATGACGGAACTCGGCATGCGGCTCCTCAACTGGCAGGCGGCACTCGATCAGGCGCGGCTCTCGCCCATCGTAGGCACGGGGGCCGGCACGCATCTTTTCTATGGGCGCCTCCTGCGCCAGCCGGGCCTGCAGAACGATCCCGAGCACGCGCACAACGATTATCTCGAGCTTACGGCGGAATACGGCGTGGTCGGGCTAGCCGGAATCAGCGTATTTGTCTTTATTCACGCTTATTCGGGCTGGCTGGGAGTGAAGCGACGCTTGAAAGCGGCCGCGCCGCTGCCCTTTGTGCCTTACCAGGATAATCAATTGGCGCTGGAGATCGGTGTACTCTCCGCCATTGCCACGTATCTCGTGCATTCGATCACGGATTTTAATCTGCACGTTCCAGGCAACGCGCTGCTTTTCGCCTTTATTTTTGGGATGACGGCAAATCCTGGCAGCGAGGAAGCAGAAAACCGTGCGCCCTTTTGGGATGCGCGATTGTTTCAATTGGCCCTTCCGGCATTAGGTGCCTGGATCATCGCCGGCTGCGCTCCGAAATGGTATGGTGATTATATGGCGGAATGCGCGCGCCGGGCTCTATACTACAAGGACCTGCGAGGCGGAGCGGATTTTGCGGAGAAGGCGGTACAGCATGAACCGCGCAATCCTTTCGCTTATTACTTGCTGGCGGTCGCCTACGCGCGGATTTCTCAGCAAGAGGGAAATCCCGCAATCAGAACGGATTGGCTTCAGAAATCAGAAGCCGCCAGCCGGGCAGGACTGGCCCTGTACCCCTGCGATGAACACGGGCTGGCACTTTTGGCCAGAACCCTGGACGCGCAAAAGCGATACAAGGAGGCGGGAGCGGTATTTCAGCAGGCTATCGCCATTGACCCGCTGCTTGGTTCTCTACACGCCTATTACGCGCGCCATCTGTCGCTGGTAGGGCGGTTGGATGAAGCGGAAGGGGAGGTGAAGAAGGCGCAGGATCTGCAATCCACCAAGGACCCGCAAAAACTGATCAAAGATACCCCGCTGGGTCTTTCCCCGGGAGAGGATAAATGACCCCTTGAGCCTCTGTAAAACCCAGCAAAAACCCCTCGGTAATAAAAAATCTATTATTTTTCAAAATCTTGGCTTGCCAAGTGATCCGGACACGTCAATTTTACGCGAAATCTTCCACTCTCTTTCCCCTACTCGCCTATGATCTCACGCCACGGTCAATCCTTGTTTTTCACGCCAATTCGCCGCGCAGCTCTTGCTGCTGTTTTAATGGGGGGTGCGACGTCAGCGTTTGCCGGTTCGGGTGAAGCGAAAGCGCTCGCACAGGCAGCTGGATTGGGTACAAACACGGCCCTCTTGAGCTCTCTCTCTTCGAGCGAATTGCTCACGGCGTTTCAAACGGTCATCGCGACGCCGAAGTATTCAACGGCGAAGGAAGTCGCCATCGTGGCGGGCGAGGCGCTCAAGGCCGCGGGCCCGAGTGCCACAAATGCGGGAACGGTATTCGCTACGGCGATCACAAATCCGGCCAACTCGACAACCTTTGCTGCGATCACGCCCAACCTCAGTGGCTTTGCGGCGCTGGCGGCAAAAACCTCCGGCACAGGAAAAGGTGCCAATGAATTGCAGATTCCTGATCTGACCGCGGGATTGTTTGCTTCTCTGGGTGCAGGCTCGGATGCGGCGGTGATGAGCGCGGCCATAGCGTCGAAGAGCAAGCAGGGTGCGGGAGCGATTTTGGGTGGTGGAGCGATCATCGACGGAACGGATCAGAAGGCCACCGATTTGGCTAACGGTGCACTCTTGGTGAAGACCCTTGCGGGGTCTGCTCAATATATCGCTCAGTATATTGCAGCCGAAGTAAATGACTCAGCAGCCTTTGCGGTTAACGTCGCGCAGGGCAGCGATCCGCTAAAATTCAAGTTTGCCATTTCGGTCGCGGTGGGAGCAGCTGCCGGCGATTCGACCAATGCTGGAAACATTCTCCATTCGCTTTTGGGTGAAAAGATTCTTCTCCCGAACGGGACTCTCGGTGACCCCACCGTAACCAGCGTTCAGGCGGGTTTGATTCAGAAGCTGGATAAGAGCATCACGAGCGTCGCTAAATCCATGTCTGCTGTGGCGGATATTGAAGAAGTGCAAAAGATGGGTAATGCGATTGGCCAGCAGATTGCCTCGGGCGCAGTGAAGCTGAGCGTTGCCAACGGGATCGCCAAGACTCTGGTGAGCGCGGTAATGAACAAGCCGGAGATAGACGTGTTTGGGAATGTGATTAACCGCAACGGCGATTCGAACAAGGCTGACGAAATTGCGGAAGTTGCCGCTTATTTGGTGAGTGGCTTCCTCGGTTCGCCTGATCTTAACGTGAAGTTGATCGGCACTGCCAAGAAGGACGCGACAGCGGCGAAAGACCTGCTGGCCATCATCACGACGGCGGTCAAAGTGAAGCCCAACAAGAAGATAGGCGGGCCACTTCCTGATACTTTCGCGGCAGATGTCGCGGGCAGCGTTGCGCTCACTGTTTTGAACGCTCCGACTGGCACCGGCCTCGGCCAGATCCCGCAGGAGATCAAGGATGCCTTTAAGGCGCTGATGCAGGATCCCAACACCGCGAAGAAGATCGACAAGAACGTGATCGGAACGATCCAATCCGTCATCGCTGGGGTTTACAATGGCGACGCTGGCACCATCCATAGCCTGGAAGATGGAAATAGCGTGGCTGGAGCGGTGAGCGATCCGGAAACGGACTTGCACCCCTTCTCGTAAAATCTTAGTTAGCTTAGACTTTCCAAGGGCCAGGCGATTGCCTGGCCCTTGTCTTTTTAAGATCGAGATCGGGTGATCGGTCCAGGCGCGATCCACGTCCGTGAGGAGGTGTTACTTGATTGCTCGGGCTCGGCGATTTATGTGGCAGGGTAAAGACGCGCTTTATGCCAGGTGGTTGAAAACCGCCCCTCCGACACGATCACGGGAAAGAATGGAGGGGCGCTTTTCAAGCGCTCCGCAAGCGGTGAGCTCACGGCAACGGCGTCTCCTATTCGTGAGTGACTCCAGTGACACCAGTGACACCACACTAGAAGGCACTTCTTTTTGACTCAAGCAGACTCGCTTTCCTCGGTGGAAGACCGGCCTGGAATACCAGGAGCGAAGATTTCTGTTACTTGACAGGTTTGGAAGCAGGAGCAGGCGGAACAGCGGCAGGAGCTGCCGGTGAAGCGGGGGCAGGTGGTGGAGGATTCGCTGGTTCGCTGCCACCCGCAGGCGGTTCCGTGGGAGGAGGTGGATCCAGCGTTGGTTCGAGGGCGCCAGCGACTCCTTCAATGGACGCATCGTCAAAATAAATGATTCCATCGGCCTCGGCTTCATGCTTCGGGCTGAACCAATTGAAGGTTACTTTCATGAATTCCGCTCCCTGAGGGGCGCGAAACTCCGCGTAGTACTCGCTCCATTTCGCGGAGGTGAAGAGCAGCCGCTCGGGAGCACCCGGAATCATTTGTGTCCGGTGCTCGCCATCGCCGATTTCACTCGCTTGATCCGCGGGATAGAATTCCACCGACAAAACCATATAGGGCCGCCCTTGATCCAGAGTCAGCGGCCGCTTGCGATCCACTCGCCCCCAAATGGAAACGCGATATTTTTCCTCGGCCTTCACCGGGATCAAATCGCTCATGAGCAGTGCTGGCTTTGTCGAGGCAGCCTTGTCGAACTGCACGTAAATCGATTGCTTGCCGGTGCGCGCAATTTCGTCGGTCACCCCAATCGTCACTTTGCCGCTGCGATCCATGGTTTGGAAATGGCTCCAGCTAGTGAGATATTCATCTTCGATGGCCACATTGGCGCCTTTATTGGCCGCGACCTTTCCGGATATTTTTGGCACTTCAAAGCTGGCGTTTTTGAGCAGATTTTCCGCGAAAGCGCCGGGCACAGCGAGGGCGAGTGCCAGTGAAACAGCCGAAGAAAGGGAGAGCCGCATGGATAAAACAGTAAAGGATGCTCGTGCGCCTGTCCATCATCTGGCAAACGTGCGGCCAGGGCTTTATGTGGAGGGCCCGCGAAAGCAGGGCAAAGTTTCGCATGACGCCGCGGATTGAGAGGTCGTACAGTCCAAATCGCCCACGCTTTTCCGATCTTCCTTCCCATGAAACGCACGCTCTTTTCTCTGCTCTGGATCACCGCTTCCGTTGCCCAAGTTGCGGGCGATCCCCCGAAGGCCGTCGATGATCGCCTCGTCGTCGAACTCGTAGCGAAGGAACCGGAAATCCGCACGCCGACGGCGCTGGATGTGGATTCAAAAGGGCGCGTGTGGGTATTGGAGAACAATACGCATTTTCGCCCGAAGAACTACGATGCGCCGCCCACGGATCGCGTTTTGGTTTTTGACGATTTCGGGCCGGACGGCCATGCGCGGAAACAAACCGTATTTGCCGAGGGTTTTAAGAACGGAATGGGGCTGCGCCTCCTGCCGGATGGTGGGGTAATAGTCGCGACACGCGGGGAAATCTTTCGATTGCGCGATACAGATGGCGATGGCCGCGCGGATGATCGCGTTACTTTACTAAAGCTCAACAGCACCGCCGATTATCCCCACGATGGGCTCTCCGGAATGGCGCTGGATCGCGCGGGGCATCTCTTCGTCGGCCTCGGTGAGAATTTCGGTATCCCGTGGATATTGACGGGCTCAGACGGATCAGAAGTGCGGGGAGCCGATGAAGGCGGGATTTTTCGGTGCAATCTCGAAGGCGCGCAATTGGAACGCTGGGCGCTCGGTTTGTGGAATCCCTTTGGGCTGGTCGTTGATCAGGAGGGGCGTCTCTTTGCTTTGGACAACGATCCAGGCGCAGGCTCATTTTGCCGGTTGCTATATATCGTCCAGCATGGCGACTACGGCTATCGCTATCGCTATGGACGAACGGTGGATCACCCGTTTCTCTCGTGGTTTGGACAAATCCCGGGAACGCTGCCGCCGGTGTCTCTGGTTGGCGAGGCGCCGACGGGCATTATCCAATATCGCGGAATCACCGTGCCTTATGAATACGACGGCCAGTTGCTCGGTTGCACCTGGAGCGATCACGGCATCCAGCGTTTTCCCCTCGAAAAGAGCGGCGCGTCTTATTCCACGAAACCGGAATGGCTCGTGCGTGGCGGAAACGATTTTCGACCTTCGGGAATTGCGGAAGCGCCCGACGGGTCGTTGTTGATTAGTGATTGGGTGGATGGATCCTATGAAGTTCACGGAAAGGGGCGCATCTGGAGGGTGCGAAGCCAAGGCAAAGCAGGGGCTCCAGTTGCACCGAAAGAGCCCGGTGCAGGACGCCCGGCTGCACCTTCCCCATCTGATAATGAATGGGTTCTTTTGAAAGATTCCGATCCTTATCGGTTTCATTTCGGCATCGATCGGCTGGCGGAGAAGCACTCTTTCGATGCAATGAAAGAGCATGTGGGAGACGCGGATGCGCATGTGCGGCTCGGTGTGTTACTGGCTTGCCGCCGAAGCGAATTGCGAGAAGGGAAGGCGCTCTTACCGGCGTGGCTAAGCGACACGGATGGGAATGTAAGGCGCGCAGCGTTGCAATGGATCAGCGAAGAACGCCTGACGGAATTTCAGCCCAAACTGGAAGCTGCACTAGCGCCGCCCTTGTCCCGGCAGACATTCATGGCGTACCTGGCGGCGATCCAGATGCTTGTGAGCAACAAACCCGATCCGAATGCGACCGTGAGCCAGGTTCGGCAGGTCGCGCTGGACGCTTCGCGTCCGCCGGATTTGCGGGCGCTCGCGCTCCGCCTGTTGCCCGTGAATGAAGCGACCATTTCCGAAGAGGCATTGCATGCCTTGATTGAAGAGAAAAAAGAAGCGGTCGGCACCGAGGCATTGCGTATCCTCACTAACCGCCGCGATGACGCATCGCAGGCTGAACTGCGCCGCATTGCGAGCGATGCGCAGAACGGGGTGAAACTGCGAGCGGATGCTATATCAGGTTTAACGTTATCCGCCGGAAACCCCGAGACAGATCGCGTGCTCGCAGCAGCCATCGGGGGAGAAGAGCCGATCCTGCGAAGTGAAGCATTGCGTGCGGCGAGAGGCCATCTTTCATTGGAGACCTTCCAGGCCGCGGCCCAGCGGGCGGTGGGAACGGATGACGCGGCGCGCGAACTTCGTGAGCAATTGCTGCTGCAGGCCCGCGCGAGCGCGCCTTTGCAAGCGTTGGCGACTGAAAAGAAACTCAGCGATGCAGTGCCTGCCCATCCAGCGCCGAATCAACCGTGGCCCGAAGTCCTTGCCGGAAAAGGGGACGCTGCTGCCGGACGCAGATTGTTTTACCATCCCAATGGGCCAAAATGTTATACATGCCACAGCATCGAAGGGCGTGGAGGAAAAGTAGGGCCGGACCTCACCCAGATCGGGAAGCTTTCACCCGCCGAGTTGCTTGTGGCCATTCGCGAGCCCAGCAAAGACATCGCGCCCGCATTTGCGGATTGGCTGGTCAAGTTAAAAGATGGGCGCGAGGTAAGCGGCATCGATACGTTTCAGGATAACAAAGAAGAGATTTTCCTCATGGATGCCACGGGCAAGCAGACCATGTATAAAGTGGCCGACATCGTTTCGCGCGAACCGCTGCCAATTTCGATGATGCCCCCGGGGTTGGATGCCTTGATGACCGAGCAGGAAATGAGGGATTTGCTGGCCTTTTTGCGAGAGGGCCGGGATTAACGGCGAATGACGCGGAGTGGGCCGCGGAGCACTTCAAAATTGGGCATCGCCGGGCTTACACATGCCTTGACTCAACGGGTCAAACGCGGTCTCCTGAGATTTCCTCAAACAACTCCCCCGGCCTTTGGTTGTCTGGCGTAACCACTGACCCTATATCTGCACGTGACTCCCTCCAAACTTGCTCTTTTTCCCCTGGCGTTGTTCGGCTTGACCTCATGGAGTTTTGCCGGGGTCGAACTGAAAGAAGAGCCGGATAAAGTGCGGGTGGAGATCGATGGCAAGCTCTTTACCGAGTACTGCTTCAAAGGCGCGCCGCACGTTTATTTTTATCCGCTGATCGGTCCCGGCGGCGCTAAAATGACGCGGGATTGGCCGATGAAAAATACGCCCGGCGAAGAGCACGATCATCCGCACCATCGCTCGCTCTGGTTTGCCCATGGCGCGGTGAACGGCATCGATTTCTGGGGGGAAGTAGCGTCCTATACTAACGCCAAGGAGCAGCATAATCCTGGACAGATCGTGCACGATAAATTCCTGGAAGTGAAGGGTGGTGATAAGGAGGGCGTGATTCGCGATCAGCTCAAATGGGTAGCTCCCGACGGCTCCGTGCCGCTCACGAGTGTGCAGACGTTTCGGGTCTATGAGCGGCCGGAAAATGAACGCTTATTTGATTTCGAGGTGGCTCTTACGGCCGGCGACAAAGACGTAGTGATGGGGGATACGAAGGAGGGATCGATGGCGTTGCGCATTGCGGAATCGATGCGGCAGAAAGGGCCGAAGAATGCTCCGGGAAACGGACATATGCTAGATAGCGGCGGAGATCGGGATGGAGACGTCTGGGGCAAGCATGCCAATTGGGTGGATTACTGGGGTCCGGTGGATGGGAAGACCCTGGGTATCGCATTTTTTGAAAATCCGGCCAATCCACGGCATCCTACCCGGTGGCATGCACGGGACTACGGCCTTTTTGCGGCGAATCCCTTTTGCGAGCACGACATGGATAAAACGAAGGCACCAGGGGAAGGGGATTTTAAGATTCCTGCCGGGCAGAGCGTTACCTTTCGTTATCGTCTCCTCATCCACCAAGGGGATGCGGAGCAGGCTCATGTCGCCGACCGCTATGCCGAGTATTTGAAAGAAACCAAGTAACTATTTTTGCCATGAAACTCAATCGCCGTAACTTCCTCAAATCCACCGCCCTCACCGCCGCTGCGCTTTCCCTGCCGGCGCGCGTTCGCGCCGCTGCCGATGGCGCGAATGGAGATATTCGAATGGCCATGATCGGTTTTAAAGGACGGGGCCAGGAGCACATTAAAAGCTACTTGAAGATGAAAGGCGTGCGCATCGCCGCGTTTTGCGATGTGGACAAGGAGGTGCTGGATAAAGGCGTGGCCCAGCTCAAAGACAAGGGACAGGATGCAGCGGGCTACACGGACATTCGCAAGCTGCTCGAAAACAAAGATATCGACGCCGTTTCCATCGCCACGCCGAATCACTGGCATTCGTTGGCGGCCATCTGGGCGATTCAGGCGGGAAAGGATGTTTATGTGGAAAAGCCGGTTTCGCATGAAGTGTGGGAGGGCAGGCAACTCGTGAAAGCGGCGGATGCGCATCAGCGCATCGTCCAGATGGGTGTGCAGAGCCGCTCAGGCTATGGACTTCGCGAAGCGATCGCCTGGACAAGTGCGGGCAATCTCGGAAAGCTCGTTTATGTGCGCGGCCTTTGCTATAAGCGCCGGCCAAGCATCGGCAAAGTGGATGGTCCGCAGCCGATTCCCTCGAATGTCGATTACGATCTGTGGTGCGGTCCCGCGGCCAAGCTGCCGTTGATGCGCAAGAATCTGCATTATGATTGGCACTGGGTCTGGAATACCGGCAATGGCGATATCGGCAACCAGGGCATTCACCAGATGGATATCGCTCGCCGTTTTCTGGGTGAACCGGAGCTTTCGCCTAAAATCTTTTCCGTGGGTGGGCGTGTGGGTTATATCGACGATGGCGAGACTCCCAATTCGCAGTTTGTTTTCCACGAGTACGAGAAAGCGCCGCTGATCTTCGAAGTGCGCGGGCTTCCTGAAAAGACGGATTCGAAATCCATGGATAAGTATCGCGGCGCGAGCGTCGGCGTCATCGTACAATACGAAGGCGGCCACGTGCTCTGCCCGGATTATAACGACGCCATCGCTTTCGATAAGGACGGCCAGGAGATCAAGCACTTTACGTTGCCGAAGGGCAAGGATGCCGTAGCCGCCGCTGGACCGGAGTTTTCCGAAAACCATTTTCAGAATTTCATCGATTGCGTGCGCAGCCGGAAAGCGTCGGATTTGCACGGCAAGATCCTCGATGGGCATATCTCCAGCGCGCTTTGCCACACGGGGAATATCTCGCACCGTCTGGGCAAAAAAGCGTCGCCTGATGAAATTCGCGAAGCGGTGAAGGCCAACCCCGAAGCGATGGATTCACTGCAGCGTCTGGTGGCTCATCTTTCGGCCAACCAGGTCGATATCAACATGGAGCAACTCACGCTCGGCCAGTACCTGAAGATGGATCCGAAGACCGAGAAATTCATTGGCAACGCGGATGCAGACAAAATGCTCAAGCGCGAGTATCGCGAGCCGTTTGTCGTGCCGGAAACGGTATAACCATTCTTTGCGAGCGTGAAAGGTACGGTTTCCACATTGATGTTACTTGTGTCGTGCATGCTTTCGGCGGTGGCATTTTCCGCGCCGTTGGAGGCGATCCCACTTTGGCCCAACGGCGCTCCCGGCGCTTTGGGCACGGCGGAGCAGGATGTCCCGACGCTCACTCCGTTTTTGCCTTCCGCTGAATCTGCTACGGGCGCCGCCATCGTCATTTGCCCTGGGGGCGGCTACGGAGGGCTGGCTCCGCACGAAGGCCAGGGTTATGCGGAGTGGCTGGCAAAGAACGGGGTAGCCGGGCTTGTTCTGAAGTATCGGCTCGGGTCCAAGGGATATCGCCATCCGGCGATGCTGAATGACGCTGCCCGGGCGGTGCGGCTGACGCGGAGCAAGGCTGCGGACTGGAAGATTGATCCGAAGCGCGTGGGAATCATGGGCTCAAGCGCGGGCGGACACCTGGCCTCCACGCTGCTCACACATTTCGATGCGGGGAAACCCGATGATGCCGATCCGGTGGAACATGAAAGTTCGCGGCCGGATATCGGTATTCTCTGCTATGCGGTAATCACCATGGGGCCGAATACGCACGGCGGATCGAGACAAAATCTCCTCGGCGACCATCCCGCCCAGGAGTTGATCGATCTGCTTTCGAATGAAAAACAAGTAACACCACAGACTCCACCGTGCTTCATCTGGCACACGTGGCAGGATAATGCCGTGAAGGTGGAAAATTCTTTGGCTTTCGCCGAAGCGCTTCGGAAGAGCGGTGTTCCCTTTGATCTGCATATCTACGAAAAAGGGCCGCACGGTATCGGGCTGAGCGAGGGGAAAAACGGCGTTCCTGAGGGAGATGTGCATCCGTGGGCCAAGGATTGCCTTTACTGGCTGAAGATTCGCGGGTTTGTAAAGTAACTGAAGAAGCCTCGATTTTTCCTGCCGCCACTCAGAGTGTTTTTGGGTTTATTCGATGTGACGGTGAACGAAGTGACGTAATCGAAGTGCAGTCAAGAGGACTGCAGTCTCGTTCACCAGAGGCGACTGCGTGATCCATCCACATTGGCCGCCTGAGGACAGGACGGCCCCACCACGCTACGGTATTTCCACCATTCGTGATGATTCAACAACGCGACGAATTCGCGGAACTCTTTCGTCCGCTCGAGCTTCATCGGGTTTCATCGTTGCCACTAGTTGAAAGAGGATCGCCATGCGTGGCTGTGGTGTCAGCGAAGCCTAGTAGGCGTTTTCTGAAGCCTCTGCTTCCTCGAAAGAACGGAACTTTTGCACCTGCGTTTCAGGCGTTGGAATCACTCCTTAAATTTGTGAATAGGCCGCGGGCGTCAATATCTTGTTGGTGATTTTCGAGACGATGGCTTTATCCGCATACTCCGGCATGGCGGAGAATTTCTTCCAATCCGGATCGCCGCCGAAATGGCCCCAGGCCGTGTTGCGCGCGGCATCGTCGTCGAACACGAGCATGTAAGTAAGATTGGGCATTCTGGGGCCGATGAGCGTTTCACCAAAGAAAACGGGTTTCAGTCCGGCCTTCCGGAAAATCGCCAGTTCGTGAAGGTTAAATAGCTCGATCTTTTTCTTGGCCGCGCGTTCGTTGTGACTTTCGTAAATACGCAGATTGAGAATACGCGCCTTGCTGGTGTCCGGCTTCTCCAGCTTGGGAATGCCGGAGATGGCCCCGAGTAATGAGCTTTCGATTCGCTCGTACACGGCATCAGCCGGCAAAACTGCCAGATAGTCAGCAGCATCTTGCTGATGCTGCGTATCTGCCGCCAGCCGGGCGGAAAGCGTCGCAGCTTGATCCGGAGATTTATAGACGATCAGGACATAGACGGTCCCAACATTTTCCGCGAAGACGCCGACCGGCCCGATGCCAAATCTGCCCAGCGCGGGGATAAAGGCTTTGCTCATGTAGTCGTCGAACAGCGACTCCTTGCCGGGTTTCACCTTGTAGGCGCGCAATTCATAGTATTCGCGGGCGCTGGAGGCAGCTTCCGCCGAATGCCCTTTTTGACTAAGGACAGAGGTTCCGGCGACGCAAGCGGCGAGGGAGGATTTGACGAAGGTGCGACGTTTCATGGAAAGGGAATTTTCAAGGAAATCCAAAAGACTGCAAGAGCGCAGCACGAAGAGTTAAGGGTCTTTGAAAGGGAGAAGCTGTGAATTTCTGAGCCAGATGCCGAAAAGATTTCCCGCGTCATCTTCGCATCATATCGGAAAAGGGAATCTCGCACCCGTCTGGACGAAATACCTTGTCCCGATCTACAACACGTAATCAACAAACCCCTATTCCATGAGCATTCAGAAAATAATCAATACCCTCGCGATCTTCACTGTAGTCCTCGGTCTCGGATTTGGAGCCGTCCAGGCGAAAGACAAGGAGGAGAAACTCGCGGCCAAGGCCAAAATCACCAAAGAGGAGGCGATCAAGATTGCCTTGGAGAAAGTGCCCAATGGCAAAGTGAAGGAAGCGGAACTCGAAGAGGAAAAGGGTCTCCTGATCTGGTCTCTCGCCATCAAGACGCCGGGCACGAAGAATACCACGGAAGTAAATGTCGACGCCGTGACGGGCAAGATCGTGGGGACCGAAATCGAAACGGAAAAGGACGAAGCCAAGGAAGGCAAAGAGGAGAAGGGCAAAAAAGACTAGCTTCAACCTGAGGAATGCCGTGTGGCATTCGCCTGTTACTTTCGCGCCAGCCAGTCTGTCATCGAAGCCGCGGGCAACTGGCTGGCGTGATCGTGAATCCACGCTTTGCAAGTGTCCGGTTGCGATTGGAGCCAACGATCAACCGCGGTATCGAGGGCGTCTTGTCGTTGAATAGGGTCGGAAATCTGCAACGCGTACATCAGAGCATCAGGTCCCCTTTCGCCTTGGGAGAATCCGATCAACGCGGCGTCTCGATCTTGAGTGCTGGAAAAGGAATCGAGGTCTTTGAGAAACTTTTCCTCACCTCCGCTTTGAATACCGAGTACCGCAGTTAAACCAATGATGGCGGCTTGGCGCTCCGGGTTGCTAGTAAGTTGAGAGGCCCAACGGTTGAAATCCTCAAAGTTGTAGCGCCATCCCATTTTTTGGCCAATGGCATTCGCTGCCCTGGGTTTGGCGGATTCTGGTAATTCAGCGTAAAGACTGAAAATGGCGTCGCTACTGTCACTTAACAATTTTGCGGGTGCAATTCTGTCTAATCGCTCTTGGAGTGCTCGTTCGGCCAATTGGTCGCGATCCGGTCCTTCTTCGAGGGAATTGATCCAGTCGATGGTCTGTGCAGGCTGTTCCATGATGGCGCTTTTCAGAATGGAACCTTCGACATATCGAACGCGGCTAGTCACATCTACTCCGTTGTCTATGCACCAATCGAGAGCAGAGATTGGGTCGGTTTTTGCCCAGTGCCTAATCGCAACCTGCTGGGCGTTGGGACGCAGTTCGTCGGGAAGTGTGGTGATCCAGTCGAACGCGGCTTGAGGGTCACGGCTGGCAACGCCGTCCGCCACGGTCATGATTGCCATTGTATCATTGGTAGACTGGAACAGCAGTTCCGCGCGACGCATCGCCAGCCCTGCATCTTTGGCGATGCACTTTCGCAGAACATCGTTTTCCAGGTCGCTCCTGGCTCTCCCTTTTGGCAATGCGGAGAGGGCATCCAGCGCGGCGTACGGATCGCTTCCTGCCCATGTCGTGATGATGTCGCACAAACAAGCATTTCGATTCACTCCCGGCGGCATCTTTTCGAGAAAAGCAATTTTTTCTTCGGGGGTTTTGCCATTCATGCATTCGAGCGCGTGCGTGAAAAAGCCCGGGAATCCTTGCGCGGCATTTTTTTCGAGAAATTCGCGGAGCGCGCTTTCCGGTGCATGTTCTGCCCAAGCCCACCAATACTGATGGTCGTTGAAATGTGCTTTCAGCCACGTATCGGCTTTTGCAGGGTCGAGTTGAAAAAGGCGATCCAGAATTACGGTGCCCAACCATGTCTTGAATCGAGGCGGCATCCCTTCGGACCGATCGAGCATCGCGATTAGCTGGTCCGTGGTGAGCGAGGAAATTGCTTCGTAGAGTTCCGCTCGACCGCGAAGGACCTGGCCGCCATGAAGGTCTTGAATGGCGGTCAATATGCTCCCTAGTCTTTCCGGTATATCGGGTTCGTGACCGGCTTGCTGCGCCGCCTTCGACGCAAACGCACTCGACGTTATGACGTCGCGGTTTGCACCTTTGGGAGAACGTATAGCGACAGCGACGGTTTGCTCTACGAGGCAGCCCAGAACAAACGTGCCGGCGAACAGGAGAACTCTTTTGAGCACGCTCATGGATGCATCCTCAAAAACCGGGCACGCCATTGTTCATTGACGTTCGGCAGATTTGAAATCCAGGCGCGCGCCTTCGCCGGGTCTTGAAGATTCCACTTGTTAAAGACATCTTCCGCTCGCCGCTGTTTCAAACCAGGATCGGCGATGCCTTCCACCCATGGTGCTGCCTTGTCGCCTTTGTAGGCCAAGAATCCGGCCATATCAAACCAGGCACGGTCACGTCCCGGTCCGGAGGGTAAAGACTGCAACCACGTAGTAGTGGCTTCGGTATCTTCTCGCGCCAGGGTCGATACGAGCCCCATTGTTTCCTCAGATGCAAGAGCGTTGCTGCCTATAGATTGGCAAATCTGGAATGCCGATTTCAGATCACTTCCTTGCGCCGCCCGCGTCGCCGATAACAGGCCAACGTGTTCTTTTGCCGCCGCGATCACGCTTTTTCCACTGTCGTTGTCCGATTGGTCAGGACCAGGTGATGCGGCATGGCCTTCTTCCTGGTGTGCCGCCCAATCCGCGACCGCTGCAGAATCCCACAGTTCCCAAGAGGATAGCACCTTATCTAGCATCGCGACTCGGTATGCTTGCGGCAGATTTATGGCCCATTCTGCCATACGCTCCGGCTTCATCATTGCGGTTAAGTCGCCTGGAAGCCACGCGCTCGATTGGATTCCGAAATCGAGCACGGCGGGATCAATGCTGGCTTGCTCTGAGAGAAAGGCCAGCGGATCCGTCTTTGTATCTCTGGCGAAGGCCGTCGCGATATCCCACGCGCAGTGTGCGTAATTTGGAGTATCCTTTAGCTGCGCCAGAAATTCCGCCGCCTTTACGGGACCGAGAGCCGCAACTTCGTTGCTTGCAAACAAAAGCGTATTGCCGGTGCCGATAGGACAATGAGGATCGGCCGCGAATCTCGCTAACGCGACAGGATCTGAATGAACCAAGCCGGAAGCCCAGCTTGAGATTGCGTTGATATTTCGGCCATCCGGATTTAGCCGGTCGAGGAGTTGTTTTCCTCGTTGAGCATTGTCATGAGTGATTTGCTGCAAGGCGGAGGATAGGCAATCGGGCAGTTCTTTTCCGAAGCCGTCCTGGCAGATTTGCTCAGCTACCCACTCTGGCGCGTAGCGGGAAAAGACATCAGTGACTGTGATGATTGCGTCTCTATTAATGCCCAGTTTAGCGAATTCTTTCGATGGAAGGAGGCGGTGCATGACGGTGAACCATTGCAGCGGTGCTTTCGGATCGAGTGAGAACCAACGCTCGAAAGCTGCGTGAAGCATGGCGTCTCGCGTTTCGGCTGGAACCTTTTCGAAACGTTTTGCGAGCGCCGGAATGTCAGCGGCCAATGCGGCGAAATCACCGGCATCCATTTCCTCGATGGCGTGATAGAGCGAGGCGTCGCGCTCGAGGGGATTGTGGATTTCCAGAGCGGCAAGCAGGTGGTCCGTACGGGTGCTGGAAATGATGATCCGCGGATGGCTGGCGTCGTCTGCAGAAATTCGGACCGAATGGATGACGGTGAACGGAGAAGCCGGGCTGAATGCCGCTTTGGAAAACAAGTAACCAAACAGCAATCCAGCGATGCCAATGGTGAGGTTAGCAAACCGGTGCATGGGGAATCTGGTTGGCTTATACTATTCCGTCATTTGGTTTTGGCCAGCCATTCGGCCGCGACGGCGGCAGAAAGCTCATTGGCATGAGTCTGAAGCCAAGCGCGGCATCGGCCTTGATCGTTTCCCCACCACGAGCTCAGGGCAGCGTACTCCGTATCCTCCCGGCGCGCGGGATCGGAAATGCCCGTGGCGTATGTTAATTGCTCGGGTCCGTACCATCGCAGCGCCAGCCCTTCAAGACCGGCATCGCGGTCTGACCCGGAAAGAGTGTCCAATGCTTTTTGAGCTGCCTCGTTTCCGTGCCCTTGGGCGATCTCGGAAAGTCCACCAGAGATAGCGGCGAGACGTGCGGGGCCTTCGCCAAATTGATCGGCCCATTGAGCAAGATCAGTGGGTTGTTTGAGATAGACGAAAGTGGCGGCCACGTTTCTCGCTATATCGCGCTGAGCATCGTCGGGCAGCAAACTATATAAGTTTTGCACCGTATCTGTCCCCACTGCGGCTTGCACCCCGGAACGAAGCTTCTCGATCGATTCCTTGACCAGTTTTTCCACCATTTCGTCGCGGTTATCATCCTCCGGTTGCGAACGCAGCCAGCTCGGCGAGCGTGGGGCATTCGGTTTGGGCTTCGGAAGGGGTCATGGCATCCACTTAAGAC
>OUNM010420104.1_pt1 | contig 17419 bp, 14 predicted proteins | sample 1769961 | NCBI WGS metagenome assembly OUNM01 (sample SAMEA3914820, study PRJEB12502) | metagenome | biome: forest; material: soil | place: USA | collected 2012-03-12 | depth 0.3 m
AGGGAGACCTTGCCCTTGTTCCCATCTTCATTACTTCCCGGCATGTTGTTGAGATAATCCAACAACGACGTCACTTGTTCGCGGCCCGTGCGGATCAGAAAGTCGGGTGTGCGGCCGTAGCTTTTCATGCCGAGGGCGTAGTAGCCGGGCTCGGGGTGGCAGAGGGTTTCGGCACCGAAGCCCGCGATGGCCAGGCAGTCGCCGCCGGTTTCACCGAGCAGGGAGGCAGCGAGCTTGTAGGTGCCGTCGGTGGCCCAGCAGGCTTGGGCGTGAAGCTCGCTCGCAAGGCTGCGATCGGGGCGGCAGCCGGTGGCGGCGATGATGAGGTCGGTTTCCAGAGATGATTGCCGGCCTCTGCTGTCATGCGTGACGACGCGAACACCAGCGGGCTCGCGGTGGAGTTCGAAAACGGTGGTGCCGCCGTGATAGGTCACCTCTCCGGAAGCCGCCAGGGCGTTGACGGTGGCGCAAAGGGCATCGCGCGCGGGTAGAGGATCCTCGGCAATGCGTGCACAGGGCACATCGCCGAGGCTGATTGAGATCCATGTGATGCGCGTCTCGGGGTGGGTGGCCTGGAGCTTTGCCAACGCAGCCACGGCAGTGCAGGCGGAGTGACCGCCTCCCACGACCAGCGTGCGCCGGCCTGCATGGCTGGAAAGGTCGGAGGTTTCGCCGAGACCGTAGCGGATCACGTCGCGCAATGCGGCTTCGCCGAGAGCAGGAATGCCGCCATCGCCTAGCGGATTGGGATTCAGGAAGGTGCCGCTGCAGTCGAAGATGAGGTCGGCGGAGACGTGGTGTTCACCAGCAGCGTCTTCAATGAGCAGGCGGAACGGCGTGTTGCCACGCTCCGGCTCGCCGATGTGGTCGCACTTGCGAACTCCCTCACGGGCAATGGCCTTCACCTTGGTGCCGGTGCGCACATTGAGATGCCTGCCCAGCGGCATGAGATACGTGTCGGCAAATTCGTTGCCCGTGAGCAGGGCCTCGGCTGCGGGAACTCCCAGGCCCTGCTGCCGGAGCAGCGCAATGCCCATCTCGGAGGCGTTCATGGAAAAGGGCGAGAACATGCGCACATGGCCCCACTGCCGAACCGCATCAGCAATCTGGCCCCGCTCATAGATGACGGGTTCATAGCCGGAGGCACGGGCGGCGAGGGCGGCTTCCAGGCCGATGGGACCGGCTCCGATGATGACAAGGCGGGGTTTGTTCATTTCAGGGAAGGATGGTGTCAGGCGAGTTCCTTGATGCCGGTCCGGCCTCCCATCCACTGGATGGCGAGCAGGACGGGAAGAATGACGGCGAGGAAGATGACGGTGGCGGCACTGCCCACCTGGAAGCTGTTGGAGGTGTAGGTGGCATAGAGCGCCGCCGGGTAGGTCTGGTGAAGCGGCGTGTTGAGCAGGTAGCTGACGTTGAACTCCCCCCAGGAGGCGGCGAACACCAGCAGCGCACCGGAGATCACGGGCTGCCGGATGTTAGGCAGCACGATGAGGATGAAGCGCTGCACGAAGCCGGCTCCGAGTCCCTGTGCGCTGCGTTCCAAGCCAGCGACATCCAGGCTGCGCAGGCCGTTGATGACGAGGCGCACCATGAACGGGAGCGTGTAAAGCAGGTGCCCGCCGAGGATCAGCCACCATGAGCCACGCACCACGGCGTAGGCCTGGATGAGCGCGATGGACATGGCGATGCCAGGCAGTGCAAGAGGCAGCATGACCACGGATTCCAGAAGCCTGGCTCCCCTGAACCCGGGGGTGGCCAGCGCATACCCGCCGGGCACGCCGATGAGCAGGCAAAGCAGCGTGCTCAGCAACCCCAGCCGAATGCTGAAGCAAAAGGAGTCGTGATAAAGCCCCCAAACATAGGCAAACCAGCGCAGCGAGACAGGCGATGCATCCTGCCCACCCGCCCATTGCTCGGTTGAGATGCCAAGAAAACTTGTGTTGAGCACTGCGCCGGCGACGACCACCGCAAACGGCGCGAGCACGATCACCAGCAGCACCAGGGTAAGTGCGGCGAGCAGCCAGAAGGAACGGCTCCGGGCACGGGACCTCATGACGCGTGCGGCCCGCTCAGGCCGTGGGTGAGGTATTGCACCGCCAGGGCAACGACCGCCAGCACCACGGCCATCGCGGAAGCCAGCGGCGCGTTCGACATGGCGGTGAACTGGTGAAACAGCTCCAGCGGCAGCACGGAGAAACGCCGCGACAGAATCAGGGCCACGCCAAACGAGCCCAGCGAAACGCTGAACGTGAGCGCGAAGGCCGAGAGCAAGGCGGGGCAGATGAGAGGCAGGACCACCCAGCGGAAGCGCTGGAAGCCGCCCGCACCCAACGAAGCAGCGGCAGCAATCATCTCCTCATCGAAATGCAACGATGACTCCAGCGACAAGATGCCACGCGGGATCTCAAAGTAGAGGTATGCAATAATGAGCCCCGTGAGCTGATAGGCCGCGCCTGAAAGGAAGGCTGTGCCGGTGATTCTCTCCGTCATCTGTGGAATGAAGCCCACCCGGCCCAGCATGATGATCGCCAGGAATCCCACCATGATGCCGGAGAACGACAGCGGCAGGGTGAAGGCGGCGCGAACGAGGCGCTTGCCGGTAAACTCGTGGCGCGCCAGCAGCCATGCAGGTCCCAGGCACAAGACCGTGGCGGCGGCGGCGACGAAGAAGCTCAGCACCAGCGAATGCAGCAATGCTGCGAGGCAGGCTGAGTCGCAAAATATCTCCACGTAGCTGGCCGCGGAGACTGTACCGCCCCGGTTCAGGCTGCCGTAGGCCAGCAGGCACAAGGGCCACACCAGCAGCCCAAACACCACCGCCAGCAAGGGCGGAAGGAGCAGGAGGCGAGGGCGGAGATTCATGATTGCCGTTCACGCTGCCCTCCGCCCCAGGTCACGTCAACGCCCGCCGCGGATCTCCTTCGTCCAGCGTTCCTTCACCGTCACGGCTTTGTCCGCCATCTCGGCAAGAGGGATCACGACTGACTTCGCATAGGCGGCATCCGGCAGGAACCTGGCCTTCAGCTCGGCCCCCAGGTCCACCTTCATCACCGGGCGGAAGAAGGATTCCGCAAACAGCCGCTGCGCATCATCCGTGAGCATCCAGTCCAGGTACTTCTTTGCCTCTTCCGCATGCGGAGCGCCTTTGGCCATGCCGACCACCAGCGGCATCGCCACGGTGCCCTCTTCGGCGATGATGGTTTCCACCGGGGCCTTGTCCACGTGCTTCGCCTTGAGGCCGTTGCCGTCCGCATTGATCCAGATGGGCACCTCACCACGCAGCAGGTCATTGTAGATGTTCTCGCGCGGGTAGCTCAGGGCGTTGACATCGAGTTTCTTGAGGTACTCAAAGCCGGCGTTCATGTCCGCCTTGCCGCCAAGAACGGCATTGATGCCGTAGACAAAGGTAAAGCCCGTGCCGCCCCAGGTGGGGTCGTCATAGGAGATCATGCCTTTGTATTCGGGCTTGAGCAGGTCGGCAAAGGACTTCGGTACAGGCTTGCCCTTCAGCGCGCTGGTGTTGACCAGGATCGCGATGGAGCCGGTGTGCACCGTCCACCATTTGCCCTCCGGGTCTTTGAGGCCTTCAGGGATGTGGTCGAAGCCGGCCGGCTTGTACGGCTGGTGCAGGCCCTTGCTGGCCGCCTGGAAACCGATGGCGCCCGAATAGTAGGCAAGATCGGCCTGCGGGTTGGCCGCTTCTGCTTCGAGGGCGGCCATGGCGGCGGAGCTGCCTTTCATGTCCGGTGGCACACGCACGCCGGTGGCCTTGTGATAGGCCTCGGTCACACCCCCCCAGTTGGCATAGTTGGGAATGCAGTCATACTGAACCACCACCTTGTCTCCTGCCCGTACGGAGGTGTTGAAGGCAAGGCTCAGGAGCGCGGCGAGAGAAGCAAGCTTGAGTGGTTTCATAAGAGAAGGTGAGCAAGAAAGGATGATTTAATATGCTTGCGAGCGCAGATGTCCAATCAAGCCGAAATAAACTTTTGCCTGATGCTTTCGCCGTTCTCACCGCTGGCGCAGTGTAGCCAGCCAGCCATTGGGCCGGGGACGGAGCACGCGTTCAGTGGCGGGCATCGAAAGCAGCCCGCAGGTCCACACCCCGTTGCGCACGGGAATGGTGAAGACATCGTCCACCCCCTCGCTGTCGAGCTGGTCGGCCCAGGCGAGGTGATCGTACTCAACGCGCTCGATGTTCACCGAGGGCGTGGGCGTGGAAAGATCGATGCTCGCATAGTGAACGGCGGCGTCGTGATCGTGGTCAGGTTTGCCGCACACACCGCAGTTCACGGCGAAGCGAGGTGCGCCGAGGTCGCGCATCCAGGGAAAACCAGAGTGGCCGCAGACAAAGCCCACGGCCTCGTGCTGGTCGAGCCAGCGCTTCAGGCGGCCATCATCCAGCTCTGATTCATAAAGGAATTCGTTGGTCTGTCCCGGGCTGCCGTGGCAGAGCAAGATGCGCCCCGCGCGGGTTTCCAGGTAAGCCAGGTCAGGCCAGGAGCCGAGCCAGGCGCGGTTGGCGGCGCTGAGCGACTTCATGGCCCAGACATGCGCGATGCCCCCGTAGTGGTTGTCCTCGTCGTTGGTGTAGTTGCAGCCGCAGTCTTCCTCGTTGGAAGCCGCTTTCTGCTCGTAGTTGCCGGCCACCAGGAAGGGGAAGTGTTCGCGGATCAGTGCGATGGTTTCATCACTGTGGCCGCAGCAGCCGGTGGCATCGCCGATGAAGGCCAGGCCGTCGCAGCCGATGGCGTGCGCATGCGCAATGCAGGCCGTGAGCGCCGGCACGTTGCCATAGGACCCTCCCATCACCGCGAGCTTGCGCAGCCGGCTCCCTTCATAGCGGCCGGTTTCCTTGGCGCTGCCGGCGGAGGGCACGCAGCAAACGGTCCGGGGTTGAGCGACGGAAGGTTCTGAGATATGCATGGTCTTGCATACGTTAAGAAGCGTAACCGACTGAACACAAATCGAAAATTTCACCGCCGTACCATGACCAAAACCCCAGCCATCGAACAGGCTCTCAACTGGTTCCAATCGCAGACGCTGCTCACGGGCCGTGAACGGGGTCTGATCGAAGGCATGTTTGAGCCCTGCTTTGAATTTGCCGATGCCATGGACCGCGCGGATTCCATTCATGTTCACATTCGTGTCGACCACACCGAGGCGCTGCCTCATCTCGCCTTCCAGAAGCAGGGCGGCTCCTTTGACCACGGCCAGCCGGGCTATGTGAAGTACTGCTTCCGCGACGGCCTGAACATGATTTTCTCCTCCATTCCGGTGGCACAGGACAACCTGGCCGAGACCGATGACAACCGGCGGGCGCGGCCCTTCGTTGACCACCTGGGCATCGACTTGCGGCAGGAGACGGAGGAAGTGAAGCAATCCTTTGACGGCGTGCCGCAGGTGGCGGGCGGCCTGGGCTGGGGCCACATCCCGCAGGGTGGCAAGGGCAGGCCGGTGTACTGCTGCCATATCGAAGTGGGCGCCAAGCACTGGGTCTATCCGCCTGACGGCGACCAGGGCGACGGCATCCCGCTGGAGTTCGCCCTGGGCCCGCTGAAGAGCAACGGGGTGAAGGCCGGCTGCGACCTTCGCCCGAGCGCTCCCGTGGTGCATCTGGCCGCCACTGCCAAAGCACAGTGCTGCGCCTGAGAGCCGGCAGGAAAAAATGAGACGTTTTGAAAAAGTCGTGAAAGTCGCTCGACTTGTATGCTGTTGTTCGCATATAAGCAGTTTCGCACTTATCTATGCCCTCCCGTCTCCTCCCCCTTGTTGTCGCCGCCTTCCCGCTGGCCGCCTTTGCCGGTACCGACAAAACGGTCGTCACCCAGCCTCCTCCCGCCAGCCCCGCATCCTTTTGTGAGTCCGGTTCGCTGACCGAGTACTTCCTCGGCAAGGACAATGCCTGGGACTCCATGTATGATTCGTTCCAGCAGTGGAAGAAGGACAACAACCTGCCCATTGGCTTTGGTGCGCACCATTGGTGGCATGTTGACCGTGGCGACCGTCTCTATGGGGACGGCTACGGCGTGCCCGGCGAACGCGGCACCTACTACTACTGGCTGAACGTGGACCCCTCCCTGAAGCTGGGCGGCGATGGTTTTGTGAAGGAAATCGGCATCCACGCCCAGGGCCGCATCCGCGACACGGACGACAAGCTTCGCGCCTTCTACAACGACACCGTCTGGACCTACGAGGCGTACGCCTATGCCAGGACGGACGCGGGCACGTTCAAGGCCGGGCAGATCGTGGAGGACTTCTGCATCCCCTGGGACAACACTTGGTATGAAGGTGTCGCATACTTTGATGAGTACCGCTTCAACCCCTCCTGGGGGGTGAGCTGGAACAACACCTGGAAGTCCTCGGACACCTTCAGCATCGACACCTCGGCCCAGTACTTCATCCGGGGCGACCATGTCAGCGGCGGGCTGGTCAATTCTTCGGCGGCGACCACCGAAGGCGCCAAGGAGCGCAACACCGGCATCGTGCGCCTGGTGCCCACCTGGAAGCTGGACAGCGACACCAAGGTCGCCTGGGGCATGGCCGGTCTCGTGCGCGGCATCGACGCACCGGACAGCCTTGGCCTGTCCAACACCCAGACCGCCTGGGAAACGGACCTGACCCTCAGCTACAAGAACTGGAGCATCTGGGGCCAGTACATCGACTCACACGGCACCATCACTCCCGCGCGCTATGTGTCCGGCGGCCCCAGCGACCGGCAGAACAGCGTCAGCACCGGCATCAACTACAAGTGCGGCCCGCTTGGCGTGCATGTGAACTACTCCAAGGGCTGGGACCACGGCCCGGACGGCAACCAGTACATCTTCGAGCCCGGCATCACCTTCCAGCTCGCCAAGAACGTCACCCTGTACACCGAGTACGTGAAGTGGAACGTCACCGACAGCGCCGGCGTGAAGACGAAGTACGATGACGGCTTCGAGCTGGCGCTGGTCTGGAATTTCTGATTCTCGTTTGTGTTGAGAGACCGCCCGTGCAGAACCCAGCCCTGTAGTTCAACCGCTCATGAAAAGACAGATGCGGTTGAATGCTCTGGACATGGACTGCATGGGCGCTTGTCCCGGCCTCTGGCTGCATCCGCGCGACGAGACCGGCGGCTACACCACGCTGCCCTACTGGATCAAGGTGGCGGGCATTCTGGAGCGCGGGCTGTTCGACTCGCTTTTCATTGCCGACATCTTCGGCGTGTATGACGTGTATCAAGGCAGCGCCGACTCCGCCATCCGCAATGCGGTGGAGTTCCCCGTGTGTGATCCTTTCATGCTGGTCTCCGCGCTGGCGGCCGCGACCAAGGACTTGTGTTTTGGCGTCACAGGCACGCTGTCGTATGACCCGCCGTTTTCGTTTGCCCGCCGCGTCTCCACCCTGGATCACCTGACGGGCGGCCGTTTTGCCTGGAACATCGTCACCGGCTACCTGAACAGCGCTGCCAAGGCCTTCGGCAAGCCGGCGCAGATGGCGCACGATGACCGCTATCAGATGGCGGAGGAGTACATGGAGGTCGTTTACAAGCTGTGGGAGGGCAGTTGGGAAGACGACGCCGTGGTGCGCGACAAGGAGAAACGCATCTTTGCCCATCCCGGGAAGGTGCATAAAATCAAGCACGCCGGGAAGCACTTCAACGTGGAGGCCTGCCACCTTTGCGAGCCCTCGCCGCAGCGCACACCGGTGCTTTTTCAGGCAGGCGCTTCCACGGCGGGCCGGGGCTTTGCCGCGCGCCATGCCGAATGCGTGTTCATCACAGGCCTCACCGCCAGGATGACCGCCAGCATCGTTTCCGACATTCGCGAGAAAGCCGGGGCTCAAGGCCGTGATCCTGCCAGCGTCATCATTTACACCGCCATGACCGTCATCGTGGCGCCCACGGATGAAGAAGCCCTGGCCAAGCTGGAGGAGTACCGGCAATACGTAAGCATCGAAGGCACGCTCACCCTGTATGGCGGCTACTCCGGCATCGACTTCTCCGGCTACGACCTCGACACGCCTGTCGAATATGTGGAGAGCAACGCCATCCAGACCTTTGTGGAATGCTTTTCCATCCTTGACCCCGACCGCACCTGGACGCTGAGGCAGATTGCTGAATTCCTGGGCATTGGCGGCTTCGCGCCCATCATCACCGGCTCTCCGCAAACCATCGCCACGCAGCTTGAGCAATGGATGGCGGAGTCAGGCGTGGACGGCTTCAACATTGTTTACGCGGTGAGCCCCGGCGACCTGGAAGACTTTGTGAACCTGGTGGTGCCTGAGCTGCAGGCCCGGGGATCCTACCGCACCTCCTACCCGCCGGGCACCTTCCGCGAAAAGATCTATGGCCGGGGCCAGCCGCGCCTTCGTGATGACCATCCCGGCGCGCGCCACCGGCACGCCCGCACAGCCTGACTTTCATCACACACTCCATCCAACATTGCTCCACCATGATACACACACCGCCCTCCTCCAGCCGCCGCAAGTTCCTCGCAACCTCCGCGCTAGGCGCCGGCGCGGGATTGCTGGGCCTGACCCAGTGCAACAAGGAATCGCCGCCTGCCTCCTCCGCGGGCGGTTCCAGCGGCGGCAAGAAGCCCTTTGAAGGCCAGACGCTGCGCGTGTTCGTCTACTCCGGCTCCTGGGAGAAAGGCTTCCGCGACAGCTTCGTGCCCAAGTTCGAGGCGCAGACCGGCGCCAAGGTGGTGGTCGACCCCGGCTGGTGGGATTCTATTCCCAAGCTCAAGGCCTCGCCTCCCGGCAAGCCTGCCTTTGACCTGGTGCTGACCGATGCCACGCAGGGCTATCCTGCCATCAAGGAGGGCCTGTTTCAGAAGATCGACATGAGCAAGATCACCAACAAGTCCAGGTTTGCCGCCTCGGCCCTGGACAACTGGGTGGTCAAGGACGGCTACGGCATCACCTTCCCGGACTCCGTGCACACGCTGGGCTACAACAAGACGCTCGTCTCCACCCCGCCCACAAGCTGGGCCGACCTGATGAAGCCGGAGTACGCGGGCAAGCTGGGCATGTACAACTCCTTCTATATGTCGCTCTACACCTTCGCCTGCGCCAAGGCCGCCGCCGAAGGTGCGCCTGGCACGGCCGCGAAGCTCATCAATGAAAAGCTTCAGGACGTGATCGCCTATGCCAGGGAACATCGCGATGCGGTGAAGCTGTGGTGGCCCACCTCCACGGACATGGCGCTGAACCTCACGCAAAAGAACTGCGCGCTGGGCAACATGCACGGCACGGACATGATTCCCGCGCTCAAGAACAGTCCGGACCTCGGCGCCATCGTGCCCGCGCAGGACCGCGCCTTCGTGCTGCTGATGTGGGTGGTTGCCGCCGGCACCAAAGTGCCTGAGCTTGCCCAGGAGGCGATCAACCTGCTGCTGACCGAGGAAATCCAGGCCGACTTCGCCCGCGCTGGCGGCGCCACCGCGATTCCCTCGGTCGCCGCCAAGATTGCCGAGGAAAACAAGTTCTGGGGCCAGATCTATCCCAGCACCGCCGAAGGGCTTGCCGGGGTCCAGTACTACCCCTACGATACGTACATGAAGAACTGGGATGATTTGGTGAAGGTCTGGGACCAGGAAATTCTGCGCAAAGCCAAGGCCTGATGCCCGCTGTCCGGCTTGATCACCTAAGCTGCCGTTTCGCCGGCGGCACGCTCGCGGTGGACGATGTCTCCTTCGAGCTGGCCGCTGGCGAGTTTTTCTGCCTGCTCGGGCCCAGCGGCTCTGGAAAGTCCACGCTGCTGCGCCTCATCGGCGGTTATCTGGAGCCAGACTCAGGCAGCGTATGCTTACACGGCCGTGATGTGACCCGCGTGCCGCCGGAGAAGCGCAATGCCGGGATGGTGTTTCAAAACTATGCCCTGTTTCCCCACCTTAGCGCCCTGGACAACGTGGCCTTCGGTCTGCGGGTGAAGGGGGTGTCCAAAAAGGAGCGCGAGGCCAGGGCGCATGAGATGCTCGACTGGGTGGGGCTTACGCATGCCGAACGCCATCGCCGCCCCGCGCAGCTTTCGGGCGGTCAGCAGCAGCGCGTGGCGCTGGCCCGGGCGCTGGCCTTTGGCCCGGGGCTGCTGATGCTCGACGAACCTTTTGCCAACCTCGACCGTTCGCTGCGCGAGCGCCTGCGCGAAGAAATGCGTGAGGTGCAGCGCCGCGCCGGCATCACCGCCATCCTTGTCACCCATGACCGTGACGAAGCCCTGGCGCTGGGCGATCGCATCGCCGTGATGCATCAGGGCAGGCTGCTGCAAATGGGCACCCCGGAACAAGTTTATCGCCAGCCCGCGAACGAGACCGTGGCCGGTTTCCTCGGTCACCGCAATGTGCTGGACGCCGCCACCGCCGCGCAATGCGGACTGGAGGGCACTCTCCTTCTCTGGCCTGAAAAGCTTCGGCTGCATTCCTCCGGTCACCTTCCGGCCACGGTGCGCCGCGTGGTGTTCGCAGGCGCCCACCGCGTGCATGCGGTCAAGCTGGACACTGGCGCGGAGATTGAGGTCCATACCGCGCACGACGCGGGTTTCCATCCGGAGGAACGCCTGGGCCTGGAAATACCAGCGGATGCCGTCACGCGCTTTCCCGCGGCATGAAGGCGGCGCGTTCCAAAGGCTGGCTTTGGGCGGCGCCGTCCGTGGTCCTGCTGGCCGGCCTTCTGGCGTGGCCCATGATCTGTCTGGTGCGGCTGAGCCTTTGTGAAGGCGGCAGCCGGAGCGGCTTCGGCATTGGCGCCAGCTTCTACAAGCCGTGCACATGGACCCTCCAAGTGTATGACACACTGGTACACGAGCGTTACTTCCGCGAGGTGCTTGGCTTCACCATCTGGCTGGGTTTTGTGGTGGCGGCGGTGTGCGTGGTGCTCGGATATGCGGCCGCCCACTTTCTCTGGTGCCTGCCGCGCCGCTGGAAGCCCGCCGCCCTGTCCTGCATCATCATCCCGAAGCTCTCCAGCCTGCTGGTCACCATCTACGGCCTGAAGATCATTCTCGGCGACCATGGGCCGGTGAACAGTTTCCTTGCCCTGCTGGGCCTGACGCATGAGCCGGTCATGCTTCAGCACAACGTCACGGGCGTGGTCATTGGCAAGACCTTGCTGGTGCTGCCTTACACCATCCTGCTCATCTGGGCCGGGCTGGAGCGCCTGGATCGCAGCCTGCTCGCCGCTGCCAGCGGCCTGGGTGCCGGCGCCTGGCAGACCTTCAAGTGCGTGACCCTGCCGCTGTCCCTGCCGGCCGTTTCCACCGCCGCACTGGTGAGCCTCATCTGGGCACTGGGGGCTTTCATCAGCCCGTATCTGCTGGGCAGCCCCGAACAAATCACCCTCGCCGTGGACGTGCAGCGGCAGATGTTTGAAAACCTGCACTGGCCGCGCGCCGCCGGCGAAGGCGTGGCCATGCTGCTGACGCTTGCCATCATCGCGGGCGGCTTTGCCTTGATGCGGCCCGGGGCCGCCGTTTCCAGCCGATGAAACCGCTGCGCCTTCTCCTCCACGCCTTTTGCCTGCTGGTGCTTGGTGCGCTGGTGTGGCCCATCATCTATGCCATGTGGATGAGCTTCACGCCCAGCGAGTTGCTGGAGCCCCCCAGGGGCGCCTGGTCGCTGCGCTGGTATCAGACCTTCTTCAATCGTAGCGAGTGGACGGACAGCCTGAACCACAGCCTCGTCGTGGGCTTGCTTGCCACCGTCATCTCGCTCATCACCGGCACCACCGCCGCCGTGGCCGTGACGCGGCATCAGTTTCCGGGCCGCCGCCTGCTGGAAAGCGCGGTGATGCTGCCGCTTTTTGTGCCCGCCCTGGTGCTGGCCCTCGCCCTGCTCCCGGCGATGCGCATGGCGGGCCTGTGGGGCAGCTTCATCTCCGTGGCCCTGGCGCACAGCCTGTGGGGCCTGCCCCTGGTCTTCCTTGCCGTCCGCGGCGCGCTGGAGGACATGGATCCCAATCTGGAACTCGCCGCGCGCGGCCTGGGAGCCAGCGGCGGCCGAACGTTCTTCATCGTCACGCTGCCCGTCATCTCCCCCGCGATGAGCGTGGGCGCACTGCTGGCTTTCATCGTCTCGTTCAACGAACTGGTCATGGCCCTGTTCCTATGCACGCCGGACATCGAGACCCTGCCCAAAGTCATCTGGCCCAACTTGCGCTACACCTTGAGCCCGCTGGTGGCCGCCGCCTCCGGAATCGCGGTGCTGACGACCGTGCTCCTCCTGGCTGGTGCCTGGCTCCTTTTTGGCGGCACGCGCAAGATGGCTGGCCGCTGATCTTTTTCCCCCGGAAAGAACCTTGCTCCTTCATGGATTTCACCACCGATGAGATCAGAAGGCTGCAGGTTCGAATCCTGTCGGATGCACCAGTTTCTTCACCGTTGCTTGGAGTGTGAGTGACTGGCCTTGCGAGAGTCATTGCGGGGCCGCCCGCCATGCCCAGGACAATTGCAGTCCAAGATGCCGGGCCTCATTTCTTAAACACCCCTCCATCTGGCTTCCCCTGGGCCTCGAAGAACGCGAGCAGGTCGAGGATTTCCTCCTTGCTGAGGGTGTTGATCAAGGCGGGCATCATGGGGGAGATCTTGGAGAATTCGCGCGACTGGATGTCGGACTTCTTCACATCCTTGGTGTCGAGAGCGAGCATGGTGGGGCGGATGACGACCTTGTCGTCGGTTTCCCTCACCACACGGCCGGTGACGATGCTGCCGTCCTTGAGCTTGAGGTCGGTGTTGGCGTACTGTTCGGAGACGACCTTGGAGGGCTCGATGATGGATTCGAGGATGACCTGACGCGAGTAGCGGCTGGCCACGGCGGTGAGGTCGGGGCCAACGGAGCCGCCTTCATCACCCACGCGGTGGCACATGAGGCATAGGCTGTTGTACACGGCGTCCTGGCCCTGGGCGAAATTGCGGCCATGGCTGACCTTGTCAAGATCTCCCAGGAGGTCCTCCACCTTCCACTCCTTGACGAAGGTGCGCTGCTTCTTGGGTTTCTTGAGTTTTGGCAGGGGTTCGATCCAGGCGTCAAGCACGGGCTTCAAGGCTTCCTGCTCCTTGGGCGGCACGTTGGCCAGCGCGGTGCGGCGGGTGTTCGCGAGGAAGTTGCCAAAGCTGGCGCCGTCGCCGTAGTCGCGGCCCGCATCGGCGAACCACTTCAGCGAGGTTTCGGGATGCCCGGCGGACTTGCGGTCCTGCGGCCACCAGGCGAAGTACTGGCGGCGCAGCTCGGGCGTCCACCCCGTGGTGATGGTGCGCAGGGGAACGATATAGCTTACCTGCTCTTCCTGCGTGGGCGCGGCGGCGAGCAGCTTCAAGGTGCGCGCGATGGTGTCGGGCGCGTCCAGGGCCAGGAGAATCTGGCATAGCTCGCGGTTGAGCGGGATGCTTTTGGCGGGGTAAAGCGGGCTGAGCTCAGCGATGATGGGGGCGGCAAGTTCCACGGCGGGCTTGCCCTGGCGGCTGATGGAAACCTCGATCACGCGCAGCTTTTCGAGCTGCTGGGCTTCATCCTTGAGCTGTGAGAACGGAAAGCGGGCGAGAGCCTTGACGAGCTCACCCTGGCCGTCGGTGCCTCCGAGACGGGCGACGGAAAGCAGGATGGTGAGGGCGGCCGTGGGATTTGTTTCGGCCAGGGCTCGTTCCTTCCATTGATTGAGGGGCTGGCTTTCAATGGCGATGCGCGCGGCGTAGCGGAGGAAGCGGTCATCGCTGGAAAGCTGCGGCCATGCGGCGTCCACCGCAGCCGTGTCTTCATGGCCGTGAAAGGCCTCGAGCTTGTGGCGCAGCGCCCGCGCATCATTGCCCGCGGCATCGTGCAGGTTCGCGGGCGCGGCGGGCTCGCCGCCTTCGTAGCTCACGCGATAAAGGGCGCCTTGTGTATGACGTCCACCTACAGTGAAATACATGGTTCCATCATCGCCGATGACGAGGCCGGTCATGTTGAGCGGCGTCTTGGCGGACTTGTCCTGAAGCGATTTCGGCGCGATGAAGTTCTCCCACGAGCCGCCGTAGCTGGCACCCTTCGGCGTGAGATGCACGGCGATGAGACGGCCATAGGTCCAGTCTTCGATGTAGAAGGCGCGCTGGTATTTCGCCGGGAACTTCGCGCCTGTGCCGAAGGCCACGCCCGTCGGGCAGCCGATGCCGATGGTCACCGTTGCGGGCAGGCTGTCGTGATAGTATTCGGGCCACTTGCTCGCGCCTTCGCGGAAGCCGTGATCCGCGCCAGTGGTCACGTGATAGACGCGCACCGGCCGGTACCAGGGCGCGCCCCAGTCCCATTCCATGTCGCTGTCGAAGCCGAAGAGCTCGCCGTCCTGGTTGTAGGCCACGCAGTAGGTGTTGCGCTCGCCGCTGGCGATCAGCTCGCAGTTCCTGCCATCGGGATCCATGCGCACCACGAAGCCCCCCGGCGGCTTGCGTCCGGCGCCGAAGCCGTTGCCATCTTCCGCGCGCGGCAGCACCAGGTCATCGGCGTAGTTGCGATGCGGCGATGTGGGCAGGATGTCCGGCGGCACGTCCACAAAGTTCCCGCACACGATGTTGAGGTGCTTCTTGTCCGGATTGAACAGGATCGCGTGGGCGCCGTGATCGCCGCCGCCGCCCTTCCACTCGCGCAGCATCTCCACCTTGTCGAACTCGTCATTGCCCTTGGTCGACGTGCAGCGCCAGAGCGCGAACACCTCCCTGCCATCCGGCCCCTTGCCTTTGCCATTGAGGTAAAGACTGTCGAACGCAAACAACTGGCCCATCACCTCGCTCACGGGGATCTTGAGAATCTCCGCCTTCGTCACCTTGCCATCCTTGAGGGTGAAGCGGGAGAGCGGTTGGTCACGTTCCGCGCCCACCAGCAGCCGGCCTGAGGGGTCCTTGCCAATGGAGATCCATGAGCCTTCGGTATCCGCATCCGCCGTGCGCACGAGTTCGATCTTAAACCCTGGCAGTGTTTGCAGGGCGTCGGGCGCGGTGGCGGTTCCTGTCGGAGCTTTGGCTCCGTGAACGGTGGAACCAGCGGCGAGGATGGCGGAGGCGAAGAGCAAGGGGAGGTGTTTCACGCAGATGGCTTTGGAGTTGGGCAGCAGGGAATGGACGATGGCAAAACAGCCGTTATATCGAGGAAATCAGGAGGGATTCAGCCGCCAAACCTCAAAGTTCAGGGAGGCCGCAAACGTCACCCACGCCAAATAGGGAACGAACAGCCAGCCGGCGATGGGATTGACCTTGCGAAAGCTCTGCCATGTGAGGGCGATGGCCACCCACAAGACCACGAGCTCGGCAAAAGCCCAGCCAAGCGCGTGGGCCCCGAAGAAAAGCGGGGTCCACGCCGCGTTGAGCACCAGTTGGCTGAAGTAAAGCCACAGCGGCCTGCCAAAGCCAGCGCGTTTCCACACCAGCCATGCGGCCACGGCCATCATGATGTAGAGCAGCGTCCAGGCCGGCCCAAACACCCATGACGGCGGATTCCATGCGGGCTTTTGCAAGGCTTCATACCATGGTCCGGGCATGCCTGTGAGGGCGCCGGTCGCGGCGGCGCAAAAGGTGAGGAGAACAAATCCCGCCAGGGCCGGGTAACGGGGGGATGAAGTGTGAGACGGGTTCATGATGATCTTGGAATGTTGCACGCTGTGATGGATTCGCAGCGCAGGTGGCTGAGTGATCGCCTCCGGACGCGACGTTGATGACTTGCCATGCCCAAGACCATCCTCGCCATCGGCGCGCATTATGACGACTGCCCTTTCGGCATTCCCGGCACCTTGTTGAAGGCAGTGCGCAATCACCATCGCGTGGTGGTGCTGAACCTGATTGGCGATTATACCAACTGGCCGCCGGTCAAGGGGCGCGATCAGGGGCTCATAGAGCTGAGCATCCGCCTGGCCAGGGAGCGGGGCATCGAGATGCGCTTCCTCAAGCACGCGAGCATGGGCTTTGAGCCAAGCCTTGAGATCAAGCGTGCGGTTGCGGAAGTGGTGGCTGAGGTGGCTCCAGACACGGCTTTCATGCTCTGGCGTCATGACCGGCATGCGGACCATGAGGCGGCTTCGGCCATCGCGCATGCGGCCTTGTCTCAGCCCGCACGTCTGTTGGGCCGCGATGTGGCGAAGGCACCTTCGCAGATCTTCTGGTTCGACAACGGTCCGGGCCACACCATCGACTTCCAGCCCGATACGTATGTGGACGTAAGCGATGAATGGCCCGCCGCCGTGGAATGGCTGGGCGGCCTCATGGCTTACATCAAGAACGGTCCGTTCGATCCCGCCAAGGACGGGGCGATGGAATCGAAGACGGTGCTTTCGCGCTACCGTGGGCTGGCCTGTGGCGCACGTCATGCCGAGGCGTTGCGGGCCATGCGGCCGGTGGCGCGGGAGCTGTGGTGACGTCGAGCAGCCGAAACACGCTCCGACGATTCTCCAAGGATCGGCGAACTGCGCCGTGATGCGCTGTGATTGAACGCCCTGGCGTTACAAAAGTCTTACAGACACAGCCAGCAAAAGTCTCGTAAGTGCCAGGGCCGCCTGATAGAACGGCCACGAAAACGATACCGACCATGCAAACTATGCGACGCCTCCTAGTCCTTTGTGCCAGCATGGCGGCTGGCTCTGCCGGGGCCCAAACACCAGCTCCAGCGCCTGTTCCACCGGTCACGCCGCCGGCCGTGACGGAGACCACAACGGTGCCGGTGCGTGAACGTGAGCGGCGGATTTATGTGCCGTATGAGGAGCTGGAAAAGGTCTTTCAGGACAACGGCAAGGGTGTATTCCTGCCCTACCGTGAGTTCCTCGACTTGTGGAATGAACTGACCCTCAAGCGCGAGGAGGACAAGGAAAAGCCACCGCCTGCGGATGGCGTGGTATCAAAGGCGGAGTACACGGGCCGAGTGGAAGGCCAGACGCTGGTGCTGGATGCCAAAATCAGCGTGGAGTCGTTCAAGAAAGGCTGGAGCCTGCTCACCCTCAGCAGCAGCGCGCTGAACGGCATTGCGGAAGCGAACACCGGCAAGGCGGTGCTGCGGCCCGACAGCAAGAGCTGTGAGGTGATGCTGCCGGACAAAGGTGTCTATGAATTGAATCTCAAGCTCATGCTGCCCATCGAGCAAACGGCGGGTAAATCGCATGTTGCGCTGGCTTTGCCGCAGGCGGCGGTGTCCAGGCTCACCATTACCGTACCGGGCGAGGGGCTGGAGTTTGAGGTGAAGCCCAGCGCCGCCTTCACCAGCCGGCCGGCAAACGGCCAGACGGAGCTGTCGTTCTTTTTTGGCGGCAGCGCTTCCAAGCCGGAACTGAGCTGGGGCGCGCCGCAGGGCGTCACACAGATGACGCCGCTGCTACTGGCGGAGGCGAAGCTGGACAGCACCCTTGGCGCCGGTTCGCTGGCCACCACCGCGGACATGGATTTCCGCATCCTGCGCGCGCCGCTGGGCGAGTTCAAAGTGAGCCTGCC
>OUNM010333958.1_pt1 | contig 17409 bp, 16 predicted proteins | sample 1769961 | NCBI WGS metagenome assembly OUNM01 (sample SAMEA3914820, study PRJEB12502) | metagenome | biome: forest; material: soil | place: USA | collected 2012-03-12 | depth 0.3 m
ACGACATCCCTGTGAACGACGTAGGGCAGGATCTCCCAGAGGTCTCGGCCGTTCCCGAACGGCTGAGGCGGACTGGGTCTCGTAACAAACGAGGCGACCGGAACCGGTTTGCTGTTTTCCAGCAAGCGCTGCCTGACGCCTGGCGTCCGAGGGCAGCGTTTGATCCCGGCGAATCCTGCTCAGAGAAACACGTCCTGATGCCGTTGCCAGCATTTCGTCGATGTTTCCTCTTTCGTTGTTCACAGAAGCAGCATTCGCAGAATGAGTTCAGAGCGCAAGAAGTGTTAGGGTAACAAAACGAATTGCGTGGGTGGCGCGGCTGCTGGCACACCCTTCGGGGTGCATGCTTTATTCCGGGAGCAACCGGTGGCATCCCTCCGGGATGAAGGGAGGATGCAAACAATGCTCGCGCCTGCGGAGTTCGTCCCGCGAACCGCAATTCGCGGCTGCGGCAGAACTCGAGGACACTCTGGCGCATCGGAGATTTTCTGGAAGCACAGACGGCCTGGCCCATGTCTTTTGGAACGGTACATCGAGATCGCCGTTCGGGATTGCATGCACGCAAATCCTCTCGCATCGTGGATTCCCCGATCGCGTCTTTCCCGAAGGCGCGGCTGCAACCTGTACCCTGTCACTCCTCCCATGCGCTCTCTTTTCATCCTCGCTGTGCTCAGTTCGGCCGCGGTCGCCGCCGATCTCCCGACCATCCCCCAGGAATCCATCGCCAAAAAAGGCGATCTCCTCTTTTCCGATGACTTCAAGAATCCGACGGCCGATCCGCGTTGGCATCGCGTGGTGGACACTTTTACGCGGGAAGCCGGCGCGCTGAAGGGCGTCCAAACTCGGGATAAGACCGTTCCCGCCGCGGATGGAAAGCCCGAAGTGCCAGCGCATCCGGCGGTTTACGGTCTCGAACTGCCGACGAAAGACAGCGTGGTCGAGGTGAAGATGCGTTTCGACGGGGCGACTGCGATGGACGTCGAGTTCGATGACCGCAAGTTCACCGGCTCCCATTACGGACACCTCTGCCGGGCTGTGCTTCGCCTCGACAAACAGCAGGTGGCCATCCTCGACGAGCGCGACGGAAGCCAGAGCAACAAGCTCATCGAGCTGAAGAAGGATGCGACGGCGAACAAAGCCGAGATCAGCGCGCTGCAGGCCGCGCATACGATTGCCTTTCCGGCCAAGCTCGAAGCCGGCAAATCGTACGATGTCGTGGTTGAAACGGTGGGGGAGCAAATGCGCGTCACGATTGACGGGCAACCTGCGGCCTATTTTAAAAGCCCGGGCATCGGACACGAGACCAAGTCGAAGATCGAGATCGGCGTCAGCGGCAAGAGCGGGTACTTCGAAGACATCAAAGTCTGGAATGCGACGCCGGCGAAGTAGCGCGGCGATGAGGAGCGTCCTTCGCTGGCGGGCGGGGCGACCAACTGGCGCGGACCCGTTCACACTCCGGGCAAATGTAGGCGTAAACCCGGCGGGTATTCATGTCCGCGCGTGTTGGCCAAAGATTTTGGGCTTCGAACGAATTTGGAAACAATTGCTTGGAAGCCTGCAGCCAACCGGGCGGGTAATATTTCAGCACACAGCCCGCCGAGGATTCGCCGAAACATAATGTTTTCTTCATCGCAAGTTGGTGAACTTTGCATGTCGGACTCATTTCCACGGTCTGATCCGGTAAGCAATTCGACAGGGGCACAACAGCCGCGATCAGCAAAAAAAGGACACCAACATTCGGAAGAACGCGAAGGCGAAATGGCCGAAGGGCCGACTTCGAGGGATCACAAGGTGTGCACATGCTGGTCCACTATACGGATTTCACCAAAGTCCACCGTCCATTTTTCGCACACCGTTCCTCGATCAAAAAACATGCGCCAGCTCCTTTCCGCACTCCTGCTTTTCGCTCTCCCGGGCTCTCTTTCGATTTATGCAGAAGACCGGGCTCATCCAATCGGTTCCCCCAATGGAACCGAGGCTTCGATCAATCGGGGCATCGAGGAAGCTTCCGGTTGGAATCCTCCGATGCTTACCTTGGAAAAAGTCCAGACCATCGAGCTCGCGGAGTTCTGCCGCCGTTTTCCGGATGCCGCCAAGTACCGCGCCTTTTTCGCGGCGGCGGGTCAGAAATATCACATTCCGCCGACCCTCCTCGCCGCGATCGCCATGGAGGAGAGTCATTGCGATCCAGGAGTGAGCGATAGCGGCAATCCGGCGAATGCCGGCGGCATCATGCAAATCCAGGGCCAGGACGAGAAAGGCGTGGCCGATCCGGCGCAGAATATCCTGCAAGGCGCCCGGGAACTCCGTCATCATCTCGACGATGCCAAAGGCAATGTCCTGGAAGCCGTCGGCGCGTATAACGGATGGAAGAAGGGACTCGTGGTCCAGACGATGATCCACCCGCCTTGGGGCGGAGCTTCGATGAATCTCGACTATGTATACCAGGTGCTCAATGGCTGGTGCCAGGGGATCGAAGGCTATTCCATCGGCGAATTTAACAAGAAGTATAATCCGACGTTTGGCGATCAGTTCCGGTAGTTGGAGCGCTGTCCTAAAGCTAGCGCCAGGCTGAAGGCGGCGAGTTTTTTTAGTGCGAGAGCTTGCTCCCGCAGCGCGCGTTCGGCGCACGCTGGAGCTCGGCCAATTTCCAAGCGGAGGGACGCCTGCCCACGGACGCGCCGTTCCCTCCCACTGACACACCCCGGGGCGGTTGAAAACCGCCGCTCCTTGGGGTCCGCTGACGACCGAACGGTGGCAGAATTGGCCAAACTCCAGTGCGGGGGCTTGCTCCCGCTTTGTCCGCGTGGAAATTCAGTGAGGTGTATGGTTCGCTCGGGTGATTCGATGCACCGCGCGAAATTTTGCGTCCAGCGAGAACTTGCGCTGACAAAGCGGGAGCAAGCACCCGCACTCCAAGGCGCGCCGCTTCTTTCCAGCGCCGGCTGTGGCCGCGGTTCACGCGGCGGGCGCAGAAATGTCCGCGGTTGCTGAATCCCGGGCTTCCGTGTTCGCGGCCGGGGCTTTCCGCGCCACGTACACGGTGCTCGCAGAGATACAGTCCATGAGCGGGTTATCGAATTCGATGACCTGCGCCGTCGCGGTTACGAAACAGGTCCGGAGCGCGGTGAGAAATTCCTCGTCCGGCGGATCGTCGGACCAAAGGCCAAAGACTCCGCCTGGGTGCAGATGGGCAGCCATGGCCTGCAAGCCCTCGCGGTTGTAAAACGGCGCATTCCCGTCATCCAGGAGATTGCGCGGAGAATGGTCGATATCGAGCAGGATCGCATGAAACTGCCGGCCAGGCGCTTCGGGATCAAAGCCCTCGGTGGATTTGGCCAGGGCAAAGAAGTCCGCGTGCACGAATCGGCAGCGGGCATCATTGGTCAAAGTCTCGCCGAGGGGCACCATTCCGCGCCGATGCCAGCCGATGACCGCTTCCAGGGCATCGACCACGATGAGCGACTGGACTGTGGAGTGCGCCAATGTCGCCAGCGCGGTGTAGCCGAGGCCGAGCCCGCCCACCACGACGTCCCAATCTTCACCTTCGAGGGCGCCCAACCCCAGCTCCGCCAGCGCCTCCTCCACCTCGTGAAACTGGCTCGACATGAGGAAGGCGTCCCCGAGCTTCACCTCGAAAATTTCCAGTCCGTCTAGCTGAAGGATGCGCCGCCGCCGTAGAATCAGCTCCCCCAGTGGAGTTTGCTGATAGTCGAGTTCTTCAAAATTGCGGCTCATGGCAACAGGATAGCCGTCTGCGGCTGGGCCACACGGTTATTCGTGCAAGGATCTTTGGCGCGCGGGGTTTGCGGGAAATCGCCGAGGTTCTGGGAGATGCGATTTCGAAATTGCTCCGGCAAATATCCGATTTGCCAACCGCAAAGCGCTCTTCTATGTTCAAACGATTACATGAACGAGCTTGCCGAAAATCAGGAAGCGACCCCCTGCAATTGGAGCCGGGCCGACGTTCAGCGGTTTGCCTCAAAACTGGCGACAACACTTGGTTTTTCGCCCGGCGACGATATCGAGCGCCTGATCGAACGTCTAGGCGGTCGGGTTACGAAATCTGACTGGGAAAGCGCCCGTGAAACCGGATCGATCACAGTATATGGACCGCGAAAGTTTCAGATTTCCCTCAGTCCGATGTCCGGCGATCGACGCAGTCGGTTCACGATTGCACACGAATTGGGCCACTACATCCTCCACGCGGATGCGGGAAGAAAGCCGTTGCATGTCCGCCGTGACGGGAGTGGGCCGGTGGAATGGGAAGCCAATTGGTTTGCCGCGGGATTCTTGATGCCGGAGGATATTTTACGAGAGAAAGTGGGTGACGGCTATGGAAATGCCGAACTCGCCGAGCATTTTGGCGTTTCGAAGGAAGCGGTGCAGATAAGACGGCAGTCGCTGGCGTGGTGAGGCAGGAAAGGCCGATCACCGAATCCGAATTCAACCTCCGCACGACTCCGGTCGTGCGGCTGTTTTTCAGCGCCGACTTGGAGAATTCGACGCGGTTGAAACAGTCCGCCCAACGATTGAGCGAAACGTGGCTTTCGGCGGTGTTGGCCTTCATTCGCGGTTTTCCCCAACTTTTCGAAGCACAACTTCAAGAGCACGCCCGGACGAATGGGCTCGCTCCCCTGTCGGCGCCGCCCGTTTGGAAAGTGCTTGGCGATGAGCTGATTTTTGTGGTGGCCGTGCAACGGCGTTTCGAGGTCGTCGGTTTGGTCGAGTCCTTCCGAAAAGCGCTGAGGACCTGGAACGATGATGTGCGCGGGGGAACGGAGCGTGGTCCTCTGCCGGTGAAGGGGGCTGCCTGGCTCGCCGGATTTCCCGTCGTGAATGCGGTTTTCGAAACGGCGGATGGGCGCGACGACTATGCAGGGCCGTCGATTGACGCCGGTTTTCGAATTGGGAAATTGGCAACGCCGAGACGATTGGCGCTTTCCGTTGATCTCGCGTGGCTCCTCCTGAAGAGTGATCTTCGGCCATGGATCCATTTTGATGGTCCCGTCAGTCTGAAAGGCGTTGGGGAGGAGATTGGCTACCCAGCGCTTTGGATCGAGGTGGGCGAGTCGCTGTATGTAAGAAAAGAGGCGCAACTGCTCGGGCGCGGGAGTCAGGAGAGTCGTGAGGAGATGATCGCGTTATGCGCACATTACATTCAGGAGTTCGGAGTTCCAAATTATCCCCCATTTTTAAGCGATGAGCCTGGACTGACTCAGAAGCCCGCGGAGTACGACCAACAGCTCAAAGTCGTAAAGGAATTTCTGAGGCAAAAGGTCTATTTCGTCGACGAAGATCGAGCTGGTGCTACAACGCCAGTTTCCCCGGACGAGGAGCAGGCTCTCCTGGATCTCATCAAGAAGCAGGAAACGGCCGATGACGCGTAATCAGCTATCTATTATCTTCGGAGTGGCTCGCCAAGGGAGTGTGAGTTACTACTGACTTGGAATTTCATGCACCGTCGCACATTTCTTCGCGGAGTCGGCGTGACTCTCGCACTGCCATGGCTGGAGGCCATGGAGTCGCGCGCCCGGGGAGCGTCCGGGGCAAAGCAGCCGCAGCGCTATGCCTTCATCTACACCCCGAATTGGTACAACCAGCAGACCTTTGCGCCGAAAATCACGGGGGCGGATTGGGAACTCACGCCGGCGCTGGAGCCGCTGGGTGGATTGCGCAAAGAGATCACGTTGTGCACGGGATTAAATCGGACCTTTGTGAGCGGAACGGGGGTGCTGCGCAGTGCGGAGCTTGCTAGCTCACGAGCTCGCCGCCAACAGAGACGCTCGATGGCGGCTTTCCCACGAATACGACCCTCGCGCGGGAAATCGGGGGTGAGACCGCGCTGCCGTCGCTCGAATTGAGCTGCAACGATTTCGCCGATAGCAAGGAGACGCGCTACTACGAGTGCATTTCGTGGGCGGCGCCGGGCTACGCTTGTGGAGGCGCTGCGGCTCTTCGACACCGTCCTCGTCGAGGATCGAAGCGCGCTGGATTTTTTGGAGGCGGACTACACCTGGTTGAATCATCAATTGGCGAAACTCTACGGTCTGGAAACCGCGTGCGCCGCGTCGCTCGCGAAGCTGCCGCCGCCGAGCGACGACGAATTGAAGAATCTCCGAGCGAACAGCGCATGGGTGCGCGCGCCGCTGCCCGACAAATCGCGCGGCGGCTTCATCACCATGGCCGGCCCTTTGACCGTCACGTCGCTGCCGTTTCGCACGAGCCCGGTGAAGCGCGGAGCGTGGCTGCTCGAAACGATCTTCAACCGACCGCCGCAGGAACCGAAAGTCGCCTTCGTGCTGAAGGATGCGGAGAAAACGGATTCGTCCGCGCAGACCGTGCGCCAGAAATTTGAGCAGCATCGGAATGAACCCGCTTGTTACTCCTGCCACGTCCGGCTCGATCCGCCGGGATTTGCGCTGGAGGGCTTCGATCCGATCGGCGCGCGCCGCAAGCGCGACGGCCAGCAGCTCGTCGATACCCACGCCGAGTGGAACGGCCGCGCCTTCGACGACGTTGCTGGTTTCAAAGCCGCGCTCCGGCAAAAACCCGAAGAATTCATGCGGGGCTTCGTCGAGCATCTGCTCAGTTACGCGCTGGGGCGGGAGCTGGAAATCTACGATATGCCAGCGGTCCAGGAAATTTGCGCAGTGGCCGCGCGGGACGGACATCGCTTCAGCGCGGTGATTGAAGGGATAGTTGACAGTTATCCGTTTCGGAATGTGCGGGATCGGTAGGGTGATACGGCGCCGCTCACCATCCTCTATGGCCGGCTGGAGCTGGCGCCGAATCACCGTAATTTGCTTTCCTATTGCGGCACGAGTTTAATGTAGTCAATCGCTACGCCATAGCCGCTGCTACTGGCATTTTTCCCGGTCACAGTGAATTTGAAGGCTTTATCGCTGGTGGTCGAGGGAGCCCAGGTTCCGAGATTGATCTCTGGGTAAGTCGCTGCGGCGGTGTATTCGTCCGTGGCTCCGCCGACGTTCGAAGTAATGCCGCTGCCGTCTACCCGGTTGACCGAGAGCTGGAAGATTCCGCGAGTGTTATACTTCTTAGTCCCGACCAAGACGGTGTAATTCCCAGCAGCGATGCTCGGCACCATGTAGGTCATATAGTCGGCCGTCGCGCTCGCATCAATAATGCTGCCGGCCCCGTTGCTCATCGAACCATCTGTGAAATCGCGGACGGTATCTCCAGAACTCGCCAGCACCGGAAGGCCCTCCGCCTCATAGGTCAGAGTGGGAGTCGCCCCGGTTGCCGTCGAGCTGGGCGCATACATCGTTACCCAGTCTACCTGGATGTGTCCTGAGACCGCATCGGAGGGATTGCCTCCGGAAGATCCCGACTGGAAAACGAGGTGCATAGAAGTCGAAGGGACCTGATGGGTCGAGACGCCGATGACGTGATCGTCGAGAATGAAGACCTCCTTTCCCGGGCTCCACTCGATGGTGGCGGTATGCCAACCCGAATAGGTTGTCGTCGTGGGGTATTGGGCGAAGCCGCCAGCCGCGTTCGCGTAGTGGGCATTCGCAGTCAGGGTTCCGTTAAAATTTCCTTCGGGAAAGTCGATCTCACCTTGCGCCGGCCAAGCGGGAGTATTGGTATCCTGCCAGAGCAGCCAGACGCCTCCGTAGCCCGGCAGCGCATCCGCGCGATAGCGCACCGAGTAGCGGCCGTAAAGTTGGCCAAAGGTGGAAATTTTTGGATAAATTGCCGCATCCAGATGCTGGCCATTTTCCGTGTGAACATAGATATCCAGAAGGCCGTTGGCGATGGATACCGTCCTGGTTGCCCAGTAGTAAACGTACCCGCTGTTATCGGTCGTCCCATCCGTATAGGCGTTCCACTTACTCGAGACCGCCGCCGGAAAACTGCCGAGCGGCACATTGGTCGTAAAATCGTCGGCATAAATTTGATGCCAGCCGAGAATGTCGCCGACGGGCATATCCTGGCCCGAGGGAGAGGCGGCTTGACAAAGAGAAGCGGCGGCGCAAAACGCCAGAGCTCCACTGATAGCGACTTGCTGGAGCACCCGCATCTGCTGGCGGCTATTCCGGGAAATAAATGAGATAAACGGCGAGCCGTGAGAAGGAATCGAAGATAGATTGGTCATAGATCTGTGGGGAGCGTTTTTTTCAACTAGGGTGAACGCGTCATACCCCATCCTTTATAGGGGGAGGAGTACGGGGTTGAGGAACAGAGGCAGTCTTTCATCAGGAATGGATGGATTCAATTGACCTAATGGCAATAACTTGACTTTTTGTGCTGTGCGTCGACTTCACGAAAGCCTGCGTCACCTCGGGGCGCAGAATAGTTCGCACATCCCAGCAAAAGCAGGATTGAATCAAAACGGCTCTGGATTCCACGACTCCTTCGCACTGCCGCTACTAGTAGAGAGGGATGCCGAAGCCCAGATGATGATTTTCCGTCACCTTTTGGCGGGGAGGACCACTTGAAGGGTGCTATGATGAACTCCATGTCTGCCGTTGCGGCGACCACCTCCATTGACGATGCGGCGCTCGTCGAGCGCTCGTTGAAGCAGGGCACGCCAGCCTTTTCGCTGATCGTCTCGCGCTACCAAACGCTCATCTGCTCGCTGACCTACAGCGCGACGGGCAGCGTAAGCCGAAGCGAGGATTTGGCGCAGGAGGTATTCCTTGCCGCATGGAAGGAGCTGCGACAGCTGCGCGAACCGGAAAAGCTGCGGCCGTGGCTGTGCGGAATCGCCCGGCGGTTGATTGCAAATACAGTGCGGCGCGAAGGGCGTGAGCCGGTGTGCGCGGCGGTGGAGCTCGAAGATGAGCATCCTGCGCATGTTCTCAGCCCGGTGGAGGAGACGATTTCACGCGAGGAGGAGGCGATCCTGTGGCGGTCACTGGAAAAGATTCCGGACACTTATCGTGAGCCGTTGATTCTGTTTTATCGGGAGGGACAGTCGGTGGAGCGAGTGGCGGAGGCGCTCGAGTTGAGCGCAGACGCGACCCGGCAGCGGCTGTCGCGGGGGCGGAAATTGTTGCAAGAGGAAGTGACGGCGCTGGTGGAAGGCGCGTTGCGCATGAGCACGCCGGGCCGCGCCTTCACGTTGGGGGTGCTCGCCGCGTTGCCCCTGCTGAAGACTACGGCGACGGCGGCGACGATCGGCAGCGCCGCGGCGAAGACGAGCAGCGCAGCGAAGGGATTGGGTTCGCTCGGTCTCCTGAGCGTACTGTCGGGGCCGATTTTAGGACTTTATACGGCGTGGATGGGGCTGCGGACGGGCAGCAAATACGGGCCATCCGACCGCGAGCGGCGTTTTCTGCAGCGGCAGACGCCAATGGCGCTTGGATTGGCGCTGCTTCTCCTGATGGGCGTCATCGAGGTGGAACCGCAAACGGCTGGCATTTGGGAAACGCATCCGGTGGAAGCGATGCTTTTCCGGGTGGGCTGGTTTCTTACACTATTCGCCATCGGGATGGCGATGCTGGGGAGGATGACCCGAAAGCAACTGCAGATTCGCCGGGATGAAGCATCGAAGCTCGGCCTTGCGGAGGCCAGCCGACGCGCCTTCGCGTGGCGACCGGTGGAGTATCGCAGCCGGCTCGCTTTTCTCGGATTGCCGTTGGTGCACGTGCTGCTGGGCCGGACGGAAGAGGGAAAAGCCGGCGTCGCCATGGGGTGGATCGCCGTCGGCGACCGGGCTGTAGGCGTGCTCTTTGCCATTGGCATTTGGGCGGTCGGCGGCGTGAGCCTGGGCGTTCTGTCGTTTGGCCTGCTCTCCGGCGGCATCGTCGCGGCGGGCATGCTGGCCTTTGGCGGAATATTCTCGCTGGGATTATGGGGCGCCTTGGGCGCCACCGCGGTGGGGTATATGGCGCATGGCGGCAACGCCCTGGCTTGGAAGGCTGCAATGGGATCACGAGCCGTGGCGCATTCCTTTGCCGTAGGCTTTCATACCTACGCCCAACACGCGAACGACGCAGCGGCATACGAGGCGATCGATACCCACGGCTTTTTCCGGCTGTCGCGAGCGCTGGCGCGGCATGCCGCTTGGACCCAGGTGGTGTGGTTACCCATTGGACTGATCCTGTGGGACGGCCAGCGCACACGCCGCGCCGTGAAGGAATCTGGGAAACATGCTCCGAGTGCGGAAAGTAAGAACTGACGCGATACCTCGGAGGCGCAGCAGAGCGCTCTCGGCGCGATGGAAGAGGGGGCGCGTGAATAAATTGCGATTGTTTCTCTTCGTTGAAGAGGCGGTCTGCAAAACTGCCCGGAAACATTTCCAAATGGAAAGGTTAAGATGACGGAAGTGTTATATTGATGGCGCGCATTTTAGGAAATGGTCGATGCGTCAACTTTGTGACGAAGTTCGCGCTGCCAGAGGGGAATTGATCGGTGTGGTGAAATGCCTGGTGAATTTGCATTCCCGCCACTCGAGTCACATATCGGTAACCTCGTCAACAGATGGTCTGGATAGCTTTTCGTGGCATTTCGCCGGGGCAACGTTTTGTTCACCTGCGTGAAACAATGCCGCCATCAATAATTAACATGACGGGTGTGGCGCCATTTCCGTGACGCTCCCAGTATCCGCGTCGCATTCCCGGGAGCCGGTCTAAATCCGGCTCCGCAGTCCATGCCTGCACTCTTCAACGCTTCGCTATGAAACCCATCCTATCCAAATCTATCCTCAGCCGCGGCCGAGTCCTTGTCGGGCTGACCGCCGGCCTGGCCTGCGCCAGTCACATCCTCGCGCAGGGCCCAACCAATCTCGTCGTGAGCCGCCAGACCTTTGATCTCACCGGCCAGGTGGCCAATCTGCAGGTCGGCGACGTGCTCCCAAATGGCACGCTCGCGACGGCGAGCGGCATTTATACCAATACGGCGGGCACGAGCAATGTGTGGATGAACGAGTCTCCCGACGCGAGCTTTGGCGTCACCGCTCCCATCTGGCTCGATAACGTCAATCCTGCGACCGGATCCCGGACGAGTTCCTTTAATGTGACGGCGGCCACCGCCGGCGGAACGCAGATCACAAATAGCTTTCCGTCGAAGTCGGAGCTTTCGCTCAATCTCACCCCGGACGGCACGGGCGTGACATTCATGAGCTACGTCGCGCCGGTCGGCGAACTCGACGCTTCCAATGGCAATACCTTGCAGGCGAATGACAATACGAATCCGGTCGCCTCGGTCGGACTGGTCCAGCGCGCGATCGGCCAGGTGAGCCTGAATAATTTCCAGGTCGGCCCGAGCAGCACGGTCCAGGTCACTCCGGTAAATGCCTATAGCGGCAACAATGGACGCGCGGCCATCCTTGGCTCCGATGGCAACTATTACATGGCCGGGAACGCGGGGAACGGCGGCTGGAAGGTGGAAGCGGATACAACGAGCGGCAGCCCCATCCTTACGGTCGTGAATGGATCGGGCACGACGCCCAGCACCTTTGGCCTCGTGGTCGGACAATTGATCACCGGGACGGGCATTCCCGCGGGGGCGACGGTGCAATCCATCGTCGACAGCACGCATTTCACCATCAGCGCCAATGCCACGGCCACCTCGGCCCCGGCCGGCATCAAGGCCAGCATCGTGCAATCGAACGCGACGCTCGGGATCCTGAGCAATAACACGGGGATCCAGATGATCGCCGACGGCAGCACGGGCAACACGACAGTGGTCGGAGTCGCGAAGGGCACTTTCGGCAGCTCCACGGGATATCAGAATGGCTTCAGCATCACGGATGTGCCGGGAATCACGACGCCCGACAAGACCGGCAAGGACGACAACTTCCGCGGGCTCACGCTCAACCCATTTAACAATACGCTCTACACCACGAAGGGCAGCGGCAGCAACGGCATCAACACCGTCTACCAGATTGGCTCGGGGCTTCCCGGCTCCAATGCGGCCTCGACGAGCATCTCCATCCTGCCGGGCTTTCCTACGGCCCTCGCCGGCGGCTCGACCTCGACGACGTCGAATCCGGTGATGTCGCCATTCGGTCTGTTCTTTGCCGCGCCAAATGTTCTCTACGTGGGCGACGAGGGCAGCGCTGACCCGACCGGCATCACGCTCGACAAGACGACGTATGCCGGCTTGCAGAAGTGGATCAATAGCAAGGCCGACGGCACCGGGACCTGGACGCTCGCCTATGTGCTCCAAGGCGGCCTCAATCTCGGAGTCAAATTCAGCGTTCCCAACGATGCCAACGGCGACGTCTACCCGACGAGCCTCGATCCGGCGAATGCCGGCCTGCGGAATATTGCCGGCTGGAACAACGAGGACGGCACCATCACCATCTACGGCGTGACTGCGACCACGAGCACCAATACCGACCAGGGCGCGGATCCGAATCAGCTGGTGGAGATCACCGACTCCCTGGGCGCCACGTCGTTGCCGACGGGGGAAAACTTCAGCGTCCTGGAGACGGCGCAGTACGGTGAAGTGCTCCGCGGCGTCGTGGCCACTCCCGAGCCCGGGACCCTCAGTCTGCTGGCTTTCGGAGCCGCTGGATTTCTCGGCTTCCGTCGCCGCCGCTAACGCGCGGGCGTTAGGGTGTAAATCAGTAAGTTATATGAAGAAGGGAGCAGGCCGCTCGGGCTTGCTCCCTTTCTTTTCTGCGAGAGCTGGTTACCACTCGGCGTCGTCTATCTAGGCATTCGGGGCGGCGGAGTCTTCGCTATCCGCAGCGCGCTCCACCTCGGCGATGTCGATCTTGATCATATTGACCATCGCCTGCATCGCGCGGCGGGCGCGGCCCGGGTCGGGATCTTTGATTAGCTCCATGAGCCGGGTCGGTGTCACTTGCCATGCGACGCCCCAGCGATCTTTGAGCCAGCCGCAGGCCACTTCCTCGCCGCCGTCGGCGGTCAAGGCTGTCCAGAGGCGGTCGGTCTCGGCTTGATTTTCGGTGGAGATGAGGAAAGAGACGGCCTCCGTGAAGGTGAAGTTCGGCGTGTTCAGCGCCATATAGGAGCTGCCGGCGAGCGTGAACTCGACGAGGAGCACGGCGCCGGCCGCGCCGCTTGGAGTATCGATCGGCGACCGCATCACATAGTCGATCCGCGAGTCCGGGAGGAGGGAGACGTAGAACCGGGCGGCTTCTTCGGCTTGGCCGTTGAAGGAGAGGAAGGGAGTGACTTTTTGCATGTGTGGGCTTGGTTTTTGATCGGTGCGGGCCGTTAAAGAACAGGTAGATGCGCTGAGATTTTCCCTTTCGGGAAGGCGAACTCAGATGCCACGAAGGATCAACGCCAACAATGAGGACTGAACCGATGGGGTCGCGATCACTTTCATGGCAAGGCATTCAATTCCCAATGGATTACTCTGCCTGACGCCTTGTCCACGAATACGTTCAAGCCGAATCCACCTACTGGTATTTCCCCGCACTGTAGTCCCCCGTGTAGGAGCGGATGCCCAAGGAATGGGAGGAGCGCGTCTCTCCGGAGCTGCATTTTAGACCGGGCGTACTCGGGATAGTAGTCGTTGGCGATGAAGTTGTCGCAGAAATCCATGTAGTCCTGCTCAAATACCTTGGTCTTGAGGAAGACGAGTTCGCCACATGCGCCCGCGTTTGCGACGCGCGAGTCGGTCACCGCTTTCACTGCGGCACGAAAGACGGTGATCTGTTCCTGTTCAATGGGGAGTTTCGCGAGCATCGAAGCACTTATCGAAGAGCAACCGGCGAGAAGTTCGCCATCGCCTAGTTGTCGGACTCATCGTTTATTCAAGGAACATTTCGCTAACGGTCGTGTCGTTCGGTGATTACGGCGTTGCTACCCCGCGGCCAGCAGTCGCCGCAATTCCTCCTCCCCACCTTTCATCGCCAACATAAATGCCTGCCCGCGATCGCTCCAACTAGCAGTGACCCAGTCGCCGTTGCGTACAAACTGCGGAGCATGCTCCGGCGGGGCGTGTGAGAGAGCGCGAGCGTCGACGGTGACGAGGTGCGCGAGTTGGGTCGGCGTGGCGTGAAAGCAGATGATGGAAACCTGTTGGTTTCCAAAAACTAGTTTCTTGCAGCCGACGCTATCTGCGTGATCGAGGCTTCTCGGCAGCGACTGCGGCACGGGCGAGTGCGCGTCGGTGAGCCATTGGCGCAGCGACTGGGAATCGGGCGACTCCTGGTCCAGCTTGCCGTGGCCTTGCAGGATTTGCGAGAGCGCCGCGAGCGAGCCGGTCTGCCACTCGTCGAGCGTGGGAGGGCGATGGGTGTGGTTCCAAAACGCCGCGATGCCGAGAATCACGGCGACGCAGGCGGCGAAGAGCGCGAGGCTGTGCCGAAAGGAGGAGCGCGTTGTGGGCGCTGATTCTGCGGCCGGCTTGCGGGAAAGAATGCGGTCCCGCAAATCGGCGGGAATGGGGGCGTCTGCGAGATGGCCCGACAGCTCCTGGTCGAAAGCCACTTCATCCTCCAGCCAGCGCGCGAGCTCCGGGTCTTCCCGGACCAAGTCCAAGGCTTCCGTAAAGGCTGGGTCTTGGTGGTCTGGCTCAGTGGGACGGAAAGCGCGGAGAGATCTCTTGGCTTCGTCCCTATTCATCTTTCTTTCCCGCGGTGGCGAGCGGGACGATTTTGGCGCCATCCCGGTCCTGCCGCTCGAGCAGGCGTTTGCGCAGCTCCGCCTTGCCCCGCGCCAGGCGCGACATGACGGTGCCGGCCGGGATTTCCAGCACTGCCGCGATTTCGCGGTACGAGAATTCCTTGAGGTAGAAGAGGGTGAGGGGCGCGCGAAAGACGGGGTCCATTTGCCCCAAGGCTTCCAGGACGGCGGCGGTGTCCAAACTCTCGCTGGCCGGCCGGGCTTCCTCGCAAAGCTCGACCGATTCGTCGTCCAGCTCCGCGCGGGGAAAACGCTCCTCCTTGCGCCGGCTCGAGAGAAATTCCCGGTAGAGGGTGGTGAAAAGCCAGGTCTTGGCCTGCGCGGGGTCGCGCAACTGATGGCCTTTGGAAGCCCAGAGATAGAAAGTCTGCTGCGTCACGTCGCACGCGTCGCTTTCGTTGCGCGTCAAACTCAACGCGAAACGGTAAAGCGCCGCATAGTGAGCGTCGACGAGACGCTCGAAGTCGGGGGCGACTTTCATCGGGAACCAGAAGATAGCGAGAGCGTCTCATGGTCAATCATGAATGCCGCCGGTCGTCTCCTTGGTCTTCCAGGGCTCTTCGGTCGCAGAACCAACCGAGCGAAGCGGCGTTTTCGCACCAGGCCCGCACTTTGGCGGGAAATTCCTCGATCGGTCCGGAGTAACGCTCCAGGGCCTCGCCGCAGGCCTGCTCCAGCGGGGCGCCGCCTTGCAGGGCCTGAAGCATGAGGAATTGCTCGGGCTCGAGCTGTTTGAAGAAGAGCAGGTTGTTGTGCCGGTGCACGGCCACCCAAGACTTGGCGGGCTTGGGCAGGCGAACGCGTGGGGCTCTGGGCCGGGCAGTCGGGGCTGAATCCCGGGTATTGCTCGCTTGATCGCTCAGTCCCGCGGCGTCCCGACTTTTGATAGCCAGGGCGAATTGATCGACCGGATAGGCCAGCTCCAGCAGGGTGACGTAAGGCTGCAAGCCGAGCGTGAGTTTTGCCGGATCGCACCCGAGCAAGTCGTCGATGTGGACGGGCTTCAGCGCCGCGCTGTCAAAGGCGATGACCTGCGCCCATTCGAACCGCGCCATATCCAGGGCGAGCGCTTCGTGCGGCTGAATCCAGGCCGGCTCGGCTTCCAGAAATCCCACGAGCCGGCTGCCCAGATCACGCAGCGTAAAGGACGCCGAGGGAAAGCGCGCCAGGTAGGCCTGGCTCAGTTTTTGGAATTTGCGCAGACCGAGGATGGAGCGCAGGCCGGGGTAATCGTCGTAGAGACAATCGAGGATGCGGAACCAATAGCAGCGATTGTAAATCTGGAGCCGTTCGAAAGAGGTGAGCCGGTCGTTGGGCTTGATCCAGTCGGCGGCGACATCGGTCATCGGCCGGCCATCCACCCAGCGCGACTGCATGCGGTCGCCGCGCGCCAGAGGGCGAAAGAGAGCCTGGGCGACATCGCGCTGGAGGTCGCGCAATTGCCGGAAACCCTCGTCGTCAGGCGAGAGCAGGGGCTTTTTCGAGTCCGGCGAGGAATTGGTTCGCTTTGAGCGCTTCGTGGTGGACTTCATCGAAAGAGGGAATGCTGTCGTCCCACTCCAGCAGCGTGGCGGTGCGGCCGGCGAGCCGGCTGGCGTGCGCATAGAGCTTCCACACGGGGTCCAGCACGGGGTGATCGTGGGTGTCGAGGATGTATTTCTCGAACTTGGAGTGCCCGGCGATGTGCATCTGCCCAACGCGATGGTGGGGAATGTTATTGAGGTACTCGTACGGGTCGAAGGAGTGATTCTGCGACGACACGTAAATGTTATTCACGTCGAGCAGGATGCCGCAGTCGGCCAGTTCCACGACTTCGGAGAGGAATTCCCACTCGGTCATCTGCGAGATGTGATACTCGGCGTAGGAGCTGACGTTTTCGACGCAGATCGGCACTTCGAGAAAGTCGCTGGCTTCGCGGATTTTTTGCGCAGTGACCTTGGCTGCGGCGAAGGTGTAGGGCATGGGCAGCAGATCGTGCGTGTAGCGACCGTCGGCGCTGCCCCAGCAGAGGTGGTCGGAGAGCCAGGGCGTCTGCGTGCGTTTCACGAGCGCCTTGATCTTCTTGAGATGCGTGCGATTCAGCGGCTCGGCTGAGCCGAAGTAGATGGCCACGCCGTGCTGGACCACGCGATATTGCTCCAGGATCTGGTCGAGCACCTCCAGCGGACGACCGCCGTCGACCATGAAATTTTCGGAAATGATTTCAAACCAGTCGACGACCGGCTTTTTCTCCAGGATGTGCCGGTAATGCGGGACCCGGAGGCCGATGCCGATGCCGAGGTCCGTGTGGCCATTGAAGCGATTGGCGGGCATGTGTGGCGAGAGAAGGTGGCCGGCGGGCGGAGCAGGGGATGCGCCTCGGGATTGGACCGGCGGCGCACAATTTTAGAGTTTGGTTTCGGCGGAAGAATTACTTCTTGGAGCCGTCGGTGGCGCAGCCGCCTTTTCCTTTGCAGGAATTCTTGCCTTTGCAGCCGTTGTCGCCGGTTTTGCAGCCGCCCTTGCCTTTGCAGCCATTCTTGCCTGCGCAGCTGTTGGTGTCTTTCTTCGAATCAGCCATGACCGCGCCGGCCTTGGCCTGGACGGTGGTGGAGCTGTTCGACACCGTGGAGGCGGCGTGCGTCGTGCCGGCGAAGAGGCCCGCGAGAGCGGCGCCCGCGATCATTGCTTTGGTTGGTTTGTTCATCCTGTCGTTGTCTGGTTTTGGTTTTCTGAAGCCCCGTATCGGCACGCATCGAGCGATGCGGCGCCAGGGGTAACGGTAGGAGGCGGGGCGGGGGAATTTATTCCCGGAATATTTTCAGTGGGGGCGCAGGGGGGATGGGAGGAATAG
>OUNM010237700.1_pt1 | contig 17407 bp, 18 predicted proteins | sample 1769961 | NCBI WGS metagenome assembly OUNM01 (sample SAMEA3914820, study PRJEB12502) | metagenome | biome: forest; material: soil | place: USA | collected 2012-03-12 | depth 0.3 m
GAGCACTCGCCGTCGCCCTGTACTGCGTGGAGGTCGCCGGCATAGAGCAAGGCGTTCGCGCTCTGCACGGGCAGGATGACGGCGGAACCGGCGGTCACGTCCTTGCAGTCCATGTTGCCGCCGTGCGTCCCGACCGTGCTTGAGTTGGGACTCCCGTTGGCCGGTGCCACGCCGATCTTGCCGATCATCGGCCGGATGGGGATCCGGATGTCGTCGTCGAACCGGACGCTCCCGTCCACAATGTCGACAACCCGGCCAGACCGCCCCAGCCCGCCGGTGAAACCGCCGCGCCCGGGAAGGGTGACCATGGCGCCCCGGTCCGCTATCCGGATCTCGTGGACGTCTATCCGGAGAGTGTCCCCTGGGTTGACGCCGCGCACCGCGACCGGCCCGGTCACGGGGATCGATAACTTCTCGTATTCCCCGGTGCGTTCGAACAGGCCGCCGGTCAGCAGGCTCCGGGCACCAAGGGAGAACTGCTCGCCTTGGCTTACTTCAATCACGGGGGTGGCGTCGCGGTCAAAGGATCCCGACGCCGAGTCATGGCTTGCGTGGAGTATGTTCAGCATGCTGCCCCTTTCGTTGAGGCGGTGCGGTGAAGCTATGCGGTGGGGTAGACGGGCAAGGCCCACTTTTGATCGGCGGCGACGCGTCCGACGACGGCCTGGCGGTAGGCCTGCTGAAGCTGGCGGGTGAATTCGCCGGCAGCTCCCTCGCCGATCGGCGTGCGGTCCACGGAGGAGACGTGGTTGATTTCGGCGGCGCTGCCGCACACGAAGATTTCGTCCGCCGAGTAGAGTTCCGTGCGGTCGATGGCCCGGATGTCGACGTCGACGCCGAGGACGTTTCGTGCCAGATGGAGGACGCTGTCCCGGGTTATCCCCTCCAGGATGCTGTCCGTTGCGGGAGGCGTGCACAGCCGCCCCTGGCGAACCATGAACACGTTGTAGCCCGCACCTTCGGCAACATGGCCGTCCTCCGTCAGCAGAAGCGCAGCGTCGTACCCGTTGCGCCGGGCCTCCAGCATGGCAAGGCGCCCGTTTTGGTAATTGGCGATCGATTTGACCCGGGGCGGCATGGAGCGATCGGACAAACGGGCCCAGCTGCTGATCTGGACGTCCAGTCCGCTGGCCCCGAAATAGTTGCCCATGGGGATGGCCGCCATGAAGACGGTGACCGGGCCGGTGTCCTCCGGCTTGCCATCACTCGAGTCGACGAATACCTGCGCGCGCATGTGGAGGTTCCCGCGCAGGTCATTTGCCCGGACCAGGCCGAGCAATTGTTCACTCAAGACGCCGATGTCGCGCGGCCCGTCGATTTCCACCACCCGCATCGAGTCGATCAGCCGGCGCATGTGGTCGGCCACCCGGAAGGCGTAGAGTTGCTGGTCCTCATCGCTCCAGTAGGCGCGGAACCCTTCGAAGACGCCGACGCCGTACTTCAATGTGGTGCTCAGGACATGGAGCTTGGCATCTGCGTACTCCACCAGTTCGCCGTCGCGGAGCAGGTAGCGAACGCTGGGCTCGAATGCGGGGGCCTTGGTGTCGGTCACAGTTGCGGATTCACTCAGATTGGTCATTGTTGTCTCCAAATCGTGTTCGGAAAACAGATCAGGGGCTCGGCTTCACACCAAGGTTGACATCCGTCTTCATCTTACTGTCGGCGTTGTCACCATAATGAAGATGCTTGATGGTCCTGTCAACAGTGTGACCATTGACACTCGATGAAAGACTTCAATAAAGTGATGAAACTTCGATATGTAAATTCTCGGCAGGATGTCGAGTGGCTGGAGCCCGGATGCGCCAGTCAAAAGAAGACTTTCACCTACACCCGTCAACCGGATCGAGTGCCAATTGAGTGAAACTACGACAGTCGAGTCCCGGACTCCCGTAAGGTCCCTGGGCGGACGTGCGTCGAGCTGGGCCAAGCAAGGCAGGGCCTGGGCGTACAAGCGATCAGGGGCGGTCCTCGCCGTCGTCGCCGCCGGCATCATTGTGGGACTCCCGCTTGCGGCGATCTTTCTCCATCTTCCGCAAAACCCCCTGCAGCCGGATGTGGAATCCATGGCGCTGGCCCCCAACTCCGTTCATTGGTTCGGCACGGACGGCAACGGAATGGATGTGTTCTCCCGGACGATTGAATCGGCGAGGCTGGACCTTCCCATTTCGCTGGCGGCGACGGCTATTGCCCTTGTCATCGGCGTTCCCTTGGGCCTGTTCGCCACTACCGGCTTGGCCGGTGAAGCGATCATGCGGGTAGTTGACGCTTTCGCCGCACTCCCCATCATCGTGATTGCTGTGGTGTCCATCCAGCTCATGGGCGGCGGAGCCACCGATGTCATTCTCGCCATCGCCCTGGTTGCGGCTCCACGCTTTGTTCGTTTGTCCCGCGCAGCGGCGATTTCGCTCCGCTCGTCACGGTACGTCGAGGCAGCAGTGGCCATAGGATGTTCGCCGATCCGTGTGGCCTTCAACCACATCTTCAGGAACGCCTACGGCGTGATCCTCGTGCAGGCCACGCTGACCACCGCCGGCGCCTTGAGCACGATTGCTGCCTTGAACTTCCTCGGCGTCGGGGTCAAACCGCCCCAGCCAAGCTGGGGCGCGATGATCGAAGACGGTGTCAGCATGCTCATCCGGGGTCAGTGGTGGGCCGTGGCCTTTCCCGCGCTGGCCCTCCTCCTGGTCATTGGCTCGCTCAACATCATTGCCGGCGCGATTGAGAACACGATGGAACGAGTGGAGCACACCCGATGAACAAGACCCTCCAAGTCCGGGAACTCGAAACCGAGTTCCACACCCCCCGGGGTGTGGTCCGGGCATTGCACGGCGTTTCCTTCGAGGTGCAGGACAACGAGATCGTCGGGATCGTCGGTGAATCCGGATCGGGCAAATCGACGGTGGTCCGTTCCATCACGAAGTTGTTGATGCCGCCGGGCAAGGTGTCCGCCGGCAACGTTACCTTCGCTGGCCGAAGCCTCTTGGAACTGCCCGAACGGGAGATGCGCCAAATCAGGGGAAAGGACATCGGATTCATTGCCCAGAATCCATTCAGCGCCCTGAACCCGGTGACCCGCATCGAGAAGCAGTTCGCCAATATCGCCAAGGCGCACGGAGTGAAGGTCGATGCCTCCGAGCGCAGCCGTGCACTGCAGCTGTTGGAATCGACTGGAGTCCGCGATCCGGAACGCGTCATGCGCGGTTATGCGCACGAACTCAGCGGCGGCATGGCGCAGCGCGTCGTCATCGCCATGGCGCTTTACCTCAACCCGCAGCTGGTGATCGCCGATGAGCCGACGACGGCGCTCGACCTCACCGTCCAGCGTCAGGTCCTCGATACTCTTCGCCGGCTGACGGTCGAGAGTGGCCGCTCGATGCTGATTGTGACCCACGACCTCGGGGTCGTGGCCGCATACTGTAACCGCGTGCTGGTCATGTACCGCGGAAATATCGTGGAACAAGGGCTCGTTGACGACGTTTTCGTCCGTCCACAGCACCCCTACACGATCTCCCTGCTCAACTCGGTGGTGCGTCCCGAAGACGAGACGCCCTACGTGCCAGGGAGCGCTGAAGCACCGGATAGCGCGGAGCCGGAAACGCCAGACCCCTTTAAGGTCCAATTGTCCGAAGCCCGGAGGTCTTGAAAATGCCGCTCCTTGAACTCGTGGATGTCACGAAGATCTTCCGAACCCCCCATGGAGAAGCGCGCGCGGTAGATGGAATTACCCTGTCCGTGGAAGCCGGCGAGACACTCGGCATCATCGGCGAAAGTGGTTCCGGCAAGTCAACGCTCGGCCGCCTGGTCCTGAGGCTGACCGAGCCGGATTCCGGATCCGTCGTCATCGAAGGGCAGGACGTGTTGGCCCTCGGCCGTGGCGAACTCCGCCGCAAGCGGCGCCATTGGCAGATTGTCTTCCAGGAACCCTTCGCATCATTGAACCCGCGCCTGACGATCCGGCAGATCGTCGAGGAGCCGCTCATCGTCGCCCGGATGGGGAGCCGGGCCGAGCGGCGGTTGCGGGTCCTGGCGACCTTGGAAGAAGTAGGCCTCTCCGCTGATTTCATGGACCGGCGTCCGGCGAACCTGAGCGGGGGACAACAACAGCGCGTAGGGATCGCACGCGCCCTGGTCACGAATCCCAGCCTGGTGGTCCTGGACGAACCAACGTCCTCGCTGGACCTGACCATCCGGGCCTCGATCCTGCGCACCCTCGCGCGACTCAGGGCTTCGCGCGGCCTCACCTATGTATTCATTTCGCATGACATCGAAACCGTGCGGCATTTCTGTTCCACGGTGGCTGTCATGCATCGCGGCAAAATCGTGGAGGTTGGCCCCACCCAGGACGTCTTGATGGCGCCGCAGCATCCTTATACCCAGTCGCTCATTTCCGCCGCGTTGCCGGTGGTTCCCTATTCCGCCGTCGTTGGCACCACGAATTCCCAGGGGCAGATTTCATGATCCGCTACATCATTTCAAGGCTCCTGATCGCAACCTTACTGCTGTGTGGCCTCATCACCCTCAGTTTTGGCCTGGTTTCGCTCCTTCCCGGCGACCCCGCGGTGGCCCTCCTGGGTGAATACGCAACCCCGGCAGACATCGCCCGAATCCACGCGGAACTTGGCCTGGACCTGCCTTTCTGGGAACGCTACCTCGGCTACATGTCCAGAACGCTGAGCGGTGACCTTGGCCATTCGCTCTTCACCGGCAGTTCGGTATCCAGCGAAATCCTGACCCGGCTCCCCAATACCTTGATCTACTTGGTGCCAGGGCTCGCCTTGGCCCTCATTATCGGCATGGCGAGCGGAACGTTCGCGGCCTATCGCTACCGGCGCTTTGCGGACAAGGCCTTCACCTTCTGGATATCCATCCTGATGGCCATGCCGGAATTCGTGCTTGCCCTCGTGTTGCTGTTTGTCTTCTATCAACAACTGCGCATCGCGCCGGCTCCGATCGGCATGCTCTCCAGCGCGCAGATCACGCCACCGCACGTCACGGGGTCAATCCCTCTTGACGCGATAATTGCCGGCCAGTGGGGAACGTTTTCGTCCATCCTCGGCCGCGCCGTCCTTCCTATCGTGACTATGGGCTTGTTCTTCGCTGCCCCGTTCGGAAAGACAGTGCGCTCAGGACTATTGCAGGTGCTCCAATCACCACAAATCGAGTTTGCGAGGGCCTGCGGCCTGCGTCCTGCCCAAGTGTTCCGGTATGCCCTCAGCGACATTCGCGGGTCACTCATGACCTACTTGGTACTTCTTTTTGCCGCGTCCCTCAGCGGAGCGGCCATTGTGGAAAGTGTCTTTTCCTGGCCTGGAGTGGGCGGTTGGTCGCTCGACGGCGTGCTTAAAGGCGACGTGCCCGTCATTCAAGGCTTTGTCCTCATCATGGGATCCACAAGCTTGCTCGGCTATGTAATTCTCGACGCCTTGATAACCCTTCTGGACCCACGTACACGCAGCAAAGCCGTAACCGTAGCCGGACGCCGTCAGCGGCGCCTGGGCGCGACGCCGGCAGCCATCTCCTAAGAAGCCCTTAGCCGCCTCCCGGGAAGTCTTGACAGACATCCTCCGACTTCAATAGATTGAAGATATGTTCACTAAAGTTCATGAAGATAAAGTTATCGCCCTCGGTGGAACCATTCCGCTCGACGGCCGCGTGAGCTGGGTACCGGCCGGAGCCACCGGCTTCCAACCGTCGAATTGCTATCTCCTCAGTGAGGGCTCCGGCCGGCTGTTGGTCGACACCGGACTCGCAGTCCACAGCCAGGAGATCCTCGATGACCTGGTTGAGCTGCTTGACGACGACGGCCGGCTCTCCATGTTTTTCACGCGGAGCGAGATGGACTGCGTTTCGAACCTGGAACCTATTGCCGGGAAATTCGACATCGAGCGCCTCTTCACCGGTGGCGCCATCAACCCCTTCGATGCTTTCGATGACCTCAGCCGCCTCGCACTCCGAGGCCGTCGGCAGCAGATCGACCAGAAGGGAGAGGGCGGGGATTCCATGGCCCGCACTCCCGAGATCGAGGTGGCGCCGGGCAGGCACTTGACCATCGAGTCGCCGCTCCTGCGGCTCCTCCCGACCTTCTGGGGTTGGGACGCGAATACCGGAACCATCTTCACCTCCGATACCTTCACCCACGGCACCATGACAAGCCCGGACGGTTCCCGCATCATTGACTCCCTCGCCGAGGACACCACCACCGCCAAGCAGGTCGCGGAGCACCTCTACGCGAAATACGAGTGGATCCCGCGGGCCACGTGCGAGCCGCTTCGGGAATGGCTCTCTGACAAGTTCGAGGCTCTCGCACCCGAGACCATCGCCCCTTCCCGCGGCTGCGTGATCCGCGGGCGCGAGCTCGTCCGCCGGCACCTTGATTTCATGCTCGCCGCGTTGGCACCGGAAAAGGCATAGGAGAACCCCATGGAAGAACTAGTAGAAACTATGAGCCGCGACCTTCCGCGTGAGGTAGCCGAGGGCGTCACCTGGATGAGTTCGTGCCTGCCGTTCCACCTCCAGGACCGCGTGATCCACGGGCACACGTCCACGTATCTGGCACAAGGCACCGAGTCGTCAATTCTCATTGATACGGGCAACCCCTCCAGCTGGAACATCATTTCGGAAACCCTTGACGGGTTGCTCGGGGACAAGCCCCTCAGCTACGTCTTCCCGACGCATCCGGAGCTGCCGCACACGGGAAACCTTCCCCGCCTCGTCGAGAAGTACCCCGACATCAAGGTTGTCGGCGACATCCGGGACTACCACCTCTTTTACCCGCAGATCGTGCCCAACCTTCACGCCCGGGTTCCCGGGGACAAGGTGGATCTCGGCGGCGGATGTGAATTCGTGATTGTCGAGGCGATGATCAGGGACCTGCCGAATACCCAATGGGGCTTCGTACCGAAGTCGGGCGTGCTTTTCACGGCCGATGGCTTTTGCTACATGCACCGCCCGGAACTCGATGATGAGGATCCGGTGCACCTCCCCGGCGAATGTGGCCTGACAACGGATGAACTCTCCGCACCTATCGCGGTCGAGAACGCAGCCTTCTTCACCGGCAGCGCGTTGTACTGGGCCAGATTCGCCAACGACGCCGACCAGGTTTATGACCGGGTCGGCAAGCTGATGGACGACCTTGGGGTCAAGATCGTAGCGCCCACCCACGGCAACGTGATCACCAATATTCCGGAGGTGGCGCCCATCATCCGGGCCGGCCACAAGCACGCCTACCGTTACTAATCCACTGCCACATCAGCAGCGCACTACTCGTAACACGTCCTTTCCCTCTGTACAGAAATTGGAACCAGGCTTATGAAGAATTCGCGTTTATTGCTCGGCTGGGTCGCAGCCGCGGCAGCTGTGTCGCTCACCGGATGCGGGGGAGCCACTCCCACCGCAGCGGTGGCCAAGCCGGAGTCGGTCGTCATTGCCGTCGGCGCCCTCCCGGACAGTCTCACCCCCGCCCCGTGGGGCGGCAGTGCATCGCACGTGGTGCTCAGCGGCCTCGGTTCCCAGTTGCTGGAGTACAAAACCGGCGCGACTGACGACCAATCATGCTCGACGCCGTCTACCGCGGTCACCGGTCGGCTTGCCGAAAGCGCGGTAGCCGCACCGGACGGCAAGGGGGTCATCGTCAAGCTGCGGAAGCTGACAAGCCAGTTTGGAAACACCCTCTCGGCCGAGGACGTGAAATGGAGCCTGGCGATCGGCATGGTGCGGCAGCCCGTCATGAAGGGGACGCTCAAGAGCAGCGGATTCAACGTGGACAACCTCGTCACCGTGATCGATGACCGCACTGTTGAACTCAACACCTTGGGGATGACGTCATACACGCTCGAGTCACTGCAGAACAATCTCTTCTACATCCACGACAGCAAGGAAGCGAAGCTTCACGTCACGCCGGATGACCCCACGGCCAACAAATGGCTCTCGAAGAATCTGGCCGACTACAGCGGTTGGAAGCTTGAGGAGTTTACCCCCGGCACCTCCCTGACGGTGACCGCGGACGCGAACTGGGGAGGGGATCGAGGCTCGGTAAAGCGGGTTGTGGTCAAGGCCGTTCCCGACACCGCGACCCGGACCCAGTTGGTGAAGACCGGCGAGGCCCAGATTGCCAACGGCTTCGAATATGACCAATACAGCTCCATGACAGGTGTCAGTGGAGTCAGTGTCCTTAAGTGCACCAGCCAGACCCGCGACACCATGATGTTCAACACGAAGACCGGTCCTTTGGCAGATGAGAAGGTTCGCCAGGCAGTCTCCATGGCCATCGACCGGGCCGCGCTGGCCAAGGGCGCCTATGCCGGCCTCGCGGACCCGGCGGGCTCGATCTTTCCCGCCGTGAAGGATTCGCCCACCTACAAATACGATCCTGACGGGGCCAAGAAGCTCTTGGCTCAGACCCAGTACCCGAACGGGTTCCCCTTGACGCTCAGCTACAGCGTCAGCCGCCCGGGTCCCGTCGCGAAGAGTTCAGCCGTCCTCATCCAGTCCATGCTGGCGAAGGTGGGCATCACGGTGCAGCTGTTGAACGTGGCGAGCCCGACCGACTTCTCCTCGGCGCTCATCGACGGCCGCTTCCAAGCCGTCCTGTACTCCGAGCCGATCGTTATCGCCGACCCTGCGTTCTACACCTACGCGTTCTACTCGACGGGAGCTCCGAGCAACAGCACCGGATGGTCCAATCCCGAATTCGATGCCACGCGGACTCAGCTCGCGGCCACCCCGAGCGCGAACACGGACCAGAGGGCAGCCTTGCTCAAGAAGATGGCCGGATTGGTGGACCAGGGCGCACCGATTCTCTCCCTGGTGGAGGTCCGCAACTTGATCGTCAAGCAGGACACCCTGACGGGTGCGGTCCCGCTCACCAACGACCAGGTCTATTTCGCCGGTCTGGGCAAGTAGCAAACCCTCTGAAGCACATGGTTCTGGCCGGCGGGAGACCGTCGGCCAGGACTGACCCGACCCCAGATCCGCTTTGACCCCGGATCCGCTTGAAGGAAGAAAGCCATGATTGAAATCTGCGGCAAAACCGTTCGCGATACCCTCGAGGAACTGCTCGACCCCGCCACCACCGCCTTGGTTGTCATCGACATGCAGGTAGGGGCTGTTTCGCACGGAGGCGCAATTGGGGATTCCGGGCATGACATGAGCATGATGCCGTCCGTTGTCGAAAAGTGTGGTCGCGCCATCGCCGCGGCCCGTGCCAATGGCGTGCCGGTTTTCCACATCCGCGTCGAGAACCTTCCCGACGGCGCAAGCTCGCCGGCAGCCTGGCTGCGTGCCCTGTACACCGCGGCGAACGGTCGCCCCATCGACCTCGGCAAGCTCAGTGCCAAAGGCGACCCCGCGACCGAGTTTTGCGAACCCTGCATGCCCGAAGACGGGGAAGTCGTGATCACCAAGCGACGCCCCAGCGCCTTCATCGCGACGGAACTCGCCTTGCTGCTCCGCAGCCAAGGGATTGAATCGGTGGCCCTCGTGGGCGTTTCCACCGGTGGCTGTGTGGAAGCAACCCTGCGCGACGCCGTGCACAACGACTTCTACGCCGTGCTGCTCGAGGATGCTGTGGGAGCGTACGACACGGTGGTGCACGACGCCGCGTTGACCGTCATGCGGGCCCGGCACGACGTCTGCACGCTCGACGAAGCCATCGCTGTCTGGGAGACAGCCAGCGCCTCCTGAACCGTCCGGATCCAAGGGAAGGAGCGAAAATGGGCGGTTTGTTGAGCGGCCGGATCCACCGGCTCGGCGGGGACATCGAACTGGATGAGCGGGTGAGCTGGTGCCCGCCTGGTGTACGGCGTACGCAAGCGGTGAACTGTTACTTGATCAAGGGGACGTCCGGTTCAGTGCTGGTGGACACCGGGGTTCGCCTTCATCAGGAAGGCATCATCGAACAGCTTGGCCGGCTGTTGTCACCTGGAGAGCCGTTATCCATTGTCCTCACCCGGACCGAAATGGAATGCTGCCTCAACATCCCGGCCATCGAGGAGCACTTCGCGGTTGGCTCGGTCTGGTACACCGGCGGAATCACCGTGCCCCGTTCGAAGGCCGAATCCAAGCGGATTGCCGTGGGTACGGGGACATCGATGCGGGTAGAGGTGCTGGACGGCGTCGTCGTCGAACTCGTTTCACCCTTCCTGCGGCTCCTGCCGACGCTCTGGGTTTTCGATCCGGAATCGGGCGGGCTGCTGACCTCGGATGCTTTCACGCACGGCGGCAGCGCCGACCCGGAGACCCGGGACGGACTTCGGAAATTTCGCTGGTTCACGGGGGCGGATACCAGTCCGATCGCCCGGAACATCGGAGACATCTTCCGGGACCGGGATGTCCGCGCCGTCGGCCCCGGCTACGGAGCTCCCTTTATTGGCAGGGACGTGTGCCTTGAGCAAGCTTCGGAGCTGGCGCGGGCAATCGAGGAGATGGGGATCCAGTGAACGGGAATCCAGTGAAGCACGATGCAGTCGAACTCCGATGGCTTGCCGAAGGAACCTACTGGCTGGGTGGCTGCCTGTCGGCCAACGCCCAGGGACAGGAAGTCCACTATCATGTCTCCTGCTATCTGCTGGTGGGCTCCGAAGCGACGCTCTTGGTAGACACAGGGGATCCGGCCCACCGCGCCCTCCTTCTCGCCCAGCTGGAATTGGTTCTCGGTGAACGCCCCCTTGATTATGTCTTCCCGACCCATCCCGAGATCCCGCACGCCGGAAACCTGCCCGCCCTGCTGGACAAGTACCCCGGGGCCCTCGTGGTGGGGGACGTCCGTGATTACCATCTGCATTTCCCTGAGTACCGCTCCAGGTTCAGGACCCAGGCGGCCGGAAGCCGGATCGATCTTGGCGGCCGGGAGTTCCGCTTCCTTCCGGCCTTCATCCGGGACTTGGAGAACACGCTGTGGGGCCACGACGACGGAGCCCGGATGATGTTTGTTTCGGACGGCTTCTCTTTCATCCACGATGTTCCCGCAGCGGACGGGGCAGCAGAGGACGACGACGAACCCGTCCACCTTCCCGGCCAATGCCGCTTGTTGTCCGGCGAGATGCCGCAACCCCCCACCGTGGAGCAAGCGGCGTATGGCACCGGCCGGGCTCTCTACTGGACGAAGTTCGTGGACGTCAGCGATGCCTTCGACGGCATTGAAGCGCTACTGGACACCCTTCCCACGAAGCTGATCGGCCCGGCCCACGGCAACGTGATTGACGACGTCGACGGGATGCTCAGGACGTCACTGGCCGCGCACAGGAAGGTCTACGCGGAAGGCCTCTGATTGTATAGTGAAGTTTGATTCAATATAATGAATTCGAGATGCGACGCTTCGATTTGAGAGCGGCGAACGGCAAGGAGTGAGTCAATGCGAGACCTCATTGGATACGGGGAAAATCCCCCGGTCGTGACGTGGCCGAATGGTGCCAAGGTGGCCATCTCCATGGTCATCAATTACGAGGAAGGCGCGGAGAGCTCGATAGAAGCCGGTGACGAAAGCGATGAAGACGTCACGATTTTCGGCGGCTGGTCGTCGGACCCGGGCCGGCGGAGCCTGATGAAGGAATCCTTCTTCGAGTACGGCAGCAGGGTAGGCATCTGGCGCTTTTTGGCTTTGCTCCGGGACTACGGCGTGCCCGCGACATTCATGGCTTGCGGTGTAGCCCTGGAACGGAACCCCGAAGCCGCCCATGCGATCGTTCGAGACGGACACGAGATTTGCGCGCACGGCTACAAATGGCGGGGAACCGTCGGAATGACTCCGGCCGAAGAACTGGCCGAAATCCGCGCCTGCGTCGCGGCGATCGAGGGAGTCTCGGGTGTCCGGCCTGTGGGTTGGTACGTCCGCGAAGGAATCACGGAGAACACCCGCGCGATCCTCAAGGGCGAGGGCTTTCTGTATGACTCCAATTCCTATGCCGACGACCTGCCGTATTTCGTGTCCGCCGGAGAATCCCGCCACCTTGTGGTCCCTTACTCGGGCGACACCAACGACGCGAGGTTCTGGGGCCCGGGAAGCCTCGGGACAGCAGATGACTTCTTCAATGTACTGAAGGACAGTCTCGACTGCCTTCTGATCGAAGGGGAAACCGTACCCAGGATGATGTCCGTAGGAGTGCACTTGCGCATCGGCGGGCGGCCCAGCGTCGCCTTGGGGGTCAGGCGCTTCCTTGAGTATGCCCTCGCCCGGAACGACGTCTGGTTCGCCACAAGGGAGGAAATTGCCCGGTGGTGGATCGCCAACCCGCCTGCCGCCGGCCAGCTCGAAGCAGCGTACGAAGGCCGCGCGTGACCACGTCAATGCCGGGAGGGAGGGCTCCGGTGGCCACGGATATTTCGCGGCTGGTCCACAACGTCAATGAACAGGGCTTCACGGCGCTGGAGAAGACTGGACTTCTTGGGCAGCAGGACCAAGGCCTCGTCTCCACGCTCATCTCGCGTGACCTGAGCGGATCCGACGACCTATGCGTCAGTTGGGGCCGGATCCTCCCTGGACAACATCACTTGTGCCATCACCATCCCGATGCCTCCGAGTTCTACGTTGTCATTTCGGGTGCGCCCCTCGTCCATCTGGGCGATACCGAGTACAGGGCCAAACCAGGCGATGGCATCTACATCCCGCGGGGCACCACCCATGGCATCACCAACGACGGCGACGAAGACGTCAATCTGGTTGTCGGCGTCAGCAAGCCCGCCGACTGGCAGTTCGTGGCGGACGAGTGATGGCGGCGTCCTCGCTCGTTCGGCAGGTTGGACTCATCACGGCCGAGCCGACCCCCACGCTGTTGTCCGTGGTCGCCTACCGAAACCTGGATTTCGTGGTCCTCGACGCAGAGCAGACAACGTTGACGCTGCAGCAATGCGCGGATGCGGTCCAGCGGCTGTCAGGGGCCGATACCCGGGTGGCGGTCCGTGTCCCCGACCTTGAAGACATGACCTTGGTAGCGTTCGCCAACTCTGGAGTGGACGAGATTGTGCTTCCCAGGGTCCGGCATCCGAAGGAACTTGAACGGGCCTACCGGGCGACGAGGTTCGGCCCCCGTGGGTTCCGTTCCAAACAAGCATCGTTCGCCTCGGCGTTTGGTGCGGACTATTCGCTGGAGCCCCGGCTGACGGTGCTTTTTGAGACGGTCGACGCCGTCGATGCCGTGGAGGACTTCGTGGCGTTGGAGTGTTTCGACGGCGGCTGGGTGGGTCCCACGGACCTTGCTGGCGAACTGCTGAAACAGGGGAGGCCCGGGGCGGTCGCGCTCGAGGAGTGTGTTCAGCGGGTCGTCGACATCCTCGGAGCTGCCGGCCAAAGCGTGGGCCTTCCCGCAGCCGACATTGCCAGTGCCGGTGATGTCCATGCCCGGGGCGCCGATCGCGCCGCGGTGTATTGGGAGCGGGAGCTTGACTCGATGATCGCGCAGCTGGCTGCCGCCGCCGCTCCGGAGACGCGCGTGACGAGGTGTGACTCCCTGTGAAAATGAACCGCGTGGTTCTTCTGCAGCGATGCCGATGCTGGCATGCTGTGACGATGAAGTCAGGCTCGACGCCGGAGGATCCTGCCAGGATTCTTCGTTTAGTTGACGATTCTTCGATATACTGATGAGTGCTGGAACACTGAGGAGCTGTATTGGGAAGCACGGAAGTTGTTAAAGTCGACGACGATGACACTCTGCACCGCAACCTGTGGATCACCCATTTGGGTGCCATGCTCAAGGAACAGCGTGCCGGGCGATTCACTGTCGAGGAATTGGCCGACCGGGCCGGCGTGAGCGCCGGATTGATTAGCCAGATCGAGCGCGGCATCGGTAATCCGTCATTCGCCACGCTCCTTCGCCTGGCCAATTCCCTTGGTGTGCCGCTGGCGAGTATGTTTACCGACCCCAGCGAGACCCATAACCGCATGCTGGTGCGCCGGGCCGATCGCCGCCGCATTGAGATTCCTTCCCAAGGAATCGTCATGGAATTGATCGTGCCCGATGCGGACCGGAAGCTCGGAGTCATCAATATGACGATCCCTGCGCATTTCGACGGCGCGGAGGTTCCGCATTCGCACGAGGGCGAGGAATGCGTTGTGGTCCAGACCGGCACGCTCGTGGCCAGTGTCGGCGGACAGGAGTTCACCTTGGGCGAGGGCGACAGCCTGACCTATGACGCCACCCTGCCGCATTGGTGGAGCAACCTCACGGACACTGCAGCGGTCATGGTGGCGATCTCGACGCCGCCGTCGCTGGGAAAATCCCATTGACGAGCCACCCGCCCGGACCGTCTTCCCGCTTGGGAATGCTCGTGCCGTCGTCGAACTCCAACGCTGAGTCGCTGACGGCTGACATCCTGGCCGGATCGCCGGACGTCGGCGTCCACTACAGCCGCTTCCGGCTCCCGGCGGACCTCGACGACCGCATCGACGCGAAGGTTCTCGGCGACGCGCCGTCGCTGCTCAGTGACGCTGAGTTGGATGCCATCGCCTTCCACGGAACGTCGGGTTCGTGGACCGGCCTCGAAGGCGACCGGGCGCTCGCCGCATCGTTGACAGAGGCCACGGGGGCGCCGGCCACCACCGCATCCCTGGCGCTCGTCGCCGCCCTGGAGGCGCTCGACGCCGGCCGGGTCGCCGTCGTTTTTCCCGGCCCCCGGGGCATCCTGTCGCTGATTGAACGTGAGTACGCCGCCAGCGGCCTGGAAGTGGTGCGCTCTTCGGTGCCCGCGACGTCAATGTCGAATCCGGAAATTTCGCGAATGTCGGGCGCGGATATCGGCGCGCTGATGAGGCCCGCTTTTGGGGCCGGGGTCGACGCGGTCGTCTGTATCGGGACGAACCTTCGCTCGGCCTATCTGGCAGCCGGATTCGAAACCGAGTTCGGCGTGCCCGTCGTCGACAGCGCAACAGCCACGCTGTGGCATCTTCTCCGCTTGGCCGGAACTGCGCGCCCTATCCCTGGTTGGGGTGCGTTGCTCGCTGGCGCTTAGGGCTCATATTCAGCAGCCACGCCTCGATGATCTGCGCACGCGTCGCGATCCACGCCGAATTCTTGCCCGCGTGGGACAAGAAAGTGTCCAGGGCTGTTGCGTAGGCAGGTCGGCCAATCAGGCGCGGGTGGAGGCCCACGTTCATGACGGAGGGTCCGGACCGGCTGTCAGTGAGCATCATGTCCAGCGTGCCGCACAATTGGCGGGCGAATGCGGTAGCCGTGGGGAACTGCGTGAAGAGGCCCGAGTCGTTGGTGTCGCCTGCGTAGGGCAAGACTGGCAACCCTGTTCCGTCCTTCCCCGCGTTGCCTATGCCGGTTCCGAAATGCGGCAAGTCATCGTTGAAGCTATTGGACTCGTACGTGAATCCAGCGGCGGCGAGGATGTCCCGCGTACCCGGGTTGAGTCCGTCGCGTGAGTACCAACTCGTGGGCGGAACGCCGGTGCTCTTGGCGATGGAGTCGCGGGATGCCGTTATGAGCGCGCGTTCCTCCTCGGGAGCGAGCCCGGCGTGGGCGTCCCAGTTGTAACCGTGGTCGGCAATTTCGTGGCCATCCCTGACGAGCGCAGCCGCGATCCGGGGGTTTTGTTCGAGTGCCGTGGCGCAGCAGAAGGCAGTTGCCCTGACGTCGTGGCGCCTCAGAATCCGCAACACCCGCCAGATGCCTGCCCTTGATCCGTATTCGAACGCCGACTCCAGTGTCAGATTCCGGGCCGTGGGATGGGCGGGGTGCTTGATCCAGTGGGCTCCAAGATCGTCCGCAGGGCCTCCGCGCGCGATGCTGCGCTCCGCTCCGTCTTCGACATTGATCACCAGGGACACGGCAACGCGGGCACCTCCGGGCCAGCGGAACTCCGGGGGGTGCTCGCCGTAGCCCACGAAATCCCGGGTGGTGGAAGGGACTGACACGGTGGAATCTCCTCTGTGGTTATAGTGAAGATACTTCGATATCATGAACGTAATCGATAGGGAGTCGAATGTCTACGCTCATCCACGGTGGCACCGTTGTGCCAGGCACAGGCAATACGGTGGTCGAATCAGGAGCAGTCATCCTGCGCCACGGGCGCGTCTCCGATGTTCTCGGGCGTTGGGATCGCAATCAGGCCTTCGACGGCGAGGTGATCGACGCGAGCGGATGCGTCGTGATGCCGGGTCTCATCAACAGCCACGTCCACGGGGTGACTCCCGGCCCGCTCATGCCCAGCGGCGCCCCCGCGCTGCCCGACGACGAGTGGCTGGCAAATCTTGACCGCCACCTTCTTGCGGGAACCACCACGGTGCTGAACCTTTGCGGTTTTTGCACCATGGACCATGTCCGCGAAGCAGACCGCCGCCATGCGGTCCACGTCCGGGGAGCCACGACGTACCTGCCCGAGGCTGAGCGGGCAGCACGAATGGCTGACGGACGGGGACTGCCCGCGCAGTCCGGCCACCACACGGTGGAGAAGATGCTCGACGACGGCGCGATCGCGATCGGTGAACTCGGCGGCGGGCAGACCCTTGGCGGGGGAGGGCAGGACCTGAGCTACATCCCTCGGGCCATCGAAAGTGCGAGCGGAGTGCGGGTCCACCCGGCGCAGGCCCGGCGCATGAAGGAGGCCGTGCTTGGCCGGTTTATCGACCCGGACGCGTGCGACATGGCAGAGCTGCGCGCGGCGGCCGCCGAGGCAGGGTTGGAAGGACGAATCGACCTCGTCGAATTGCGGAAAATCATCGTGGACTCCGTGGTGCCTTCCGTCCAGCCGGCACTCAACGGCATCCGGGAGGGGGTCCAGGCCGCGGCCCGATTCGGCGTGCCGGCGATCCTGCACAGTGCAGCCGCAACGGCACGGGTCCTGCGCGAACTCATCGACGGGACCCCTGGGCCCAAGACAGGAGGACCCAAGACACGCGGGGCGAAGGCGCGTGTCATTGCCTCCCACGCCAACCACCCCTCGCACACTCCCGGGGAGGCACTTGCGCTGGCCAAGCTCGGCAGGGACCACGGCTGGTCGGCCGAAGTTTCCGTTTTTGACCTCCTGCACCGCAAACAGACCGTGACAACGCGCGAGCACTGGGATGTCTTGCTGCAGGAGCCCGGGCTCGTGGACGTCCTCGCCACCGACTACGGCCACGAGGGCCATCACGACGAATTGATCTCGGCCGTGCAGGATGTCGCCGAACACGGCTACCGATCCTTGGCAGGAGCAGTGGCCATGGCGACGTCTGCAGTGACCGGATTGATTCCGGGGATTGCGCCCAATGGTGGCCGGATTGAAGCGGGACGGGATGCCGACGTCGTGGTCGCCAGCGCCGAGGACTTCCGGGACGTTCGCTTCGTCTTCGTCAATGGCGTCTGCGTGGTGCGGGACGGTCTGCTGACTCCGGCGGCGCGCCGGTGAGCGGGCAGCTGACCCCGGAGCAGTCCGCGCGACTCATCGAGCTGGTTGGCGAGGCGATCCAGCAGGAGGACGCTGCCGCCGTCGA
>OUNM010419408.1_pt1 | contig 17393 bp, 15 predicted proteins | sample 1769961 | NCBI WGS metagenome assembly OUNM01 (sample SAMEA3914820, study PRJEB12502) | metagenome | biome: forest; material: soil | place: USA | collected 2012-03-12 | depth 0.3 m
CTTCGCGTACTGCGCGTTCGTGACCTCCGTCGAGTCGATGCAATATGCATCGACCTTGACCATCGAAGGTCCGGCGAGCCCGCCCGGGCATCCGGAGGGAGCGTCGAACGAGGCCTCGGCTTCGACGCTCCCGTCGGTCGAGCTCGCCGGTGCGTCGCCCATCGCATCGCCGCCGAGCGGTGGGCCGCCTTCGGTTCCGCTCGGGAGGGGCGAGCCGGCGAGGTCGCTCGTGGAGACGAGCAGGCTGCACGCACCCGACGACAGGACCAGCGCGACGAACGCGGAGAACGCAGCAAACGGCAAAGGCGCACGGCTCTTTCCAGCTCTCCGTCCCATCACCTCGAGCGTACGCGATCGCGCTGGTGCGTACCCTGTCCACAGTTCATAATCACGGAGACTGTCGGGGGGTGCGAGGAGCCGTCGTCCCCATGTTGTGGAGCGCTGCAGTCCGTCAGCTTTCGGTGCGTGGTCTGAGGCGCACGCCGCCGATCTGGCGCGAGGCGCGGATGTTCCAGGAGCTCGCCGAGCTGCGCCGTGATCCGATCGCCACGGGCATCGGGCTGCCCGCGGGCGAGGGGCGCCCCGTGTTCCTCATCCCCGGGTACATGGCGGGTGACGCATCGCTCGAGCCCATGGCGAAGGCGCTCCGCGCGGCGGGGTGGAAGCCCGAGCGCGCCGGCGTTCGACTCAACGTCGGCTGCGCGACCGAGATGCTCGGCCCGATCGAGGCGCGTCTCGAGGCGCACGTGGACGCGAACGGCGGTCAGAAGGCGGTCGTCATCGGACAGAGCCGCGGCGGGACGTTCGGACGATGGCTCGCTGCGCGAAGGTCCGACCTCGTCGCGAGCCTCGTGACGCTCGGCTCACCGCTGCGCGATCCGCTCGCCGTGAACCTGCTCGTGCTGATGAACCTCGGTGTCGTCGGAACGCTCGGCACGCTCGGAGTACCCGGCGTGCTCTCGACGAGCTGCATGCGGCTCGATCGCTGCTGCGCGCCGGCGTGGCGCGAGGGCTCGGGACCGCTCGCAGCGGGGTTCCCGTTCCTCTCGATCTATTCACGCTCGGACGGGATCGTCGACTGGCGCTCGTGTCTCGATCCGGCGGCGCGCCATGTCGAGGTCGATTCGAGCCATTGCGGCATGGCGTTCAACGTCGACGTGCTGCGTGCGATCGGCGCCGAGCTCGCGCGCTGACCGCACGCTAACGATACGAAAACGCCTATTTTACCGAGGTCCGCTGCAGTTGTCGCCGCAGCGGCCGCCGAGGCACTGCGCGGAGCAACACTCGCCGTCGCTCATGCAGTCGGCGCCGAGGAGCTTGCACGCTTCGACCTGCGCGCGGCAGGTCGACGGCATGCCGGCGCACGAGCCCGCGCAGCAGTCCGAGGACGTCGCGCAGCTCGCGCCCTCTGGAACGCAGGCGGCGACGCAGACGCGTGGGCCCTGGTTCACCATCTGCGCGCAGGTTCCGCGGCAGCAGTCGGCGGTCGTGAGACACGGCGCTTCGATCGCGCGGCACGCTCCCGGGCCGACGTCGCATCGGCCGTCCTGATTGCAGGGCCCGCAGCAGCCGACGCCGCCGCCGGAGTTGCAGTCCTCACCGCTCGGACGGCAAGACAGCAGCGTGTCGAGCTCGCATCGTCCGGCCGTGCACTTGCCGGAGCAGCAGTCGCTCGCGAGCGTGCAGTTGTCGCCCGTCTTCCCGCAGACACCGGCCGCGCAGACGCCTCCGAGGCACGCGAGCGAGCAGCAGTCCTGCGCGCGCGTGCACGCCACGCCGTCACGCTTGCAGTACGCGAGACAGGCGCGGTTCGGCGTTCCCGGCACCGGCTCGCACGCGCCGCTGCAGCACTGGTCTCGCGTCGTGCAGGCTGCGCCGGGGGCGCCGCACGCGGCGGGGAGACAGATCCCGTTCTCGCAGCGATCGGAGCAGCAGTCCTGCGCGCTCGCGCAGACGTCACCGCTCGCGCGGCACACGCCGGAAGGCGCGTCCGGGCATCCTGCGCCGTCGCCGCGCGTGCCGTCGCCGAGGCTGCCGCCGTCGTTCGAGGTCTCGTCGCCGCCGTCTGCGCCCGGGCCGCTCGACGGCGTGTCGAGGAGGTCGACGTCCTCGCGTCCGCACGCGGCCATCGCAGCGGCGGAGACGGTCACGGCAATGACGGCGCCGAGGAGCAGCGCGCCCGAGATGCATCGTTGCATCACAAGAGGCTCGTGGTCAGGCGGAGCCCGAGGAAGCCCTGCACGGGCCGCAGCTCGAAGATGCTGTCGGACTCCACGATGTAGCGTTGATACCGCAGCATCGCGGAGACGCCGCCGTCGACGGCGAGACCGAGCGTCGGCGTGACGAGGACGTCGAGCGCGAGGGCCGCGTCGATCGAGCCGTCGAGCCGCGATGTGGAGGCCGGGCGCGCGGAGACCACCGCGACGCCGTCGATGCTCGTCGCATGCAAGGAGCTGCCGACGCGCGGCTCGAGCACCAGCCGACGCGAGATCGGCATGCGGAGGCGGATGCTCGGCGCCACGCCGACCTCGCTGAACCTGCCGGAAAAACGCGCTTCGCTGACCGAGAGCCCGGGCCCGAAGCTGGCGGCGATCGCGAGGCCGAGCCGTCGTTGCGCGCCGAGCCACACGCTTCCGCCGGCTGACACGCGCGTGTCGACGGTGCTCGCGAGCGTGCGGCCTTGCAGCTCGAGCTCCGCGCGAACGAGCGCATCGGGGCGAGGCGCCATCTCGCTCGCCGCGCGGTCACGTGCCTCGGCGTTGCCCTCGGCGCCCTGGCCGTCGCGCGGGCTCTGTGAGTTGCGTGCATTCTGCACGTTCGAAGCGTCGCTGCTCGCGCCGGGGGGCGGCTCCGTCGCCGCGGTCGGCGCGCCGATCCGCTCCTCGACCGGCGCGACCGTGCTCGCGCGGAGGAGCGTCTTCACGGTGAGCGCCGCGGCTGCCGCGGTCGGCGCGTCGAACGGCGGCGTGGTGGAGGTCTTCCTCGTCACGACCTGATCGGTCGCGGCGTCGTAGACCCAGAGCGACGGCTCGCTCTGTTCCATCGCCACCCAGACGAGGCCGGTCGCGCCGTATTGCTGCGCGAGGGCACGCGCCTCGTCGGCGGCGCGCGGCATCACCGGCCGCGGCGGCGCGCTGTCGAGCGGCACCACCCGGAGCTGCCACGGCGAGAGCGCGACCTTCATCGCGTCGCGGAACTGCGCGCCGCCTCCGATGACGAGGACGGCGTGGGCAGGCGGCGTCGTCTCGGCGTTTGCGCGCGTCGCCACGGCGCCGATGGATGCCGAGAGCGCCGACGCCGCGGCCAACGCCGGCACCGCCCGCAAGCATCGCGCGACCCTCCGGACCCGCCTCGTCATGCGCGTCACCTTATCCGAGCGAGGATCCTCCGCGCATCATCGACGTTCGCCCCTCGCGGGTACCGGGTGAGGTAGTCCTCGAGCAAACGCTTTGCTTCGGCGGTGCGTCCGCGATCGGCGGCGAGTCGGCCGGCGGCGAAGAGCGCGGTCGGCGCCCACGGGCCGCCGCCGGACGCGAGCTTTCGATACGACGCCATCGCGCCGTCCGGGTCGGAGGTCTCGCTTTGTGCGGCGGCCTCGTAGAGATGCTGCGCGTCCTTGCCGTCGTGCGCGGCCGTCGTGACCGGCGCGGTCGCGGTCGGGGTCGCGGTCGGGGACGCGGTCGGGGTCGGGGTCGCGGTCGGCGTCGCGGACGTGGTCGGGGTCGGGGTCGGGGACGCGGTCGTGACCGGCGCGGGCGGGATCGGTGGCGCGCTCGGCCACGAGTCGCCGTCGTGCAGCATCGTCACGTCGGAACCGCGGCTCACCTCCACCGCGCCGTGCGCGACACGCACGTGCACCTCGCCTCCGTCGCGCGCCACGACGAAGCGCGTTCCGACGACCCGCACGCGCACGTTCCCGGCTTGCACGACGAACGCCGGACGGTCCTTGCGCGGCGTGACCTCGCAATCGACCTGGCCCTTCTCGACCACGACGAGGATGCCGTGCGCGTCGTCGCCGCTCGCGACCACCGCGCTCGAGGGAGCGACCTCGATCGTCGACTCGCCGAGCGCGAGACGCGACGCCGTTGCGCCCGTCTCGATGTGCGACGGGTTGAGCACCACGTCGTTGCGCGGCGCGCCTGCACCGCGGAACACGACGAAGAGCAGCACCGCCGCGGCGAGCGCCAGCGCGCTTGCCATCGCGAGGACGCGATACCGCGATGGTGCATGTGCCTCGGAGACCGGCGGGCGAGCGCCGGCCTCGGCGTCGAGCGCGGTGAAGAGCGCGTCGTCCACCTTTGCCCAGCGTGCGTCGCTCAGCGGCTCCACGGGGATCTTCGGACGTTCACTGCTCACGGTCGGCCTCCTCTCCACGCTCATCACGCTCGTCACGCTCGTCACGCTCACTCGTCTCGACCTGCATCCATGCGCGGAGCACGTCGTCCTTCCGGGCGCGCGCCTCGATCTGCTGGCGTGCGCGCCAGACCCGCGCCTTCGTCGCGACCACCGTGGCTTCCATGATGGTGGCGACCTGGGCGATCGAGTGGCCATCGAGCTCGTGCAGGGTGAACGCGATGCGCTGTTTCGCATCGAGCTTGTCGAGCTCGGCATAGAGATGCCGCGCCGCCTCACGTGCGAGCGCGCGGCGCTCGGCCGAGGGATCGCCGGACGCGGGCTCGGCGACGAGCTCGAGCGGCGTTCCGCGCCGCTTGTTCGAGGTCAGATGCGCGAATGCCGCGCGCACCGCGCAGCGATCGATCCACGTCGCGAGCGAGGCGTCGCCTCGGAAGCCACGGAGCGATCGGAACACCTGCAGGAACGTCTCCTGGATGACGTCCTCGATGTGGTGATTGCTGCCGAGCACTCGATAGAGCGTCGCGTGCACGCGTCGCTTCTCTCGTTCGTACAAGGTGCGCTGCGCGGACCGGTCGCCGGCCACGCAGCGCGTGGCGAGCTCGAGGTCCTCTTTCCAGCGCTGCGGAGCGGGTTCACCCACGACCCGAACATAGTGGGGACCTGCTCGAAAAAAGTGACGAGAAGTGGCGAGCGGATGTGGGTGCGACGTTCTCCCCCCGAAATGACGACCGTTCGTCGATCGTCGCAACCTCGGCGCCGGCGCTTCGCACTGACTCTTCCGTGACCCATCTTCCCTGGAGGTTCTCTTGATGAAGCCGATCGGATCGCGCAGCGCCTTCGCCGTGGTCCCCGCCATGACGGCGCTGTCGCTCGCCGCGCTCGTCGCGCTGGTCCATTGCGGCAGCGACTCGTCGAACGGCGACGTCACCATCCCCGCGGCCGACGACGGCGGCGGCGGCGACGGCGGCGGCGACGAAGGCGGCAGCTTCGGAGAGGCCGGCGGCGAGACGGGCGCAGTGACGTGCAAGGCGGTCGGCGTGAAGTGTGTCCAGGGCAACGAGTGCTGCGTCGGCGCCTGCACCGCCGGGCTCTGTGGCGGCAACGTCGGCGACGCCGGCGCCAAGGCGTGCAACATGGCCGACGCTGTCTGCGCGAAGGGCTTCGACTGCTGCTCGGGCACGTGCAACGCCGGAAAGTGCGTGGGCAATACGCTCGTCAGCGGCACCACCGGCGACGGCGGCGCTCCCGTCATCGCGTGCTCTGGTCCCACCACGACGTGCACCACCGGCACCGATTGCTGCAGCGGTCTCTGCGAGCCCGTCACCGGTCAGGCCGGCGTCATCCAGTGTCGCGACGCGTGTCGCGCCGACGGCGTCGCGTGCGTCGACGCGCAGGACTGCTGCGACCTCGCGTGCACCAACGGCAAGTGCGGAGGCACGATCTGCAAGGTCGAGAGCGACCCGTGCACCGTGAACGCCGACTGCTGCTCGAACCTCTGCGACCCCGGCACGCATCAGTGCTCGATCGATCTCGCGAACTCGACGTGCCGTCCCACCGGTGAGACGTGCAACTCGGGCCCGCAGAAGGGCTGCTGCGGCGCGACCCCCAGCAACGACCTCTGCGACAAGACCAACTTCGATCCGCCGCGCTGCATCGCGCCGCCTGCGCTCTGCAAGGGCGACACGGCGACGTGCGCAGCCGATGCCGACTGCTGCTCGGGCAAATGCAACCCAGCGACGAAGACGTGCGGCACGGCCGCGTGCGTTCCGAGCGCCGGTGCATGCAAGACGGGCGCGGACTGCTGCACGTCGAGCTGCACGAACGGCAGCTGTGATGCGCCGTTGCCTCCGCCTCCGCCCCCGACGACGACCGACGGCGGAGGCGTGACACCTCCTCCTCCGGGCGCATGTCTGCCGGTCGGCACCGGGTGCGCGAGCGCTGCCGATTGCTGCACGTCGCTCTGCCTCGGCGGCTTCTGCGAGATCCCCGGTCCTCGCTGACGGGGAACGCCGCGCTCCGCTCCCGTGGTCGCGGTCCGGCCGCGCGTCGGCGCGTGCGTCGTGGCGGCATGGCTCGCCGGCATCCTCGTCGACCTCGTGCTTCACGGGTGACGACTTGGACATCGCGCTGCGCGACTTCGGCCTCTTCCCCGCCGCCGTTTCGCTGGGGCGCGTTGCCCACGCGAAGGTCGTCGGGGAGATGGGCCGGTAATCACGGCGCCACGAACGGGGCGAAACGCGACAGTGAACCCCACGACGGCGTGCCCGCGGCGCGTCATTCCGCGCACCTCTACCACTGGAACGTCAGCAGAGGCAGTGGTGCGAAGCTTGCGAAGAGCTCTGGCATGACCTGGACGGCTCGTGATGGATTCGCAACTTCGCTCGCGCTGGCGAGCTCGGTCTCGTTGCTCCTGGTGTCCGGAAGCGCCGCCGCGCAGTCCCACGTCACGTGCGTGGGCGACAGCATCACCGCGGGCATCGGCACGTCGAACCCGCCGGCGACCGCCTATCCGGCCGTGCTGCAGAAGCTCCTCGGTTCGTCGTTCGCGGTCGAGAACGACGGGCACAGCGGGGCGACGATGCTGAACGCAGGCGACGTCCCGTACGCGCAGGTCATCCAGTTCGACAGCTCGACGGCGTGGGCGGCCGGCGGAGGCGACGTCGTCATCCAGCTCGGCACCAACGACTCGAAGGCGGCGAACTGGGCGCACAAGGACCAGTTTCTCGCCGACTGCGAGTCGCTGGTGCGCCACTTCCAGCAGTCGCCCGGCAGCCCGCGCGTGTGGCTGAGCATCCCGCCGCCCGCGTCGCCGACCGCATGCTGCGACATCCAGGGCTCGGTCGTCGCGAACGAGATCGTGCCGCTCGTCAAGACGTGCGCCGCCGAGACCGGTGCGGTCAACATCGACGTCTTCACGCTGTTCCAGTCCCACATGGACACGCTGCTCGACGGCGTTCATCCGAACGACGACGGCGCGTCCGTGCTCGCGCACACGATCTTCGCCGCGCTCTCGAAGACTCCGAGCGTCACGCTGAGCGCCTCCGACGCGGGCACCGGCGCGGGCGTCACGCTGGTCGCGTCGCCGACCGCCGCCTACGGCAAGGTCGAGAAGGTCGTGTTCTTCGACGGCGACACCGTGGTGAGCGAAGTGACGTCGAGCCCGTGGACGTACACGGTCAGCGACGTGACCGACGGCTCGCACGTCTATCGTGCGCAGACGGTCGAGACGGCCGGACGCAAGGCCGACTCGCCTCCGGTGACGGTCGTGGTCGCGGACGGCATTCCGGTGAGCGCGCAGACCGGCACGACGACAGCGACGGACGACGTCCCCGGATCGAATCCGCCCGTTACCCCCGCGAGCAAGCCGAAGAGCTCGAAGGGATGCGCGCTCGGCCGCGCCGGAGATGCAGACCGCAGCGCGCCCGGTGCGCTCCTCTTCGCGCCGCTCGGGCTGCTCGCGCTCGCGGTGGCTCGCCGGACGCGCCGCCGTTAGGCGAGCTGGTATGCTGGCGGCGCTCGATGACGCCCCGCCACGTCGGACCGATCGCGCGCGTGCTTGCGCTCGCAGCGCTCGTCGCGCTCGCAGCGGTTGCCGCGGGCTGTGACGTGCGCGGCTTCTCGCATGCGTCCGCGCCGTCGGATCCGTCCGCTCCGTCAGGATCCGGGGCGGCGACGAGCTCACCGGCGCCGCCCGCGGAGACGCCGAGCGCGTCGACGCCGTCGAGCGGCAAGGCCTCGGTGCAGGACACGGCGCTTCGCTTCATGCGCGCGGTGATCGCCTGCGACAAGAACGCCGCCCTGGCCGACATCGGAAACGACCAGGACGCGCACGAGATCATGACGCGCGAGCTCGATCGCACCGAGGTCGACGAGGAGGCCGCACGCTTTCTCGACAAGCAGTGCAAGCGACTCGGCGGCGCGCACAAGGGCGAGGTCGTCGACGCTCATGTCGACGGCGCTCGCCACCTGAGCAGCAAGCAAGAGCACTATCTCGTGCGCGACGTCGACATCGTCGCGGTCACCATGAGCGTCCGCGCCGATGGAAAGTCCGCCGGGCGCGTGACGCTTCACTTCTTCGAGACCTCGCGCGGCTGGCGCTTCACGCCGCGCCCTTGATTCGGGCGCTCATCGCGCAGACGCGCCGCGCTCAGCAGTCGTGGCCGCCCGCACACGACGCCTGACCGCCGGGCAACGGGATGGTCGACGTGTACTGGATGGTCGACGTGCAGTTGCGGCCGTCGAGCGAGAAGCACACCTGCTCCTGCGTGTAGAGCTGACCGTTCACGTTCGCGGCAGGGAGGCGGATGCGAAGGAGCAGCGTGCGGCGATCGGCGAGCACGCCGATGTCGCGCAGGCTGAGCCCGAGATCCGTCGTCGTGTGCGCCGCGACGTCGACGCCGAAGAGGTCGCCGCCGAGACCGTCGGTGCGCGTCTTGAGCGCGTACACGTGACCGTCCGCCGTCTGCACGAACCGATCGAGGCCGACCTGCGGGCCCGCGAACGCCGTGAATTTCCCGGCGTCGAAGTCGAAGTACCCGAACGGTGCGTCGCTGCCGAAGACGCCCGACGCCGACGCGGAGATGCCGTCGGGGCCGATGGTGATCGAGGCCTTCGCCTCGGCGCGGAAGACGTGGACCGATGCGTCGACGAGGAGGCCGCGACCGTCGATGCTCATCGCGAAGCGCGGCAGCTCCTGACCGATCGGATAGAGCGAAAGCTTCAGCGTGTGCGGATCGATCGCGAGCAGGTGGTACGGGTCGGCGTCACTGCTCGGGATCTGGGACTTGTCGTCGAACATGGTGGGGTCGATGCGCTTGGCATCGAGATACGCGATCACCTTGTCCGCGCGACCGTTGAGCGCGACCGGACCGAAGCCGGGGAGGTTCTTCACGAACGACAGCCCCGCGGCGCCGTTGTCGACGACGCTCACCGGATCCGGGTTGGTCCACGTCTTCTGGACGTTCGCGGGGACGGTCTCCTCGCAGTACGTCGGCGAGAGGAAGCCGCGCGTACCGTCGGGGAGCATCGTCAGCGGCGCCTCGCAGTTGGGCACGTCGATCGACGGCGCCGCCTGTGGCACCGCGTTCGCCGCGAGGTCGATCGAGGTGAGCGACGTCGCCGGGTGATGATCGGTCCAGCGCGTCGAGCCCACCACGATGGCGCGGCTCGAGCCCGCGAACGCGAGGTACGTCGGACGCGACGTCACGTTCACGCTGCCACGAACGAGGCCGGTCACGGCATCGAGCGCGACCACGCGATCGCCGAGCGCGACGACGACCGCGCGATCGTCGGGCGCCACGCGGAAGAGCGCGACGTCGCTCGTCGGCAGCGACGTGCTCCACAGCACGTTCAGCGTCGCGAGGTCGAACGCGACGACGGCGTTCGCGGGATTGATCGCATACCCGGTCGCGGTGCCGCTCGCGAAGACGAAGCGATCGACCTGGAAGGGGAGCTCGCGCGCGGTGCCCTGTGCGGCGTCGACGACGATGCTCACCGAGTTGCGCTGGAGGACCGCGTAGCCGCCGGCGGGCGACACGATCATGTCGCCGGTCAGGAGCTTCTCGCCGGTCTTGGCGGTGTCGGTGCGATCGTTGGCGGCAACGGCTCCGCCCTGGACCACGCTCGGGTCGGGCTGCCCGGACGTGGACGGATCCGAGCCGTCGGCACCCGGCGTGCCGAGCGTGCAGCCGGCGACGAGGGCGAGGCTGGTGATCGACAAGAGGCTGGCAAGCGACCGTGACGAGCGTGAGAAAGACATCGATGACTCCAGGAAATAAGGGGCGCCGGCAACGTGCTGCCTGCGTGGCCGGATCGACGCTCGCGGTTCATCGATGATTCAGACATTGCGAATTTGTCATCGAGCGAAGGGAAGGCGATCTCGCAGACCTACAGGTGGCAGGAGACGCTCTGGTTGCTCTAGGCTCGTGGCATGGCGGTTTCGTACGAGCGCTGGCTCATCGCACGAGGCAACGCGTTCTCTCCGGCGGCGGCGTCGGTCGTGAAGCTCATCGAGCGTCTTCGTAAGGAGAAGTGGATCCTCGAGCCCGCGTCGCCGGAGGTCGCGAAGCTGAAGCTCGAAGGCAAGCGAGAGAGCTTCGCGAAGGGCACCGGCGGCTACGCGGTGAAGACCGTCGAGAATCGCTACGGCGATGATGTGAGCGCGAAGATCGCGGCGAGCACCGAGTCGCTGCCGGCATCGCTCGCGGCCGACTGGCTCGAGGACTCGTCGCGCGAGGAGCTGCGCCTCGTGTGGCCCGTCGCGAGCGACGCGTCGTTGTCGCTCCAGTACCCGCTCTCGATGACGCCGGCCGGCAGCCTTCGTTACACCTTCGAGGTGCATCGCGCCGACGAGTACGTCTATCCGAGCGCCGAAGCGATCGGTCCGGTGCCCACGACATGTCGCTGTGGTGAGGACCAGTCGTTCGAGTGGGACGACGAGGAGCTGGTGCCGACCTTCGGCGCGTCGACCGGCATCTTCGCCGAGTGCGAGGAGTGCAGCCGCACCTTCGAGCCGTCGAAGGGCAACGCGATCATCACGAACCCATTCGACGGGAGCACCGCGGAGGTCCCGGGCGGCGCCGCGTACCGGTTCGCGATCAAGATCGACTGCGGAACGTGCTTCACCAAGGATCCGAAGCTGGCGTTCAACCCGGCGCTCGTCGCGCTCGTGGAGAACGAGTTCGGCCGCCAGTTCTACGAGGTCGGCTGCACGTACTGAGATCGTTGGAGCACGAACGAGCTCCACGCGGACAAACCTCGACAAGCACGGACAAACCGCGAAATCGCGATCGTTTTGCCGGAACGGCCCGATTCCGGCATGATCGAGGTCTTGGCTCTTGGCTTCATCCTGGTGGTGGACGACTTCGCGGACAACCGTGAGCTCTTCGCAGCGACGTTCGTCCAGGCCGGCTACGAGGTCGAGCAAGCCGGGAACGGGCAAGAGGCGCTCGACATCATCGGCCGCCGCCGCCCGACCGTCGTCGTCACGGACCTCGCGATGCCGGTCCTGGACGGCTGGGAGGCGACGAGGCGAATCAAGGCCGACCCGGCGACCCGGGACATCATCGTCATCGCGATCACCGGTCACGCAACGAGCGTGAGCATGAAGCGAGCGCAGGAGGCCGGCGCCGATGCCGTCATCGCCAAGCCGTGCCTACCGTCCGATCTGATGGCGCTCGTGCGCAAGCTCACGACGAAGGTGTGACGCGACGGAGCCGCGCGCTCGGGTGGCTGCCGTCCAGCGCACGCGCGACGTGCATCGCGAGGACGTTGCCCGGGCACGGCTTCGGCACGAAGTGATCGGCGCCGGCGAGCAGCGCCGCGTCGATGTCCTGACGATGGACCGACGCGGTGAGCACGATGACGGGAACCTCGGCCATGGCTCCGCTCCGACGCCAGCGCTCCAGCAAGAGGAGACCGTCACCGTCGGGGAGCCGCCCATCGAGCACGACGAGGTCCGGCCGCACGGCGCGCACGGCGTTCTCGGCTTCCTCGAGCGTCGGTGCGAGGGTGACGTCGAAGCCGGCACGCCGCAGCGAACCTTCATAGAGGTCGAGCGCGTCCACGTTGTCCTCGACGAGCAGGACGTGCTTGCGCGCGGCCGACTCCCTGGACCGAAGCGGGGCGGATTTCACGATCCTCGAGGCTGCAAGCGGGGGGCCATCACATTCGGGATAGTTCGACATCCGACGCCGCACTTGAGCGTCACATGGCGAGGCAGAATTGCGCGGGCGAGCGCCGGCGTCGCAGGGCGCCACAGCAACGATGGATCCGCGAGGCATGTGCGATGCACATCGACGCCGTCCGAAGGAGATGACTGACGGGGCACATCGCCTATCCGCCCGATCACGGTCGCGCGACCGGGGCGCCCAACTCGGACGGCAGCCACAACCTCGGTCCGGACGGCACCCAGACGCGCTGAAGAAGGCGTCGAGGATCTCTAGTACGCTCGTCCGCATGGGCGGGACCGGTCAGCGAAAGAGCCTCGGCGCACTCGATCGGTCGTTCCTCGCGTCCGAGCGGCGCGACGTCATGATGCACGTCGGCGGCCTCCTCGAGTTCTCGCCTTCGTCCGGGAGCTCGAAGGACTTCTCGCGCGACCTCCGCGAGGAGCTCTCGAAGCTGGCGCGCTCGGTCGACGTTCAGAGCCCGTGGAACCAGCGGCTGCTCCACCCCGAGATGCTCACGAACCCGCTCCAGGCGTGGGTGCCCGACGAGCACTTCGATCTCGAGTACCACGTGCGCCGCTCCGCGCTCGCTTCGCCCGGCGACGAGCGCGAGCTCGGCAGCCTCGTCTCGCGGCTCCACGGCACGCCGCTCGATTTTCATCGGCCGCCCTGGGAGGCGCACTTCATCGAGGGCCTCGAGAAGAAGCGCATGGCGATGTACTTCAAGGTCCATCACGCGCTCATCGACGGGTACACGGGCATGCGGCTCTTGCAGAAGAGCCTCTCGACCGATCCCGGCGACCTCGACACGCCGCTCTTCTTCACGCGCGGAGAAGGCGAGCGAAAGCGCGAGCGCGACCGCGAGGAGCCGGTGGCCACGCTGGACGCGCTCTTCCACGCGGTGCGCGATCAGATCGGCGTCGCCAAGGACATCGGTCGCGCGCTCGTCAAGGCCGTGCGCGGGATCCGTGACGACGGGCCGAAGCTCGCCTTGCCGCTGCAGGCGCCCAAGTCGGTGCTCAACCAGAAGATCTCGCGCAGCCGCCGCTTCGCCACGCAGCGGATCGCCATCGATCGCATCAAGGCCGTCGCCGCGTCGGCCGGCGGAACGCTCAACGACGTCTTGCTCGCGATCTGCGGCGCCGCTCTACGGCGCTTCTTGCTGGAGCTCGGCGAGCTCCCGTCGCATCCGCTCGTCGCGATGGTGCCCGTCAACGTACGGCCCAAGGACGACCCCGGCGGCGGCAACGCCGTGGGAGCGATCCTGGCGTCCCTCGCCACCGACATCGAGGATCCGCGGAAGTGTCTCGACGCCGTGATCGCATCGACGAAGCGCGCGAAGGAGCAGCTCCAGGGCATGTCGAAGGGCGCCATCATGCAGTACAGCGGGCTCGTGCTCGCGCCGATGATGCTCTCGTTCATTCCGGGCGTGCCCGGTCGGTTGCGGCCCGCGTTCAACGTCGTCGTGTCCAACGTGCCCGGACCGGAGAAGCCGCTCTACTTCCGCGGCTGGCGTCTCGACGAGATGTATCCGCTCTCGATCCCGTTCCACGGCTACGGCCTCAACATCACCGTGCAGAGCTATGCCGGGTCACTCAACTTCGGCTTCACCGGATGTCGCGATACGTTGCCCCATCTCCAGCGCCTCGCCGTCTATGCCGGCGAGGTCATCGACGCGCTCGAGCGCGCCTGACGTCGCCTGCTGACCGACGTCAGTGCGGGAGCAAGCCGTACACCGTGACGGCCTTCTGTCCGCCGACGAAGACGCGACCGTCCGCGACGGCCGGCACCGTGAACTTCACGGCCGGCGCCGCCGAGTCGGTGTCGAGCAAGATGGGCGAGCTCTCGTAGAGCTCGATCGAGAGGTTCGTCGGATCGTAGGCGTGCAGGATCGCGGGCATGCCGGTCTTGTACCCGCCGTTGTCGAGGACCCAGAGGATCGCGTTCTTCGTGCCGTTCGCGGAGATCGACGGCGTCGAGCCGCGGTCGAAGCACCCCTGGCACGTACCCGCGATGTCCGTCGGGTCCGTACCGAAGAGACCGGTCTCCGGATCGATCGAGAACGCCATGAGCGGCTCTTCGTGAGGCAGCACGTACAGCGTGTCGTTGAAGAACACGGGATTCGAGATCAGGAAATTCGCGCCGGTGAAGAGCTTCTGCACGACGTCGTCGTTGTCGGGGTCGTAGCCACCGAGATCGTCGCGATTGAGCACGTACAGGTAGCCGGTCTTCCCGGCGACCACGAGGCGGTGAATCGGCGTCTGCGCGCGGTCGGGGAGGATGATCGGCGCCGACGTCCCGAAGTCGAGATCGCCCGCGTTGAGATCGCTCGTCTCGTGCGGTGAGAAGAAATCCTTCAGCGTGAAGCCGGCGTCGTCGAGGCGCAGCTTGAGCGCCGAGAGCGCGTAATTCTCGCGCGGACCGTCGTCCTCGAAGTCGAAGATGCCGTTGCCGGACGCGACGTAGATGTTCCCGTCTGCATCGGTCGTCGGGCCGCTCGCGCCCATCCAGATTCCGCCCGCGAGCCCGCCGGGGGTGGTCAGGAACGCGGCCGGCGGCTTCGTGAGATCGGCCGGGTCGTAGGCCATGAGCCAACCGTGGTACGGCTCGTTGTCTCCGTGGGATGCCCACGCGATGATGACGTGGCCTCCGATGAGCGCGAGCGCCGCTCTCTGGTTGTGACGGAGCGGCTCGAACGCGAGCTGACCGTCCTTTGCGTCTCTCTCCGACGTGCTCGGCAGCTTCGCTGCGATCACCACCGGCGCGCCCGGTCCCTCCGCTCCATCGCTGATGCGCAATGCATGCAGTCGCTGCACGTAGGTCTTGTCGGCGCGCTTGGCCTTCGAGACCACGTAGAGGAGGCCGGCCGTGCGATCGATGACGGGCGTGCCGGTGATCCCGATCTCCGGCGAGATGTCGGGAGCGAGCGTGTCCTCGCTCGGCACTGGAGTCTCGCCGCTCTCGAGCAAGGAGACGTTCCAGAGGGGCTCGTTCGTCGCGGCGTCGAACGCGTAGACGCTGTCGTGCTGGGTGGCGACGTAGACCACGTCACGCAGCCCGGTCGCGGTGAGCACCTTCGAGACGAAGAGCGGCTGCGCGTAGACGTACCCGTCCACCGGCAGCGACGCGACCTTGCCGAACGACCCGGCCTTCACGTTCGCGGGAGTGAGGACCGTCTCGTTCGACGCGACGCCACTTCGGGAGTTGTTGTACTGGAACGTGAGGATGTCGTTCGACGTGTCGCGAGCCATGTCGTCTGCGGGCGCCACGCCGGCGGCGGCGTTCGGAGCGGGCGCGACGACGACCACCTCCGACTTGCAGTCGCTGCAGGCAAGGGCGCTCGCGATGAGCGCAACTCTCCACGCGCGTGGTCCGCCGTTCGTCATTGGACGTTGGACCGCTGCGCCAAGAGGTCGGCGACCGTGGACGTCAACGCCTCGAGCGTGAACGGCTTCTCGAGCAACGTCGCGCCGACGCGTGCTGCCTTCTGACGCGTGCGCTCGTCGATGCACGCCGCGATCAGGAGCGCCGGCACCGCGCAGTGCGCGGCGCGCAGCCCTTCCACGATCTGGAGGCCGCTGCACACCGGCATGCAGATGTCCGAGACGAGGAGGTCGAGCCCGTCGGCGTATCCGCACAGCTCGCTGTGCGTGAGCGCGACGAGCAGGCGTCCGCCGTCGGTAGCCGGCTGAACGTCGTAGCCCTCGAGACGGAGGATCTCGACGAGCGCATCGAGGGTGTCACGATCGTCGTCCGCGACCAGCACGCGCGGCGGGTCGTGGAGCGCGCGGCGTGTAGGACGAAGAGTGATCCGTGAGCTCGAGGAGGATGGCGAAGAGCCGTGCATGGTCGTCGTGTTGTTCGTGCTCTCGACCGATCGCGATCGATCACGGTCATGAGAAGAAAGTTTATTTTGCCACGGACACGTGCTCCGTATGGCCACCAGGCCACACGCGTTTTGCGCGCAGCACGGCCTGGCTCTCACGGATGCCGGCGATGGTCTGCTCGAGCATTGCCGTCTGACCGACCAGCAAAGGCGACCCGTAGAGATCGCGCTCCTCGTCGGGATCCTGAGACAGATCGTACAGGTGCCGTTGGTTCGCCGAGTCGTGAACTTCCAGTTTGAAGGGATAGAGAACGGCCGCGAGATGGACTCCGTCGTACGGCTGCACCATCGGAACCGGGTTGGGCGCGTTGCCTTTGAAGAGCGAACGACCGACGAAGTGACTGGCCTCCCTCAGCTGGAGCAGGTCGATGATGGTCGGCGCGATGTCGAGCTGCGACGCCGCCTCGCCGGTCACGACCCTCGACGCGACGTGACCTCGCCAGCGGAGCGAAAATGCGGTGCGGAACGACTCCTCGTACGCGCCGAGCCCATTGAAGTGGCTTCCGTGCTCGTCCGCCGGAAAGCTGTGGTCACCGACCAGCACGACGATCGCGTCGCGCAGCGCCGGACGCTTGTCGAGCTCCTCGAAGAACGTCGTGAGCCACGCGTCCGACGTGCGAAGGGATGCGATGTAGTTGCGCGCGTACTTGGTCGCGCCCTCGGAGTCGGGAACGTGCGCCGGATTCTTGTCGAACGGATAGTGGTTCGACGCATTGATGGCGACGGTGAAGATTGGTGAAGGCGGATCCTCGGCGAGCTTGTCGTCGAGGGCCGCGAAGAGCTTGCGATAGTAAGCGTCGTCTTGCAGCCCGGCGCCCCACATCTTCGGGTCGACTCCGCGCTCGGTCTCGTCCTCGAAGCGGACGTCGTCGAAGCCGATATGCTGGAAGAAGTCGGTCGAGTGCTCGAAGTCGGGCTCGTCGCTCGCCGAGTAGAGGAACGTCTCGTAGCCGACCTCCGAGAGCACCTGCGGAAGGCAGTGGAGCGGCGCATCGGCGAGCGCTTCGAATTCCTTCCCCCGGTAGAGCGGGATGAGCGAGCACAGCGTGGCGAAGCGACCGCGGCTGCTCTGGATCGAGCTCGCGTAGAAGTGATCGTAGGTCAACCCGTCACGACGATGAGCGTCGTAGACCGGCGTATAGGCGCGACCGCTCGACGACGTCGCGTCGGTGTACACGCCGCTCCACGACTCGAGGAAGAGAACGATGACATGAGGTCGCCGCTCGCCCGGCTCGGCGACGGCGCGCGCGGCGGCGCTCGGCGTGGAGTCGTGGACGAAGGGAAAAAGCGGGGCATCCGCGCTGACCTGCTCGTCTGCGTCCTCCACGTGAAAGCGATATGCCGACGCCGCAAATGAGGTGAGAGACTCGTGCGTGACGACGCCGCCGGCCGGGAGACCGACGAGGACCATCGCGCAAGCGAGCGCGGCGAGCGCCCGTGCCCCGAACGACACGCGCCATGGCTGCGACGGCCAGCGCCGCAAC
>OUNM010101472.1_pt1 | contig 17376 bp, 4 predicted proteins | sample 1769961 | NCBI WGS metagenome assembly OUNM01 (sample SAMEA3914820, study PRJEB12502) | metagenome | biome: forest; material: soil | place: USA | collected 2012-03-12 | depth 0.3 m
ACGGGCAGTTTCTCTCCCAACGATACTACGCTCAACGTCACCTACCTTCCTTCGGCCTCCGACCTAAGCTCAACAGGATTTACCTTGACATTGAGCAGCAATGGCACTTCTTGTCCCAATACTACGGCCACTGTACCTGTGACATTTCTTGCTGCTCCGAAAGTAAAAGCAGGAAGCAATACGACCATTTGCAATGATACGTCAGGATTGTCCTTGAAAGGAACACTACTTAATAGCCAAGCAACCGGTGGTTTTTGGACCACCGACGCGGGAGGAACGTTTTCTCCCAACGGATTGAATGCCACCTATATTCCCAAAAATGGAGAGGAGGGAACTTTTAAATTCCTCCTCTCCACCACCGGAAACGGAATTTGTAATGCGGTGAAAGATTCCATCAAAGTGATTATCCAAGACAAACCTTCCATTTTGGCTTTTGGGGGCAAGGTATGTGCCGACGTGGACACGATGCTTCTCGACGCGACCATTGGGAATGCATCGGGAGTGCTGTGGACCAAGCTGCAAGCAACAGGGACAATTTTGAACCCTTCTGCCATTATTTCGTCTTATGCTGTGTCAAGTGCAGACAAAGCAGGTGGGTTTGCCAGTTTCAAGGTGAAGCCAGTGGGGATAGGGGTCTGTAAACCCATACAAGCCACTGTCGTATACGAAATTACACCTCCTATTACAGTATATGCGGGGGATAGTGTCACCTATTGTTCCAATACCGTTCAAATCCCATTGACCGCCACGGTGACAGTGGCCGATAGTATCCTATGGAGCACATTAGGTTCAGGGACCTTTACCAATCCAAAAGCATTTAGCACATTCTACAAACCATCCCCGCTCGACACGGCGAATGGAAAAGTACAGATCGTGTTGACGGCAATGGCTACTTCCCTCTGCCAAGCGAAATCCGATACCATGACGATTTCGTTCATTCCTTCTCCCAAAGTAACGGCATTGTCCGATTTTGATGTCTGCGCGGATACTTCCTACATTCAATTGGGCGCTACTTCTACCACGAAAGCGGGAAAATGGACAAGCAATGGCACCGGGGGCTTTTCTGCCAATGCATTTGATTTGAACGCCAAATATGCTCCTTCTGCTTCCGATATCAGCAAAGGGAGTGTGAAATTCACGTTTACGTCCATGAACAATGGAGGATGTGCTGCCGTTTCGAAATCGTTTACCGTGACGATTACGCCTGCCCCGACCCTTTCTTCTGGTCCGGATCAAACCATTTGTGCGGATGCAGGCTCGGTAAAATTGGCACCTACGCCCAATTCGTTTGGAAACGCCAAATGGACAACGACAGGCTTCGGGAAGTTTGCCTCAACCAATACGGCCACTTCTACCACGTTGAATGATACGTACCTACTTTCCAATTTGGATACCACTGCCCGTCAAGTGACGCTTACGCTCACCACTACGAATGTGGGGAAATGTAAACCGGTAAGCGACCCATTGGTCATCAAAATCACCCCTGCGCCTTATATAGATGCAGGACCTAGTGCACAAACGATTTGCGGCGATTTGACAGCCATTGCCTTGAATGGAAAAGTGGGGAATGCCAAAGGCGGGAAATGGACCTCGGACGGGGCAGGAAAATTTGCTCCCACGGATTCGTCCAAATCGGCCACCTATCTATTGACCAGTGCGGACAGTGCCAGAGGGAAAGTGAAAATTACCTTCACTACCTACGGGGTAGGAACGTGTAAAGTACATTCCGATTCCCTAAAAGTGACCATCACGCCGGCTCCCAAAGTACAAGTGATGGGAGGGGATCGGACGATTTGTGCCGATAAGGATACACTTCATCTCTCAGGAACAAAACTAGTTGCCAAAGGCGTGCTCTGGACATCTTCCGGCAAAGGAAGTTTTTCTCCTAGGGCAGATAGCGTCAATACCGTCTATGTGTTGACGAATGACGACAAGAAAAATGGGGTGTTGCTCCACTTGGAAGCTACTGGAATCGGATCCTGCAAAAAGGCCATGGATTCTATCGCCATTTCCGTAAATCCGGCCCCTCAAGTGGATGCAGGCGTAGGCACGGACTTTTGTGCCTCTGTCACTTCCATCGATTTGGACGGCGATGTGCAAATCGCCACGCAAGGGGTTTGGAAAACGTCGGGATCGGGTACATTCTCTGATTCAACGAATTTGGAAGCCACGTATTTCCCTTCCTTATCTGACAAAACATTAAAAACGGTCACCTTGACCCTTTTATCGAAGGACAATGGCTTGTGTAAAGCCGTATCTTCGAAAGTGACCTATACGTTCACGCCGGTACCGGAAGTGACCATCGGAAACGACCAAACCGTATGTAAAGATGCCTCCAGCATCCAATTGAATGGCTCGTTCAAAAATGCCCAAGGTGGTTTCTGGGAGGCGGTAGGAGTAGACCAGCCTTTCTTCCAACCTGACAATGCGCTGAGCATCACGTCGTATGTGTTGTCTCCTACAGATACTCTCAACAATACGATGGTCTTCAAGTTTACCTCATTTGGAAGCGGAAAATGTAGTCCGGCCACAAAGTCGATGAACGTGAAATTCCTTCCTATCCCTGTCGTACATGCCGGGGATGACCAGTCGGTATGTTCAGATGTGAAACAAATCCAATTGTCAGGTTCCATACGAAATGCGGGAACCGGCCTTTGGCAATCTTCTGGCAATGGGGTGATAACGAGCAGCGGACAAGGCTTAGATGCAGTATATGTCCCTACAGCGGATGACATCGCCAAAGGTTCCGTCTCTTTCTTCTTCACGAGCCAAAATAACAATGGGTGTCACGCTGTGTCGGATACGATGCAGGTCACCATTTTGAAGGCACCTCAAATTGTCTCTATCCCTTCCGCTTCTGTATGTGAAGACACGGCCGGCGTTTTCATCAGTCCAGTGATCTCGGACGCAGGTGCAGTCACTTGGTCGACCTCTTCCGGAACCGGGACCTTTTTGCCTTCTGCCACTTCCAAAGACGTTACGTTTGTCCCTTCTGCTTCCCAAAAAGCCGATGGACAGGCTAATTTAGTCTTGACGGTAAATGGAACTGCAGCCTGTGCTGTAAGTCCGGTCGTGTCGAATACGATCATCACGATTTCGAAAATGCCCAGCCTGAGCTTGTCCGATATTTCCACCTGTCAAGGAAGTGCCACGGTAGACCTGAGTGCTTCACGGAACAACGATATTGCCACGAAGTTTCAATGGACCTCGTTAAGCCCCAGCCCGGGTACGTTTGATAAATCTGGGCAGGATCTTTCTGTTACTTATACTACCTCCGCAGCAGAACAAGCCTTGATAAACAGTAGCATCCAAATCGCGTTCACAACGACAGAACAAGGCAAATGCAAACCTTTCCGGGATACAATCAATGTGAATTTTGTTCCTACGCCAGATGTGTCGGCAGGAGATGATCAACAGATTTGTACCAACTCCGACTCTCTCCGATTGAATGCGTCAGGATCCGCAGGTTTTTGGTCTAGGATCGGAACAGGAACGGGAGGCGTCTTTTTGCCAAGCAAAACGTCATTGAACGCTTCTTATTTCCCATCCGACGATGACAAGACGGCCACATTTGTAGACCTTGTCTTCACCTCGACGCCTGGAGGAACGTGTACGCCCAAAGAAGATACGATGCATGTGTCCATCAAAGAAGGACCTGTGGCACATCCAGTACCACTTACCGATACGGTCGTGTGTGCGAATTCCGGTCCTGTAGCCTTGTTGGCCAATAATTCTGCCAACACCAACGTCACTTGGACGACTGATGGAACAGGATTGTTCGGGGATGTCAATGCAAGCACTACGTCCTATACTCCCTCGGCGGCAGATATCGCGTCGGGCCAAATTCTCATCAAGCTGAAAGTAATCGATAATGCCGCGATTTGTTTGCCCTATACAAGCAAGTTTAACCTTCTGATCACCCCAGCTCCACAGGTATTTGCCGGGAACGACGCTTCTATATGCGGCAATGCCCCTCTTATTTCATTGAACGGAAGCGTGACGAAAGCAAGTGTGGGCAGCGGCATGTGGTCGCTTATTTCTCCTGCCTCCGGAATATTTGATTTTCCCAAGGCCGCTACGTCCACGAAACTTGACGATGCCTACCGACCAAGCACCGCGGATGTTGCAGCCAAGTCGGTGCAGCTCATGTTGACTTCTACCAGCAATGGAAAATGCAAGCCCGTTTCAGATACGGTTGCCTTCCAATTTACGGATGCTCCGAAAGTGACCGTGAGCGGAGATACTGCCGTATGCGGGGATACTTCCTACATTCCGCTCAACGGGGCTGTTTCGGTAGTATCTTTGGGTCAGTGGACGCACAATGGGCAAGGATTTTTCACAGACACCAACCAGGTCATTACACGCTATATCCCGAGCGACGATGAACGGAACATCGGTGCCACCATTACGTTCACCTTGCATTCCCAAGCCACAGGTACCTGTTTGTCAGAAAGCGGGACTTTTCATATGACGATCCGGCCTCGGCCGATCCTACAGGCTGGAGATCCTATCTCGGCATGTGGGGACACCGCATTTGTTGCCTTGGATGGCCAAGCGACGAATGTAGGAGGAATCCGTTGGTCGGTCTTGTTGGGATCAGGGAAATTCCAGTCCAATCAAAAAGACACGTCCTCTCTTTTGACAGATAAATACGTTCCTTCCATAGCAGATCAAGCATCCGGCCAAGTGCTCCTGCAACTAAGTTCGACGAAAAATGGCATGTGTAAAGCGGTGACAGATTATACCACCATTTCCTTGAGTCCTGCGCCTAAGATCAGCGCGGGCTTGGATTTTGAAGTCTGCGGAAACAATCGGCTTGTTCCGTTAGAAGGCCACATTATCCAAGTAGCGACGGGTGGGGCCTGGTCAAATCCGGGAAATGGCACATTTGTAACGAAGGCCGATTCATTGATCAGCTCGTACGTGCCTTCGTCTGCGGATTCTGCGACGGGATCGAGCACCTTCATTCTGACTTCCACAGGAAACGGGGCGTGTAAACCGGCACATGATACGTTACAAGTGAAAATAACACCTGTGCCTACCATTCATGTAGGAGGAGACATAGACACCTGTGCAGACTTTGCCTCGACTGCCTTGAACGGAAGCATACAGGTAGCGTTAGGAGGGTTATGGACAACAGATGGAACGGGTGCGATTGCAGACCCGACTTCTTTGGCCACTGTATACGAACCTTCGGACAATGACAAGGCAAAAGGAAATGTCCATTTCACCCTTACGACAGATGGGAATGCCTCGTGTCTGGCAGTGACAAAATCGGTGCTTTTGACCATCAGCCCTTTGCCCACTGTGTTTGCCGGAAATGATACGACGGTATGTAACAATATTCCGCTTATCTCGCTGGTTGGAACAAAGAATGCGGTGGTGCAAAAAGTAAGTTGGAGCACTGCTGGACATTCTTCTTTCTCGGGCCCAGTAGATCAGTTGACCGCATCCTATGTGCCAGATTCTGTGGATACGGACGCAGGCGCCGTGGCCTTTGTTTTAGCAAGTACCCAACAGGGCAAGTGCCAGCCGGTACAGGACGTGAAAATCGTCAATTTCCAACAGGGTCCTAAAGTATTTGTCAGTGCCGGATTCCCACGCACTGTCTGCGAAAATAACTCGGCATTGACCTTGGATGGAAGAGCCCTGAATACAAGCAAAACAACTTGGCGGATTCTGTCAGCTCCTTCCTTTTTGACGGGTGATTTCGATGATTCCTTGGCATTGAGGACAGATTTTCAACCGACGATCACCGGAGAGTTATCAGATACCGCCCGTATGACACTACGTCTGACAGGCTATGGATTGGGGCAATGTAATTTTGGAACCAGCAAAGACCTTGTCCTGACCGTTTTACCAAAACCTAAAATCGATTTGGGCCCGGGCGATACCATTATTGCGTGCGCGGACAAAGACACGGTATACCTAACTGCGAGCATCAAAATAGCCAATACTACCGTTCCTGGTTTCTGGACCACAACTGGTACCGGCGTATTTGAATCCAATGGATTTATCAAAAATCCAGTATATCGTTTGTCGAAAGACGACAGATCGAAACAGCAAATCGCGTTTGTCTTCCATTCGGATGGATCGGGAGATTGCGATACGGTGTTCAAATCGAAAATATTGAAACTTATCCCGGCGCTTCCCACAGCGGATGCGGGTCCTGACCAGACGATTTGTGCCAACAATCCGATTATCCCGCTACAAGGAGAAATTACTGTAGCAAACCAGTTTGCTTGGTCTGATTTTCCCACAGGAGGAAATTTTGTGCCTTCCAACACGCTCCAGTCCACTTATACGGCTACGCCCTCCATCGTCGCGACGGGAGCCGTTAAAATCAAACTGACCACACATGGACCTCAAAAATGCAAGGATGTGGTGGATGAGATGTTTGCTCTTTTCACGGATGCTCCCATTGTATCCATCAAAGCAGATACCCTTGAGTCATGCGCCAATCAAGATTCTTTGCAGCTTTCGGCAGAGGTGACAAATGCCGGAGGAGCCGTTTGGTCTTCTTCGGGTTCCGGACAATTCTTGCCGGATGCCACTACCTTGGATGCCATTTACAAAGCGTCTGAGTCGGACAAAGAAAAAGGGATCGTCACACTGTATTTGACAAGCACCGACATTGGCAATTGCTTGCCCGTGAACGACAGTGTGGTGGTTCGTATCCTCCCAACGCCGACATTGTCGGTGAGTACCCAGGAGGGAATGCATTGTGTGTCCCAAACAGGGATCCAGTTAAAAGGAGGCAGCAGCACGGGTGCTGGCATCTGGACAAGCAACGGGACGGGGTCGTTCTCTCCCAATCCGAATGATACAGTAGTGACTTATTATCCAGGGTTGAATGATTATGCCCTCGGGCAGCTCGCTATTTTATTCACATCGAAGGATAACAAGGCATGTAAACCAGAATCCCAATCAGTATTGGTCAACGTAAGCCCGCTTCCCATTGCCGATGCTGGGAAGGATCAAAAGATATGCATCGGAAGTTCGACCGTCATTGGTCCCGTTACCCAGGCCAATTTGGTTTCTTATACTTGGAACCAGTTGACACCTACCACAGCCTCCATCGACAGCATGGTGTTCACGACAGGAACGTTGACGACGCAGGCCTCGTACCAATTGACAGTGGAAGACACGAAAGGGTGCCGCAATGTGGATACCATGGAAGTGAAGCTGTACCCACGGCCGCAATTGGATTATACCTCGCCTTATTGCGCCAACGATGTGATCAGGGCAGTTACCCTTCCCTATGATACCATCGATGGAGGATTCCAATGGTATTTGGGAGCGTCCTTGTTGAGCGGTCAACAACGGTCTTCTATCCAACCGGACCGAAGCGGGACCTATACCAGCACCTTTACGATTTACAATTGCAGCATTTCGGACTCCACCTTGGTCCGGCCTCTGCCCATCCTGAATGGCGTGAACCAGATCCTATGTCAGAATATCACGAACGACACGATCGCCATGAATTTGGTGCCGAAAAACAATGGATATACCTGGAGCTTTTCAAAACTTCGATCCAGTTCCAAGTTCCCATTGAGTGGGGAAAAAGGAAATTCCATCATGCAGAGCATCGCCAAGGATACAATCGTATACTATGCCACAGTGCTGGATTCTACGAACATTTGCGCAGCTACCGACAGTATTGTCGTGTTTCCTGTCCCTCCTCCCAAGTTTACCCATTTGAAGGATACCGTGATGTGCGGGGGGGCTTCGATTACCTTGAATGCCACACCTCTTAACTTCAGCAGTAGCAGGATCCAATATTTGTGGAAACCGGGCAATACGCACGATTCGACGTATACCGTGAGCATTCCTATTACCCAGACGAAAAGCGATACGGCCTTTTACACTGTCTTCTTTGAATTGGGACAATGCAGAAGCCAGGATTCCGCCCGCATCGTAGGCAATCCCATTCCGATGCCTAACTTGCCGGATTTACAATATTTCTGTAGTTATATTCCCAACTCAAACGAGGTGTTTAAGGTGAAATTGGACGCAGGCTCCAAAGGAACCATCCTCTGGAATACAGGCGACACTTCCCAAGTCATCTATACGTCGCATGAAGGGCTTTATTCGGTCGTCGTGACCAACCTGTACCATTGCACCAATTCGGACAGTACCCGGTTGGTGGAACAATGCGAGCCTGTCGTGTATATCCCCAATGCCTTTTCGCCCAATGGAGACAGCCGGAACGATGTGTTCAGGGCCTTCGGCAACAAATTCGTGAAGAATTTCAAACTGATGGTGTTCAGCAGATGGGGAGAAATCATTTTCTACATGGAAGACATCGAAGGCGAAAATGTATTTGAAGTCGGAAATAAGGTGTATGCGTGGGACGGTAACTACAAGGGCGAACAAATGCCGATCGGAGTCTATGAATACATCGTCACCTACGAAGGAAAAGACGAAAAATACAAAGGTCCCTACAAGAAGACCGGAAGTGTGGAGATTTTGAGGTAAAGATCTGTTTGCTGAATAGGCAACTAGGGCCGTCTTTCTCGAGAAGGGCGGCCCTTTTAAATTTAACCTTTTCACCTGTTTGTCTTTTGATTGCTCCTCCTTAGGTTTGCAGCGTTTATTTTTGCCAAAATGCTCCACACGTTTGCCTCGAAAATCGCCAAAGAACTCGGTATCACCCAGAAACAGGTCCAAAATGTCCTCAAACTGCTTCAAGAGGGAGGCACGATTCCTTTCATCGCACGTTACAGGAAAGAAGTGACGGAAGGATTGGACGAAGTGGCGATCGAAAAAATCCGGGACCGCAATGAACAGCTCACCGAATTGGAAAAGAGGAGGGAAGCCATCCTCAAAAGCATCACGGAACAGGGCAAGTTGACGTCCACATTGCAAAAGCAGATAGAAGAAGCGGAAACGCTCTCCCAGTTGGAAGATATATACCTGCCTTATAAGCCAAAGAGGAAAACAAGGGCCACAGTGGCAAGAGAAAAAGGATTGGAGCCTTTGGGCATGTATCTGTTGGCTCAAGGAAATGCAGATCCCTATCTAGAGGCGGCAAAATATGTGGATTCGGAAAAAGGCGTGGGAACAATAGAAGAAGCCTTGGCGGGAGCACGGGATATCGTGGCAGAGATCATCAGCGAAGATGCCAACCTGAGAGGGCAATTGAGGGAATTTACATTTCGGACTGCTGTTATTTCTTCCAGAGTCATTAAAGGGAAAGAAACAGAGGCTGTAAAATACAAAGATTATTTCGAGTGGTCGGAACCGCTGAAGTCCGTCCCTTCCCATCGTCTGTTGGCCATGCGGAGAGGGGAAAAGGAGCTGATGCTGCATCTGGACATTGCCCCATCGGAGGAGGAGGCAGAAGCCATCATTCAAAAATCGTACGTGAAAGGAAGGGGGCCTTGTATGGAGCAGATCAAGTTGGCGATTGCCGATTCGTATAAACGATTGCTGAAACCTACCTTGGAAACAGAAAGCCGCCTGAACAGTAAACTTTCGGCAGACGAGGAGGCCATCAGGGTCTTCCGTGAGAACCTCAAAGAACTTCTTTTGGCAGCTCCTCTGGGACAGAAAAATACCTTGGCGGTAGACCCTGGGTTCCGGACGGGATGCAAAGTGGTCTGCCTCGACAAGCAAGGGCGGTTTTTGGTGTATGAAACAATTTTCCCCCATGCTTCTGCAGCACAATTGGAACAGGCCAAGGCAACAATCATAGAACTGGTCAAAAAATATGAGATAGAAGCCATCGCCATCGGAAATGGGACCGCCAGCAGGGAAACCGAAGAATTCATAAAAAAGCTGGCATTGCCAAGCGGGTTCCTCGTGGTCATGGTAAACGAGAGCGGTGCGTCGATCTATTCTGCATCCGAAGTGGCCAGGGAGGAATTTCCCGACAAGGACGTGACAGTAAGGGGGGCTATTTCCATCGGCAGGAGATTGATGGACCCTTTGGCCGAATTGGTCAAAATAGATCCCAAATCCATCGGAGTAGGCCAATATCAACATGATGTTGACCAAACGAAATTGAAACTTTCGTTGGACAACGAGGTCATTTCGTGCGTGAATTCGGTCGGCGTGGAATTGAATACCGCCAGCAAGCAATTGTTGGCGTATGTATCGGGCCTGGGGCCGGGTTTGGCGCAAAATATTTTGGAATACCGCCATGTGAACGGCAAGTTCAACAGCCGCGAAGAATTAAAAAAGGTGCCCCGGTTGGGCGAAAAAGCATTTGAGCAAGCAGCAGGATTTTTAAGGATCCTAGATGCGAAGAATCCATTGGACCGATCCGCCGTACACCCAGAATCGTACCATATTGTACAAAAAATGGCCCAGGACGTAGGATGTTCAGTGAACGAATTGATGACAGTACAGGATTTTAGGAAAAAAATAGACCCCAAGAAATACGTCACAGAAACAGTGGGACTTCCGACTATTCAAGATATTTTGCAAGAATTGGCCAAGCCTGGCCGGGACCCTAGGCAGAAATTCGAGGTGTTCCAGTTTGCGGAAGGCGTAGAGAAAATCAGCGATCTGAAAGTAGGCATGGTGCTTCCCGGCATCGTAAGCAATGTGGCAAATTTTGGTGCTTTTGTAGACATAGGTGTCCACCAAGATGGTTTGGTGCATATCAGCCAATTGTCGGATACATTTGTAAGCGACCCGCGGAATGTCCTCAAGGTAGGCCAAAATGTAAAAGTGAGGGTATTGGAAGTGGATGAGGCCAGGAAACGGATTTCGCTTTCCATGAAAACAGGCGAACGTGCCTCCGCGCCGAAACAAACACGCAAGCCTACAGAACCAGAAAATGATTTACAAGACAAGTTACTTCAATTGAAGCAACTGTATAAGTAATGGAGGTGGGGGAGGACGGGATTTTTTTCTTCACCCGAAGGGGCATTCTCTTGGCACGAAATTAATTCGTTTTTTTAATGAAAGGATTTTAAAACAAATCCCGATATTCGGTACGTCTATTCGGCATTTACAAAAAAGAGATTTCCATACGATGGGAGTTTCTTTTCTTATTAAAAGGAAAAGTTGATTAAAAGGCACAAGTTCACTTTGCTCAATGAAAAAAACGCATTTTTGGAATGACAGGCATAGGCTGGAAATTCCGTTTTTACTCGCTTCATTTTTTCTCTTCATAACACCCGTATTTTCGCAAACGAACAAAACAGCCTTTGTGAGGCCGCCTCTGGAGTTGGAAGATACATTGGGTTCCAATCAAAATGGATTGATGAGGGCAGCCTTGTATGAGATAGGAAAAAACAATTCCCATTCCTTCCTGCAATCGTATTACGGAATACATCCTCAAGATGGCGATGCACTGATCGGAGGGATCCTACAACTGAAAAATCCCCACTATTCCGATAGTCTTTCCCGCATTTGCCGTTCATTTTCGCACATAGCAGGGAACTTTTACACCTTTCAAGTGACGCTGTCAAATGTATCGTTGCTCGCAGCGCATCCCGGGGTAGCGTATAGCGCGTTGGCCAGAAAGGCAGAACCTCAAATACGGAAATCACTTCATGATGCAGGAATAGACAGAGCGCATCTAGGAATAGACCTTCCCATGCCGTATACAGGAAAAGGCATTTTGACAGGACTGATCGATATTGGGATCGAGTATACAAACCCTGCTTTTAAAACAGATAATGGAGATAGTTTGCGGATTTTGAAGGCATGGGCCCAAAAAAGGAAAACAGGGAATATGCCCGCCAATTTCAATTATGGGGTAGAATTTGTAGGCCAGGACATGATATTGGCCGCCCAACATGATTCGTTGCTGGGCAACCATGGCACCAATGTGACGGGGATTATGGCTGGGGGGAGCTATGGCTCAAAAGGGAAATATACCGGGGTCGCTTCCCAGTCGAAGATCATCGTCGTTTCTTCGGATAGATCCGAAAATAGCTTGTTGGACGGGATGAAATATTTTCAGGACGAACTCACTGCCAGAAACAAAAGAGGTGCTTTCAACCTTAGTTGGGGCAGTTTGATCGGACCTCGTGACGGTACTTCCTTGTTTGATATGGCGATCGACAGTTTGGTGGGAAAAGGATTTTTGGTGGTAGGGGCAGTCGGGAATTGGGGAAGGGATACCATCCACCTGCGGCATGTTTCGTCGAGTGTTTCTTCCGCGACCACTTCCATGGTCCAGAATTATTACAGCGATGCCTACACCATTTTGGACATATGGGGAAAGCAGAATTCGAGTTTTTCCGTACAAGTGAAAGCCATTAACCTCACCACTGGCGATACTACTTGGTCCTCTACCTTTTATCCCACTACGATGCAAGGAGAAATAGACCTTACCTGTGTTTTGGGAAGCGATACGTCGTTTATTTACCTGTTCAATACTGCCAAAGATGCCGCCAATGGAAAGCCGAACAGTTTTATCGCGTTTTTACACGACCATGAAAAGACCAACCACAATCTTTCCATCACGATCCGGAGTAAAAACAATGACGTGCACGCTTGGGCGTCCAGTGGAAGATTTACCAACCGCTTGGGCAATAATCAAGTGATGAATGGCTACAGTTCGGGCGACAACCAATATACAGTGGCCGAATTGGGGGGAACCTCGAAAAGCATTATCACCGTGGGGTCCCATTCCACACAGGCCAAATTCGAGAATATTTTTGGGAACGATTATTACTTTACCGCCGACTCGGGAAGAAGAGGGGAATTTAGCGGGACAGGGCCCACGATAGACGGAAGGACCAAACCGGATTTGACATCGGGCGGAACAGTGATCGTGCCTGCGAACAGGTTTGAGCCCGCTTTCTGGATCGGCGGATCGGAAAATTATTTGATAGAGGACAGTTCCGCATTTACGGACGGAACCAACACTTGGTATTGGGTAGGAGGGGAGTATACCTCGTTTGCCGCTCCTCTGGTGACCGGAAGCGTCGCCTTATTATTGGAAGCCAATCCCAATTTGACGTTTACGCAAATCAGGGACGTATTGCGCAAAAATGCCACCCAGGACGCATTCACGGGCACGATCCCGAGCACTGGTTCCAATTTATGGGGATGGGGGAAATTAAATCTCTATGGGGCGATTTCGGACGTGCTTTCTTCTGTCGTGACGTCTGTGGAGGAAGAGCAAGTGAATACGGCATTTTGGTATACAAACCCGAATACTTCTTCGTTGGTCGTATTTTCTACGGAGATGATAGAAGACAATCCTACCTTGGAACTCTATGATGTGCTAGGGAACCTGGTATTAAAAACGGCCCCGATCTCTTCCCAAGGATATTTTTATACGTACTCGCTCGATCCATTGCCCTCTGGGCAATATGTTGGATCCCTGCTTGAAAATGGACGTTTGAAAAAAATGAAGGTAACGAGGGTAGATTAGAATTTATAACTTCTCTTTTCCTCTGTTTCAAACTCGCTGTCCATCTCTGGCTCCTTGTCAAAATTATAATGGGGCATTAAGTTCTCTTTAAGGTAATCGATCGTACCCTCCAATGCTTCACTGAATTTCTTCACATCTTCTTTGTATAAAAATATTTTATGCTTTTCGTATACAAAGCTGTCTTCCACCAAACGTTTTTTACTTTCCGTAATGGTCAAATAGTAATCTCCCGATTTGGTTGGTTTGATATCGAAAAAATAGGTACGCTTCCCTGCTTTCACCTTTTTTGAAAAAATTTCCGGCTTTTCGTTCTTCTCTTCCACTTCGATTTCGTTTGGAGTTTATAAATGAAATTGTATGTAAATATAACGATTTATACTATTTGCCAATAAACGGACAAAGATTTAGTTTTATTCCGTATTATTCCCGTATCCGCCTATTGCCTAGATTTGCGAGGCTTGAGGAGAGGAATCCAAACATTCTGCCACGATGAAAGTATCAGACAAAGAATATTTCCATATCCGCCATTTCGATTTTCTGGCCAAACAAACGGTCGACGGATTTATCACGGGCTTGCACAAATCGCCTTATCATGGGTTTTCTGTGGAATTTTCCGAACACAAACAATATAATGAGGGCGATTCCAGCCGTTTTATCGATTGGAAAGTGTTTGCCAAAACAGACAAACTGTTTATAAAGAAATTCGAAGAGGAAACGAACCTGCGTTGCAGGATTTTGGTGGACATTTCTTCTTCCATGTATTTTCCCATTGAGGACAAGGGAAAAATTACATTTGCGGCATTTGCGGCATCTTGCTTAGCCATTCTCCTGCAAAAGCAACGCGATGCGGTCGGGCTGACTTTCTTTGACGAAAAAATAGGGTACCAAAGCCAGGTAAAATCTACCTCGATGCACGTGAGGCAACTGGTGGGCGAACTGGAGAAACTGCCTCTCTTGGAGGCCCAAAGACAAAGCCACAGGAGCCATGTCTCCGATGCCATCCATTTGTTGGCCGAAAATATCCACAAACGGTCTCTGGTGATCATATTCAGCGACATGATGGACAATTCGGACCAACAATCTTCCCTCTTCAATGCACTGCAACATTTAAAACATAACAAGCACGAGGTCTTGCTTTTTCACGTCTTCGACAGCAAAAAGGAAGTGGAATTTGATTTCCAGTCCAGGCCATACCAGTTTGTAGATGTGGAAACAGGGGAGAAATTGGTCTTGAACCCTTCCGATATCAAAGACCAGGTAAAAGGAGCGGCACTTGTATATGCAAAGGAAGTGATGCTCAAATGTACGCAATACAAGATCGATTACATTCGGGCGGATATTCAAGAAGACGTAGAAAAGGTATTGGAAGCGTATTTGGTCAAGCGGAGAAAACTGAATTAAAGGAGGGGTTTTAAGTTCGGACAAAAAAGGGGCTTCGTTTCAGCGAAGCTCCTTTTTTGTGAAAAACTGTAATCGGGAAAGCTTAGAATCCTTCTTTTTCCTCCAAATTTTCCTTTTCGGCCTTTTTGCCCTTCTTCTTTTTCCCTCCGCTTTCTTTTTCTGTAGGCACAGTCTCTTCTGTAGGGGCCGTTTGTTCAGTAGGAGTAGCTTCTGTAGGAGTTGTTTCTTCAGCTGGAGTTTCTTCTCCCTTTTTCTTCTTTTTGCCAGATTCTTCTTTCGGAGTTTCTTCTACCGGTTCTTCTTGAGGGGCTGCTTCTGCTGGAAGTACATCGATAGGGGCTGTGCCTTCTGCTGGTTTGTATTCGTCAAATACTTCTTTGCCAAAATAATTTAGGTTGAAGTCTTTGTTGAATTGCACTTTTTCGCTCGGATCTGCGCCTATGCTGTAAAGTTTCCCGCTTGTTTCCCCTTTCGACTTCGCTTGTACTGCTTTTGTAAATTCTTCGTCGTTCGAGCAAAGAGCCAATCGGTAATTTTCATAGCTGATATAATACCATTTTTCTCCTTGAGGGGTCAATAAAATGCGAATGGCATCTCCCGTCGTGCTACGTTTTATTTCCACATAGCCATCAATCATCGCGTTGACTTCTTTCTTCAAAATGTTGGACACCCCAATAGGCCCTTTGCTATAAAACGCGGAATATTGCGGCGACCATACAAGATTCACCTGGCTTAAAACCAAGCTGGTAGAAAGTTTGCTGATGGTGGACAAGTTTTTCTGGTTTCCTTGTGAGACTTGCTTTTCATAGGAATCAAATGCTTTCTTGCCTATAATATTGACCAACTTCACGCGCAATTGGTCGGTGTAGTCATTGGCATAAGGGGCGCTTCTTTCTGCCGCATACAAGGCAATGTTGTTGGTCATAGAGAGCAGGGCCGCCGGATTCACCTTGTTCATGGGAATACTGGCCATCATGTTGATGAAATAGCTGGAACTGTCCAAGTTTCCTTTTCCTATAACAGAAGTCGCGATATCAAAATCGGTCAGTGGCTGGATAAAATTGGCCTTCCCTTCGAAACGGATGGAAGAGGTATTGTCATTGAGCGAAAGTAAATTCCCGTCTGTAAAGGGATTCTGCATCTTTTTAGGATCCGCCACGATATATTCTTTGCTCACCGGATCGAACTTTAAATTTCCTACGACCTTGAACAGGTCTTTGTCCGACTCATTTTCTTTGGCGCTGATAAAGCTGGAATAGGCTTTTGTTCCGTCCACCGAGATGTGGATCCCCGTACTGATCGGTGTTCCGTTGTCTGTTTTCGCTTCAGCCAGATTCAATACTACCTCGCTCGAATCTACCTCGCGTTGGTAAGCGATCCAACTGCCCACATTGTTGGTATGTTTCAAATCCAGTTTTACAAATCCATTGAACACAGGGTTTTTTTGGTTGGAATGCAATTCCATAAATCCTTTGAACAAGATCCCTTGTGAAATATGGAGCTTTTCTTCTTCCTCAATGTAGATTTTTGCCACCGTGATGAGACGCTTGGTCATGATGGTTTTCTTCCGCTTGAGAGCGGTCTTTTCGGTGATTTCACTAAAGACAAATTCGCTCACGGCCTCTTTATGGGTTTCTTTCTCCGAAGTGCTATAATCGTACTGGGCAGTTCCGCTGAACTCGTTCCGCGAAAGGATGTCTATTTTTGCCTTGGTGAGCTTATGGAACTTGTTGGCACTGTCCATTTGTACGACGGCATTTTCCAAGGTTTCAATTTTTCCGCCCTCGAAAATGGTCAGTTGGGCACTGTCCGGTAAAATTTGGCAATCGGCTACTTTCACGGTCTGAACTCCCAAGACATTCAGGAATTGTTTTTTGAGATCGTAAAATGCATAACCCGCTTTGAAACGGAGCGAGTCCGCTTCCGGGTTCACACTGTAAAAGTCGGCCAACTTGGACTTGACATCTTTCTTATTTCCCATCGTCAAGGTCTGTTTCTCAAGATCCCACTCGCAACGGCTAATAGAGGTAGAATATTGGACATGGGGAAATGTATCGCTGGCATACCCTTCTACTTCTGGGGAAATGACCGCTTTGTTGCCTTTTAGATCAAAATCGACTTTTACATTGCTGGATACCATGTTCGGTTTTTCAGATGCCGTCGAGTTGATCTTGAAATTGGAATACCGGCTCAAAAAGCTTTCTTCTTTGAGCAAATGTTTGGCAGATACGATTTCCGATCCGTGCGTGATCATTTTTCCGTCCGCGAAAGAAGCTTTGGGTGTAAGCCCCACCTTGCCTTCGAAGGTGGCATTGTTGGCATACAAGGTAAACGGTTTGTTGAATGTCTGGAATATCAAAGTATCACGCTTGGGAAACCACTTTACTTCGTGTTCTTCAATTTGGATATCAGGGTGATGGACCTCGGTCGTGGTTTGTTTTTTCACGTCAGCAGAACTTCCGATCGCGATAAGGGAATCCGGGTAAAAGATGAGGTCTTCCGAAAGGATGGTAGCTCCCATGGTTTCCAATTTACCTGAACCTCTTATCCCCAACATGTTCAAAGACAGTTTTTCATAATACCTGCCTTTCGTGCCGTAAATGGGATATCCTTCTTTGGGCACAGAGTGTTCA
>OUNM010189278.1_pt1 | contig 17368 bp, 8 predicted proteins | sample 1769961 | NCBI WGS metagenome assembly OUNM01 (sample SAMEA3914820, study PRJEB12502) | metagenome | biome: forest; material: soil | place: USA | collected 2012-03-12 | depth 0.3 m
CCAGATTGGCGAGCCATTAAAGTTGGCCCAGACGAACAGACAGATTTGTGCGGCGTGCCATGCCCAGAATTGTGCCGTCGGTGGCCATGGATGATTTCGGTGGAGAGGGTGCATGGGCTCGATGGGATTTCACAATGCCTGAGCCGCTAATATCGTTAGCACCGGCCATCACCCGGAGCACGCTGAGTGGGGCCGGCCCCGGGTGGATGGTTCTCGGGCCCTGGGGCTGCTGGGCTTGCCAATTTCGACTGCTGCAGGCCTGCAAGGTTGCACGCCAGTCGAAGCCACCACTCACCATTGTGCTTGGCCACGACAGAAGGATGCCAAAAATGCCGAAAACGAAGGCAATGTTTGTTTTTGCAAAATGAGGCCTCGGGATCGGGACTGGGTTTTTGCCACAGGTACAGAAACTGGACAGGTACCTGACTGGCTCAACCGGGCACACCGGGTCTTTTTGCCCGTTCCAGGCCGTCATCAGCACTGGCGGCACTGCCGGGGACTTGACAGGCAATGGTGCGAACTTGGACTGCCGAATCCGTGGGCGAGTTGAGACATGGACGAGCTGATTCTGGGCGATCCGCACGTGCCGGCAGCGAGTGACAGCCCGAATCTGATCCGTCTGTCACTTGCAAAACATGTCTCACTGAGAAGAAACGGACAAATAGTACTGTGTAAGAGAAAACACGGGAAAAGCAAGGATCCTCGGCGGCGGTGTCACATCGCGGCAGATTGGGCAATCCATCACATGCGAGGAAACGACTTGGTGATTGATGTGCTGGCAAGCACAGGATATACTGTGCCGGTTGAATAGCCATGTTTCAACGCGCAAGCCACGTTTGCTGATCTGGGACCGGCACATCATCAAACACACCTTGATGGCTGGCAATAGTCACCATCAAGGTCAATCTGGAACTCGAGCAGGCGAGGAGACAACCGGTCAATAGAAGCGAAGAAGCAAGCATGCTCCAAAAAGCTAAACGTACAGAAGACAACAAGCAGCCCCCCACCCACGTGTAAAGAAGAAGCCATGTCGGAAGAAGAAAAGACAGAAGTTTTGTTCCAGGCCACCCGCGGCGGTAGGGCCCTGCCGCTCCGTCTTGTGCTGCTGGACAAAATTACAACGAGCGTAGAGAAATGGAAAGAGGCCGCGACGAGCAAGTCGTGTGCGGCGAAGGGAAGAAAAATGTCAAAAGTGTCAAAACAAGGGGCCGGTGTCCCTCTCCTCCATCCTCCCATTCCCCTTCTCCCCCGCCCGCATACCACCCCCCAAGCCTCGTAGAACTTTTTGCAAAGTCACAACGCCGTCCTTGACAAGGAGAAAAGACACGGCAGGAAGACGCCATAGACGGGGGTAGAAACTGGTGGTGGTACATTCGAACGGGGTGATATACACAAACGCCCCAAAACAGAAAATACAGCTTTTTCGCTCGCTTTGCGATCCCTCCTTCCCGCCAGCCTTGGGCAGTAGCGCCGTGGTTGCAATGTGAAAACCATTTTTCCCTGGTCATGCCGGCGTCTCAATGGAGCGATCCCCCTGTATGCTTGATGACCCTGAATTGTGAATGTGTTGTGTCCCATGCCCGAGCTGAATCATCATGGTCGTATCGGACATCAATGGCGACGGCACGTTCTAAAGTGCGCTGTCCATCGACATTGTGAAGAGTGTGCGAAGAAGCGAATGTTTCCATCCCACCCAAGAGGTCTCAGGGTGGGATAGAAAGAAATGTCAACATGTTTACTCGGACCTCTTGCGCTTCTTCTTGCCATGGTCGCTGCCCTCGTCCGAGGACAGCTCGCTGGCGCTGCCGGGGAGCTCAGCGGCAACCTGGAAGAGGACCTTGCCGAGACCGTGGTAGTCCTCCAGGCCGGCGCCCATCAGCGCCGGATGCGGGTAGCCGCCAGGCATCGCCGCGGCGGCGGCCATGGCCTCAGGGTCGTCAATCAGGTTCATGACGATGGCGCCGGCGCCGTGGGTGCGCGCGTGCTGGGCGAGGTTGTCGGAGCGCGAGAACTTCTTGCCGCAGTCGCCGCACTCAAAGGGCTTGTCGTGGGTGTGCAGAGACCGGTAGTGGCGCTTGAGGTGCTCCTGGCGGCGGAACCGGCGGTTGCAGATGTCGCAGATGAAGGTCTTGGACGGGTCCTCGGTCAGGGACTGCTTGCGACCGCGGCGGCTGGTGGGAGCCGGGAGGGAAGAGGAGTCGACATTCTCGGAGCCCGAGTTGGCCTCGGATTCGTTCTTGGCCTCAGTCGCGTTGCTGCTGCCGCTCTCCTGGTTGGCAGGCGGGGACTGGCTCTGGGTGCCGCCAGACTGGGAGTCGGTGGCGGTGCTCATGGTGATGTCGCCCGAGTTCCTTTGGCGCTTGTGCCTGTGGGCGTCGCTGTCCTCGCACGAGTCGGCAGGGCTGAGGAGGCTGTCGGCACGGAAGGCGTCGCCGGCCCCAAAGTCTTCCTCGTCGCCGCAGAGGTAGCTAGAAGCGCTGAGCGACAATGCGTCCGAGCTCGCGCGAGATCGGCTGATCTGAACCACAGAGCAGTCGTCCAGATTGACAAGGCCGTTGACAAAGTCGTCCTCCGAGTCGAAATCGGAGAGGGCGTCGAACGATGGCAGGTCCCCGCAGAGCTGCGAGTGGGACTCGAAAGACGAGTCGGGAGAGAAGGCCGAGGCGGGAGTGGCGCCCCTGAGCACGAACCTTTGGTCTTCGTCCTCGCCCGCGCAGAGAGTGGGCAGCGCCGAGAATTCGGGCGCAAGGGTCGAATTGACGGTGCCGACGGTCAGATTGCGGGGGTCGCAGAAATCGTCCGACGAGATGGATCGCGCGTAGGGGGAGGGAGACGGCGAAAGCGAGGGGCACGACGATGCGGGAGAAAGCAGGTCGTAGACCGCCGTGTTGAAGGGGGCAACTTGGGATGCCTGGATTTGCGAGGGCAGGTACACTATTGTTGCACGGTCGGGTTAGCGACGGAATCAAAGCCCAAGAGGTTCGTCCCAATTAATTTTTTTTAGGCGGTGATGCAGGAAAGCAGGGACCAACTCCGACCACCCCTCCAACCTTCTGCTGCTGAATCCAAAAATGGACCACCACCCAATTGTCTTCGGCCTGGGTCTGCACGGCAGCCACCACACCACACATGCACGCGACAATGCCGCAAATGGAAATAAAAAGAAAAGAGTGCTTACCAGGCGTCAGAGGGGGCGATGCGCATGCGGACCAGTCCAGGCTGGGGAAGCGCTCGAGCTCCCCGTCCATGGCGCAGGTTTCCCGGCCGTCGAGTCCCGAGAACATGGGGTTGAGCGGGGTCTGCAGCATGTCGCAGCTCCCGGGGCTGCTGATGACGCTGCCCGACGACGAGAGCGGCGGAGTCGCCGGAGAGTAGAACCCCTCGGCCTCGCACAGCTCCGTGTCCAGCACGATCGTCGGCTTGTGCGCGATGGGCATCGGCGATGCCACGGGGGTCAGGGTGGACGGCAGGATCGGCACGCAGCTGTAGCCCTTGGGCAGCAGCGGCGGCTGCGCGCTCGACGAGCCGGGCCGCGAGTAGACGGGCGTCGACGGCAGTGGGGGCACGATCGGGAGCATGCTCATCTGGGGGTGTCCGGGGTGCTGCTGCGGGATGAAACGGCCGTGTTGCCGGCTCTCGGGATTCGGGTCGGGGCTGTAGAAGAAGTAGGCCGGGGCGTTCGGCTGCGGTGCCATCATGGTCTCCATTTCGGTGCTGCTCATCGCTATCAGCCAAACCGTCCACGACCGACTGCTCATGGGCGGTACCAACCGAATCGAGGATCCACCGGAGTTGTGTTAGTTAGGTATTAGGTATGTGTACGAATATATCGTGCTTAGTATACAGACTGTCGGAAGCGGCGAGTGCGTCGGCAGTGGCCTAATGATGGTGTGGTTCGGTTCCGCTGGTAAGGAATGGATGGCAGTTGTGATCGTGGGATCAAACAACGAAGCCGGTGTTATAAGTCTCGAGGAGGGTTGTTGTACATGGACTCGTCCGAGGAGGGGTGCGTTCCTCTCTCTCTCTCACACACACAGGGAGACTCCCAGTTGTTGTTGTTGTTGTCTGTTCAAGACCGTGTCTTCGCTATCGTCTCATGGAAGTTGAGGAGGAGGACGGGAAGAGAGACAGGTTGAGGGTGAGGTTGGTTGGGCTGGGAGCGAGTGGCTGTAAATGAAGGGCAGGAAGTGTATTCCGAAAAGGCTCGAGACCAGAAAGAAACAAGGACCGACAGCTAAATGAATAAGAAAGAGGGGATCACACGTCCGGGTTGACAGGTCTGCCCATGTGGAGAGGAACGAGTGTCGAAGAAGGGAAGGCCCTGGCGGATATGTACAAGACGGTTCCCAGAAGGCACCCCAAGATCAACGGTGGAGGTCGCAGCGACCGATGGTGGCCCGACTGGCAGCCCAGCCGGGAGCCCACCCATGGGCCCGCCGTCTCTCGCTTGAAGTGACAGGGGCCAGGGCCGGGAGGCCACACAGACCGACCAGGGGACTGGTCCACCGGGGCCCTTGCGACCCTTGTCTGCATGTCTGGGGCAAGGTGGAGAGGGCCAACATCAGATGGGTGGGTTCTGGGTGGAGGATGGCGCAGCGATTAGCAGAAAATCTAAATCGGGCATGGTCCGTCCCTCGCCCTCGGAAGTACCACAGAACTGGGGGTACATTGGCCCACAGAACGCCCGCTAGCGACCTGGCGGTGCCTGCACATCCAGCCGAGAGAGGGTTGGGTTCCTGGATCGCTGTCGAGGATGGGTGGTTGAAGAGACCTTGCGGCCCCCACTTCTATCGCCTGTCCGGGCGTCCTCCCCCTCCGGCTGCCAGTGGCATGTCGCCCTCGTCCTCCACCACGGGGAGGTCAGTGGCCTGTCCCCGTCTGGCGTGGACCGGCGCGGGCTCCACACGCTCTCGACCGCCCGTGACTGGGGAACGAGGATTGGGATCTCGCCCACAGACACTGAACAGCTGTTGCGACCTTGCCTCAGTGGGCGCGCGCTGGGTCGCGCTGGGTCTTCGTAATGGCGGGTGATAGTGGTGCAGAGTGTCCAATCCAGACGAAGCAGGATCTGGGGGGGCACACACGACTGGGCGGTCTTCCGGCCCTCGGTGGGCGCAGTGCATGACGACTGGCCAACGGGAGCGAGCGAGCAGATGCATAAAGCCGGCCGTGATGGCCTCCGCGGCGTTGATAGGTTGGAGGTGCCACCAAGGCGGCCGTCCACAAGACTTGCACAGTGAGCGCGCGCCGACTGAAGCGCGGCGTCGAACAGCAGGTCGGGCACACCCATTCGCTGCACCACGTCCCAAGTCACACCCGCTGGTTCCTGCTCGCCGGCCAGTAGCAACCGCAGGAGCAGCGCTGCAAGGCACGAACCCCCCGAGCCAAGTTGCGTCACAAGAGCCCAAAGAGATGGGACGGCGTCGCGCCGCTGCTGTCGTGCCGGTCGTCGTGCGTGACCAGCGAGGATGGGCCGGACGGCACGCAACAGCGCCGACTCGAGCGGTTGGCTCGAGCCGATCACAGCCATCTTGGTTGCCTCGAGCGACAATCAAGAGGGCTGCCTGCCCATTGATCGCCGGGTAGCGAGCCACGGGACAGAACGGGCTGCCGCGGCTACATTATGCTCTTTGGCTGGTTGAAACGCCAGTGAAGAGGCATTGTGACGGCGAGGAAACGGGCAGCGAATCATGGCTGCCGGCAGTCGAGAATAGCATTGAATATGGTGTCCGGGTAATCCCCCGACCATCGTCATGCTGTTTCCAGGAAATCACGCTTCTTTATTTATCGATGCGTCCCGGATTAGGCGCATTGGGTGCGTGAGATTCCAGGAATCGCTGCTCTGGCTATCTGGGGGGGCTTCTAAATCCGTCAGCAGCCAAAATGTCAGCGGGATGGGTCGACCGATGCAGCAGAGGCTCTGTGGAGGGGGCTGCCATTATTGTCTCGATATGATGCAATCGAAAGGCGCCGGCATCGACACCCTCATCGGCGGTGTGCGACAGGAGGTAGCACTGGTGTCCGTCTGCATCTTCCATCTTGTCTATCTCAGTCCGTCAGCCAGCCAGTCAGCAAGCAGCCAGCGCGTCCGTCAGTCAGCCCGACGACGATGCCCCGCCCGATGGTTGCAGTCTGCTCGGCGGGTGTGTGCGCGCGTGCAGCCTCGCAGCGAAACATGAAACAGCCCGGAGGCCGTTGCGCGATCAAACGACGTGCCGATCATGGCTGGAGCACGAGATGGCCATTCAGAACAGCAGGAGCGTCGAGCGAAGAATCTGCTTTGCATGCTGTCGCCCAACGTCCAGTCGGAGGGTGCGGTGTGGGTGGGCGAGGGCGTCAAAGCCCCTCCAACTGCGCCTGCGAGCACTCAAAGTCGCGGCGGGGGCCGTCCAGTGACGCGGCAGGATCCCCTTCAGCGGGGTCCAGCGGGCTCGGCGGGGTGTGACAGGCAGAGACAGCGGCGTTGCGCCTTGGCCGGCGAGTTCCCAGCTGACAGCTAACGCAAGGACTGCGCTCGACCGCCGACATGCTTCTCTTCCAATCTGGCTTCGTTTCTAGAATCACTTGACATCTGCAGGGCAACCAAGGGAGGCAGCCAGCATGCGGAAGAGTTGGAAACTTGGAAGAAAGTTGGAAGTTCTTTCCAGGGTCCCACGACTGCCGGCGGGTTGTTTTGGGCTTCTTGCGGCAGACGCTTCTACACAGTACCTACATAGAACTGTCGATGGAATACAGCCCTAAACCGACCCCGACTTTCTTCAGTCTGGCGGCGATGGCTAGTGCAGCCCTGTTGTTACACACACCAATTCCCGGAACACCACCCGCGAAACACTTGGTGTTACGCACACCCAGAAACCCCGTTGCTCACGTGCTGGGGCATCACAGCAAACCACGCCGCCCAGTCGACGAGGTCGAGTGACTCGAGTCCTTGCTGAGGCGCGGCTGACGGAAACGTACCGAGACCTCGAGGTTTGGTGCTCGCCAAGCACGACGACAGTCGTCGACGAACAGTCTCTCGGGTGGTCGCCAGAATAAGGCACAGAATAATTACTGCACAGAACGTCTTGGCTGATCATGACCAACTCGCCGGCTATTCGCTCTCGGCGGCCCTCGATCCGCGGCAAAAGCACGCAGCAGCATCGCGTCCAGAGACTCAAGCCGTTGGCAGCGTTAGCGAACCCCGAGCCTCGGGTCGTTCCATCCGGCTGGGGGAACAAACGAGACAAAGGCGCGCTTCGGCTCGACGCTGCAACTCTCACTGCTCCAAAGGCCACGGCTCTCAACGGGGTTCCTCACCGGTCTGCTCGAGGCCTCGATCCCTCGATCCCGTCGGCCGTGCGTCCTCTTTGGATCATGCCGCCGAGTCTGCGAACAGGCAGGGCCCTCGCCATGGCGCTATTTTCCCCAGATTCGAAGCCGAGGATTGAAGCTATTCTGCAGGTGCTGGGGCCCGGGCACGACGCTGTCTCGCTGGCTTGTACCGGTACATCGCCCGTACTTTTGACCCCGCTCGTCTTGGCGGGGACTGGTGCTGCTTCAAAGGGCTGCCTGCTGCAGCGGACTCGGGCCACCTGCCACCGGGGCCCGCCGCGGCGGGTGTCCACTGTGCCGGAGGCGGTTTGCCAGCGAGCAAACCAGACGAAGGGCGGGTGGATGGGCCCCGGGCGTTCGATCCCAATGGGGCAACTCGCAGCTCTAGGCCAGAAGACGAGCTTGGTCTGTGAGCGTCTTGGAGGACTGATGAAGACACACTCTCTCTCCATTCAGCCGCACAAGCTCACCACAGCACCGCAGCAGTCCCGTAGGCCCCAGTTGTGCGAGTCTTGCTGTCGTCGTGCTCTGCCAAAGGGCCGCTGCGCTCAGGCTGGTATCTGCCGTCCCTTGCATGCCCGCGTCCACGTTATCGATGCACGCTGCTTATTATCACAGCCGCACCATGCAGGTACGGCCGCCCACAGCACTCTGGCTGCTGCACCGCACGCCCTGGTGTCACGTCGCAGAGGCTGACGGGCCCTCGCGCGGAATACTCTGGAGCCAGACCAGGGTCGAGAGCCCTTTTCCTGTCTCGGGTTAGCGGGTCCGGCTCCAGAGCTTGGGGCTTGTCAAAGGCTGGTGGGCCTTCTGGTCTCGAACACGACGGCAAGCCTGATCCGGGACCATCGCGAGGTCTTTTCCCATCCTCGGGGGACGAATCGGTGCGTCTAGGGTGGATCTTGGCAATATTTCGCCACCACGGACCCGGGTCTTCGTGTCGAGGGGCTTTCGTGTCGAAGGCTCGAAGGAGCTGGGTCGGGTCCGGGGGCTCCAGTGCGTTTGGGATACTTTAGCCAGAAAGAGGCGATGCGCCAGGCCGGCATCGAGACGCCAGCACGTGCCTGAGGGCTGATCACCAAGCGAGAGGGCTTGCTGAAGAAAATTCGACCGAAAAAGAAAGAAAACGTGGAGGTCAAGCTCTCCCGTCCTGAAACCGGATGCCAATGAGGCTAGTTTCCAAAGCACGTGGAGCAGCACCTCACCTTCTGCTCAGCCAACTCTCCAGCACGTGGAGTTTGACAACCCGCGTGCTTCGGTGTGTCAATCAGGGTGGCGTGGCGGCCTGCCGGTCAAGGGAAATATTCCGCTCGCGGCTCCAGACTCCCAGAGGAAACAGCCCTGGAGCCTGGCTCGCTGGGAAACCTGGTACGGACCGTTGACGAACGGGCCGCGGAGGGGACCCGTGGCCATTCCCAGGGATTCCGATAGCACAAGCGGACTAATCCCCCATTTGGGGGGGTTATGCCGCGTCGGTGACCCTCCCCGGATTTGCGGGAAGGGATCGGGCAGATGAGGATGAATCCACGGGCTGCAGCATTAAGCCCGATGTGGCACTGGGCACTTCGCTAAGTTCGCTTGCTCCCTCGAGGGGACCCCTTCCACCGCCATTTCCCACCCGCATGCGAGCCGTTCTCCGAACCTTGGATCTCTTTTTCTCGGGTTGCCGCCAGAGGGTGCACCGGGGGCCTGGTTGACCAAGATGGCGGCCGCATTTTCGGGGAATTTGACGGTTGGCCACTGGGATGGGGATGGCATGGTGAGGATGGGTTCCGGGCGCCGCCTGATGCCACAACGGCACTGCCACATCACGGAGCGCTCCGTGTTCGTACTTGTGCCTCGCGCGTTGACATTTACGAGAGGCGTGGCGGCGTGCAACGGGAAGGCCAGCCACATGTGCGCCAGGTTGCTTTTTCCGAGCGTTGTGGCGCCGAGTTTGTGCAACCAACCTCCGTCGGGGTCCATCGAGACGTGGAACCTTGATGGGCGTTGACCCATCGAGGCGTGGGGCCTTGATGAGCGTTTGGCCCAGAGGCCCATCAATGCCGGACGTCTGCTCGTCAACGATCGACACACCAGCCCCAAAAGCCGTTGTCTCGAGCAAAACTGCAAAAGCAACCTCCACCGTCAATCTTCCCACGACAGTTGCCGATGGCGCAATAATCTGCAACGCGTTATTTCCCGTCTCGGCGATGGGCAGCACGACCAACTGATGCCCTCCAATCGCAGCACCTTGCAACTTTGGTCTTCTCTCTTCCCCTCCCCCCGGTCCATCATTCCCTGTCACTCTGTCTCGTCTGCCCCCCCCAGCCCCCCACCGTCCCAGTGCTCGTTCCCACGCGGATCCACTAACGCAGGAACAGCACACGGACTCGCCAATGGGGGCTTCCCCGGGCCATGTCGATGGGTCTTCTCGAAGGTTTCAGGGTCCAATCTTGCTGCATGAGAAACGCCACCTCTGAATCCAAGCTTGCAAGGCCATCTTGCCATTTTCGTCTTGACGTTCCCGACGGACCCCAGCAAGCGTGACCGAGACCCTCCCGGCCCCAGCACCGGCCATCATGCGAACAGGCTGCTGCAGTTCTTCAAATGTCGACCCCAGACTGACTCGTCTCGGGGACGCGGCATGCCCTGGGCGTGTGCTTCTGTCCATGGGATTGTGCATGCACAATGTCAGTATTCCGTACTCCGTACCCGTTCCGCTTCTTCAAGCAGGCAGAGGCTGCAGAGCAGCATCAAACTTGCTCCGGTGGAGCGGTTGGGTGTCCGCATACCCTTGGTTTGACGTGACGTTTCTCTCAGTCTGGCCAAGGCCCAAGCACCAGTGCTGCACCACCGGTCTGTGCCAATCTGCAACCACCAACCCCGCACATCCAGAAGCCGTAAACCTAGCCCCAATCAGCCAGTGTTTCCGCATCGCTGGATACCTCGTTGCATCTGAAGATCGGCGGTCCGTTTACGTAAGGCAATGGTTGTCGATTCATCAACCGGCGCTGTGCGGAGGACAGCTAACGTTAGACCCCGAAGCTTGGGGACGCCGTCAGCTTTAGCGTGTTGGACGGGCCACCACAGGCGTGAGGGGTATGGAATACCGTGCGCCTTCCGGCAGTCCGGGGTTTGCTGGCATCTGAACGGACGGGGGCCTTGGGTGTGTCTTCACGACCAGTCCAGAGCATGTCTGTGTTGACAAAACGGGATGGTGAGAGAGAGATTTTGGGGCGCCAAGCCAGCAAAGGAAGGCCACAGCAAACCCCCCGCCGACTGGGTGGGACGGGACAGCGGGTTGTTCCTGATAAGGCGTGCTGCGCTGCTGGTCCGTGGGGTTGGGACTTGCGGGTGGCGATAAGATGGCGGCGGCTTCCGATACCAGCGGAGTTGCCAACTCCACGGGATGGAGTGGGATGGCTGGAGTGTCTGCTATCAACTCGACTTGATGATCGCCTCATCATGTTTGACGTTATCTGCGTGCAAACTGACAACACCACGTCCAGCCAATCTGCCAAGTGACCCTAGCGTTCAACTGCCGCCGTGGGAACGACGGTGGCCGGACAGTGCAGGCTGTGTTTGACTGTCAAGTCGTTTCCGGTTCCTCCTCGTATTCTGCATTCCTTGCTTTTCTCCCACGCCGGGTCCACTGTGTCAGGTCTGCATAGAATCCAGAAGGACACACAAACACCAAGGTCCAGTGTGGCGCGTGGATAGGTAACATCCAGAGTGTAGTAGGACGGGGTATGTACCGCCGGCCGCAATGACATGTCACCGCTCGCTCGCGCATACTTAGTACGAGTGCAAGTCTCGCCCAGCCTCTACTGGCAGGCTCCAGGAACTCATTTTCCGTCTCATCAGCTCGCCGGGTCGGTGTCAGATTCATCCCGACAAGACAAGACAAGACAAGAGACATGTGAGAGTGAGAGAGAGCGCGCGGACCTCCCCTCCGCCAACCCTCACAGCTCGCCGGGGGGTGGGCACACACCCCGTCCGGACCACAGCGCAGTGAACTACTGTTTAGTCTCGAAATAGTGGCATGCAACAAACCTCCCACGGATCGATTACACCATCCAACCCCCCAAAGAGCTGAGCATCCATCCCTGTGCGGCCAAAAAGACAAAAGCTCGGATCAGATAGCGAATATCCAAGAGCAAAAAAAATCGGAAGAAGAAAAAATCAGAAACACAAACCCTTGCTGCATCACGCCAGCCGGAACACCTCGCCACAGCCAGGCACCTGCAGCACGGCACGCCCCATCCCCGGGCGACGCCGCGTTGATTGGCCCGTGCCTGGCCCCTGCCGGCCGGCAGCGCCCCCCGGACAGATGCTGCAGCAGCAGCGCAGTGGCCGGCTTCACTCGCGTCTTGGGAAGGAAAAAAAAGTTCGAAACTTGGCGGTCAGTCCATGGTTGGTTGCCCATTGGCCGCCCGCCGCCGCCGCCCTGCGAACCGGGGGTTGGTTTGGCTCTTTGGGTGTTGCGGGCTGGCTGTGGGTGTCTGTCAGAGAACGAGCCCGGCAGAGTTTTGGTCGGTCGGTCGCCGGTCGGTGGGTGATGGATGGCGGGAGCCAACCAGGAAGGAGACTTGTGAATGCCGGCGTCAGGGGGCTGGAGGGTTTGTCGAATCGCCCTGCATGGTTGGTTGGCTGATTGATGATGGCTGGGAGCGAGTGATGATGACAGGTTGTCGCCGTCGGTGGTTTGTTGGTGGCATCCACGGAAAATGTAAAAACCAAAATGTGAGTTTTGTGTGTGTCGGGGGTGTCTTACAGGCTACGTCATGGCGTTGGCATGGTGTGCGGTGGAAGGAACCGAATGGATGGTCGGTGTTGCGGTGCCTGGAACCACAGAAGGTCGGTCTCCAAGGCTGAAGGGCCATGCAACCATCCGGCACCTCGAGCGAGTTAGTGTCTCAAGTCCATCAAGCCAACCAACACCAAATGCATTGGTATTGGTCAACCTCGCAGCAGCACCATCGGCGGGGCAAACTCCCTCCCTGCCTCTCCCAAGTCCCAAAATCCCAAAGTTCCAAGTCCAAGGCCCAAGTCTCAGGTCGTCACCTGCAGCCTGCAACTGCAACCAGACCTGTCCGTCTGCGGCGGCGGTGGCAGGACGGACGACAAAACGCGGGACGACGGCCGCGGATCGCGCGTGTCGACCAGTCACATCGATTTCCCACAGAAGCTCTGCCCTCGGATCACCCACTCCGCCGCCTGCTGCTGCTGCTGCTGCTGCTGTGCTGACCTGCCGCGGCTGCCCTTGCCCGGCCCAAGCTTGCCCTCCCGTCGGGGCGGCTCATTGGGTGTGCGCGCCTGGATCTGGACGACGTTATGCCTTGTTGCACCCGGCTGCGCGTTGCACGGCCGCCGCTTGCTTGCCTTGCTGGCTGGCTGGCTTGGTTGCCTTCACTGCCGGCGTCCCTCCCGGCTGCTGTGCTGTCGACCCGTCCATCATGCGCTCGCCTGACTGGCCGATTGACGGAGTGATCTGTGCCGGCATGTTGGCGGGCCTTCCGAAGTGACCCTCTATGAAGGAAATGGGGTCTGTTGACTCGCTGGCTGCAGATCGTTTCGGTAGTTGGGCTGGTTGTGGTGGCCGTGGCTGTGGTGGCTCGGAGTGTGCCTTGCCGTTGGTTGGTTGGTGTTGGTGCTGCTTCGACCTCACCGTCGCTGTGTGTATGTTATCGGGGACGCCGACGACTGTCAAACCGAAACTCACCGAAGCATTTAGCCACTTGGCTTGCTTTGTGGGTGATGGCGGCAAACTGCCGCGGCCGCGGCTGCGGCAACGCCGCCAGTGACCATGACCGTCACCGACCGCCATGCGAGTCCTGATGCTGTCCTGGTGCCAATGTAGAGTCTATCCCGCGGTACATCCACCATCTTCGGTGTCCTGGATGAGGCAGACCTACGACGACTCGAGGATCGGCTCGTGTTTGCGTAGCACAACCCCATCACCCGTCCATCCACCCATCCGCCCCTCCCTCTCTTCTGGCGGGCCTCTGCCTCGGCCCTCGTCAGCAGCGCCGAGTTCATGCACGCAGCGCCGGCAGTTCGCTGTCCTCCCACGGCGTTTTTCTGGCCTCCATGTGTCACCAACCGACTGTTAAGCCCAAGCCTGGCGGCGATGGGCGGGAAGAGCCGAGTAAGGACGTCGAGTTGAGTCCTGGGTTGCCGCCGTGCCGCGCCGCGCCGCTTACGCCTGTGCCGCTCTCGAGTTGAGTGCCTGCCTAAGGTGACGACATGGCGGGGTTGGAGGGGCGGTTATGGTGCTGATTTGGCTGTTCGTTTCTCTCTGCTCCGGTCGGACAATAAGCCCTGATGGGACTGGGTTTGGGGGCCGTGGCCGATAGTTGTCGATACATCTGTAACTCTCATCGAACCGGGTCACACCCACTTGGTCAGGGTCCCGGGCGTGCCTTACTTGGGCAGCTTATGTGAGATGGTGCTCTGAAACTAGTGACTAGAGGCCCTTTGGGGGGTTGTCGTCGCGGAGAGACAAGGGTGGTGAGAAGCGCCAGTCGAGGATGCTTCAACGGGAGGTCACTCGCTCGCCTTACTGGGTCCGTCCTGACTATTCACGCAGACAAGAGGAGCCCAGGCTTCAAGTTTTCTCCGATCCTGGGTATGTCAGCGAGAGGCGTCACCGGGATAACAATGTGTGCAAGTTCAGGAGACCGAGGCGTCAGGAAAGCTCGCATGACAGGTGTTGGCAAAGTGCTTGCTCCTTATTTTCATCTTCGGTGTAAGACTCTCTCCCCCCCCTCAGGAGCTGGTCCTCAAAAGCTGAAGGGAGATGGGCAAAGTTGGTCACACGTAGACTCTGAAGCGCTATATCTCATGAATGCGTCTCACGCTCGGGCGGTTCAGGAGACCTGTTTTCCCAGGGCAGTGTTAAGGAACCGTAATTGTCTTTCGGAATCCTCGTGCTTTGATAACCAGATATTCGAGTCCGAGAGACAAGGTATCTCTATGCATCTGATGTAGATTGAGTGTCGTCTAGCATCTAGCAGGCCTTTTGCGTCCAACGGAGAACAAATACACTGCCAAATCCAATCTTCGTTGTTGATGGCATTGTAGCACTTGTCAAAAATTCAGTACCAACTGGGAATGAGAGGGCCATATGTCAGTGTTTCAAGGTCGACCACCAGTATTTCTGATCCCCATGCCTGGTTTAGACCCTTCGAGAACAAGAACCAGCTCTACCCGGCAGTTATCCGCTCTCTCGGGTGTCTAAGGTCTGAAGTAACCTTTCCATGGTCATGGTGCGGCTGGGTTCTGTTCTTCACAAGTTCTTACCCCTCCCTGGTCGTGGCTCCAGCTCCGCACTTGTGATTGCCCCTGAAGCGTGAGGGACGGAGGACCCTAGGAAAGCCTTGGTCTCAAGCTGAAGCCGAGGCGGTAGCTGTTGTAAAGCAGACGTTCTGTTAACCCAACATCTTCTGGGTGGGCTCTGTGTCTTCAGGACTGCACTGGATGATGATGCAAGGCCCCGGAGTTTGGCTTTGTCACCGAGGAACCCAACCGAAGTGTTGAAAGCGTCTGTTTAATTGCTACCATGTATAAGACTTGCTCCTCTGCCCCAGCATTGGCCCAAGCCAGCGTATGGGTTGCAAGATGTCGGTTTGCTCGATGGGCGAGTTATCGGGCGATCTATCGAGCCCATCCCATGCAAGGTAGCTATCTGGAGCAGCTCACCAGAGTCTCTGCTACCGTGGGAATCTGATACTTTTACAGGAGGCATATCAAAATGAACAGGCGCTCTGTTGAGTTGGTTTGACAACAGAAAGCTGCCACTCAGATGGTTGACGGATGGCTCACCGGCAGCAGCCAACGCCTCCGTCCCCCCCTTTTTTTCAAAAGCAAGACAAGAAACAAGACCAAGAAAACACAAACACTAACCACAACACTGGCTCTGTGGTTCGCCCTCAGGCCCCCTCCTGATATAACCTGCCTGGTGTTACAGGTAGGCATTTTGTACAGTGTACCACACAACCCGAAGCAGCAAGCGAGAACCCATCCCATCCATACGAAGCGAACCCAACCAGCAGCCCAGGTAGCCCCGGAGGATATCCATCCATCCATCCACCCCTACACCCACGAAAAAGTCTAACATTAGCCCAACTCATCTCACGATCCTCAATCCCCACTCTACCACCATGAACCCAGGAGACCCGGAATACCGCACCGCACATCCGACCACACCCAGTCCAAGCGCTCCACGACCCCTCTCGCTTGACGAAGAAGGAATATTGGGACATCCAACACCATGTCATGTCATGTCACTGATCGTGTCGGGTACAAAGCACAGTTTGACGTGGAAAAACTCGCGTGGTGAACTGGATAAAATCCAAACCCGCCTAAAACTCAACAAAAACCACCCCTGAAGGATCAATGAGCGAGCCCAACAGTCCCAGCCCCAGCAGGCTTTACTTTCAGATACCGGAAACACCACACTGTTCCATTCCCAGAGCCTCCCAAAACACTAAAGATGGTACAACGATTGCCTACACTCGTACTCGTTCCGTGCTCACCCCCCGACCCATTCCGCCGTGACTCCCAACGTCCCTGATAACCTACAGGGAAATAAGACAGAGTAAAACAACATCCCAGTGAACCGGACTAAACGACCGAAAGCCAGTTGAACCGCCGGCCTCCTTCCCCCTAAAAGAACATATAGACTTGGTAAGGAATAATCCAATCCGTCTTGCTTGCTTGCTGCCCAGTGCGCCACCCGCAGCATGCCTCGGCCCACCAACCTCACGAAAGAATCTTCATCTCCTCCTTCCTCTCCGTGGCAAACACGTCCTTGTATGTCTCCCACATCCTCTCCAGCTCGCCGACATATTCGGCGTGCAGCCTATCGACCTCGCGGCTCTCGATGCCCTCGCCCTCGCGTGCCTGCCTCACGGGGATGGGCCGGCCCACCACCACATTCAGCGGCCTCCGATACGGCATCAGCCCGACATCATAATTAAAAATGCCCCTCCCATGCAGGAACGGCAACGTAAACTTGAGCGTCCGCAGCACCCACATCTGCGCGCCATGCAGGCGCGGGTGCTGCTGCGGACTGACCTGGTCGTACAGGTCGTTCTCGCCAAACGCCAGCACGGGGACCAGGTCGGCGCCCGTGCGCATCGCCATCTTGACGAACCCCTTGCGCTGCCCCAGCACCAGGCTCATGGTGCCTGGCTGCGCCGCGAGGGACTCGCGCGCCCCGCCGACCACAATGGTCACGGCGCGGCCCATCCCCTCGCCGTTGGGCCCGCCGCGCGTGAGGATGGCCTGGATCGACTCCTTGGAGACCGACTGGATGCCCATGGCGAGGATGTAGTCGCGGTATAGCGGGATGCGGAAGTTGGACTCTAGCGTCAGAAGGCTGTTCGTGATACCGGGGAATTTCTCCGAGAAACCGAGGGCCTCGGTGCAGAAGGCCGCAAAGGCGCCGTGCGAGATGATGCCGTGTGGGTGGTATCCAAAGATGTACTTGCGAGTCGGCGGGAGGTCGTGGGTCTTGTGCAGCTGGGCGGGGAAGTAACCGCTGAAAAACTTCCATACGGAGTGGCGGCGAAGGCGCTCCGAGCGAGCACGGAGCCGGCCGTCGACCGCCGACTTGGACAGGAGCATGTGGAGGAGGTAGGGGATGAGGAGCGGCCAGAGGAGCGGGTTGGCGCAGAGGAAGAAGAAGAAGGAGAATGTCACGGCGATGCTGAGAGAGTGGGCCAGGACGGCCATGGTCTGCATCCGGCGCCGGTATGGTATGTTCCAGGGAGCGAAGCGGATGCCGCCTGCTCTGTACGCGTTCATACGGTCCCGCTCCCGGGCCGCCGCCTCTCTGCCTGCGGCGTTGCTCAGTGGTGGGTAGTCGGTGGCGCGGGGTCTTTGGAAGCCGGCTTTGCGGCGCTCTTTGAGGCCGCCATTTACTCGAGCCGACCCGTCGGTTGACCTGTTGGTTTCTGGTTTGCTGGTAACCCCATTGCTCCGTGTGTTCCCGTCTGGCGTGCGGTACCCAGACGCGTCAACAGGGTCGACGGACTCGGAAATCCCAAGTGACGAGATGTCGTCGGCCTCC
>OUNM010832169.1_pt1 | contig 17356 bp, 24 predicted proteins | sample 1769961 | NCBI WGS metagenome assembly OUNM01 (sample SAMEA3914820, study PRJEB12502) | metagenome | biome: forest; material: soil | place: USA | collected 2012-03-12 | depth 0.3 m
ATGGCCGTCGGCAGGTAGATGAGCGAGGTGCCCGTGTCGGCGATGCCCTCGATGGGGCTGCTGCTGAAGTTGCCCGACCCGACCGCGTAGCCCGACGACGTGAAGGTCCAGTAGCCCGGGTCGCTGTTCACGGGCACGTAGGTGATGTTACCCGTGTACTTGGTCTTGTCGATGTAGCCGAAGTCGTAAGTGCCAGCTGCGCAAGAGAAACACACGAGGTCAGCCTCTGGCAAGAGCACGAGACACATCCGGCAACGGTTCACCCGACACCAGACCCGGGCAGCAGAGGACCAGAACGGGCTCGAACATACCCTCCTTGTACTTCAGGTCCGCCGTGAACACCGGCGCCTCTAGTGTCGACTTGGCATTGTCGAAGAAGGTCAGCTGGCCCTTGGGGCTGACGGTGTTCATGGTGCTGAACCCGAGACCGACGAGCCCGTCAACGTGGCCCTCGCTGGTGAAACTCGACGACACCTGCTGCGCAGTCTCGATTGCCTGGCTCACCACCGTGAGGCCGCCCACCGTGACATTGTCGGTGTAGACATTGCCGCGGGATCCGGACCCGTCGCCGTACATGATGCTCCACGAGTGTCCGTCGAGGAGCTTAGCCGTGCTGGACTTGTTTGGCGTGTAGATTCTCTGGCCGCGCACCTGCGACGTCGGCAAGTGGCTTGAAAAGACCCATAGATCTGACGAGCCGCTATCGAAGTCGAGCTGGAGGATCTGTGGCGGGGTGCCCAGGGCAACCGGAGTGATGTAGGCGATGTCAAACTCGGTGTTGATGGGCACGGCTGCAGCACTGCCCGAGGCGCGTTTCTTCACTTCGGCATAGTACAGCGCGTCCGTGTGGGCCACGGCCTTAACGATGTCGTCGGGCACCGGAACACCATACTTCAGATATGTCTTGTAGACCGCCCGGGCGCCGTTGAAGCGGTAGGGTGAGCCGCGGACCTGTTTGAAGGAGGCCTTGCGGCTGCCGAGACCCGCGTCGATCCCGCTACCGATCCTTGTTGTGCCGATTTTCGGCGGGAGGGCCGAAGCAAGACCCAACGCCGCGAGCGTGCTGGTTAGCACGAGGTTGGTCACGGTCACCATGGTAGCCTTGTTGAGGATGCTATGGCGTGAGGGGGTGTGCGTTTCAGACGATGCCTTAACTTGGAATCCAAGCTGGCTGGATGCGTCGTAGGTCTTCTCGGCGAGACAAGAGGCAAGCCGGAGGGCCCAGGAGCAAACGCCTCAAGTGTCTCCTCACTCATGGCGAGCTGTTGCCGGGCTAGGACGACCTTATCTACCCTCTTGCCGTCCGCTCTACCGAGGCAATATGAACCGAGATGGCGATACTCGTCCCCGGGAGCACGAAAATCTGATCCATCTCTACGCTCTTGTCCTGGGCACCCGACCCGAGGGCGGGTCTGTGATGCCAAGCCCCATCAAGATGACCAACATGGCCGGCAGTCCATCAGCTCTCGTCAACTGGTCCCGTAGAGGAGTGGTGAGGAGACTGAGAGACGGCTATACGAGACTGACGGCAGTCGTCTCCGCTCCGGTAAAAGTTGCAACGCTTAGGGCGAGTCCCTATCGAGCTGCCCCTTTAGGTCACGGCCTCATTGATGTCTGGATCTGGTGCTTCGTCGCCCGCTGTGAGAAACCCGATCAACATATGGCGATGACAGCGTCCACATAGAAATGAGGTGCTCTGTCTGATAGCCTCGCGGGCGAATTGGACGCCACTAAATCTTATTGCTCGTCCCGCAGCATGGCTTCGGCAGTTTAGCCAGATACCCGCCATCGGACCGGCAGCAGCCTATCAGGTCTGGCTAGGAGCGCCCCAGGTCGCCGCATAGAGTTGCCGTGAAGGGAATACCACCCCCAATCTGTGTAACTCCCGGCTCCCAGCGGCAGTGTCCCCCCCCTCCCACCCGTCTGGCGGCTGGTGGCTGACCCTGCAATGCACCAAGAGCCAAGAAGCGCTTTACGGCATTTGCAACCCCTGTCAAACACCAAAACCTCGATACTGGCGTTTGCGGTAGGTGGAATTGTGTCCGTCCGTGTCGGCCGGTGGATTCGGGTAGGCTCAGCCCCTACATGGTGCGAGCCAAACAAGGGGGCCTTGTTCTGACCCCTTCCTCCGTTTCGAATTGATGCTGAGGAGTTCGACGGGTCTGCACTGGAATCGATTGGGTCTCCGAATCTCCAGTACATGCCGCGCAGGACATTGTCTCGCGGCATCACTCAAACTCCATCCGGTGCGCCGATGATCGCTCCACCAAGTGGCACCGAGCCGCGCGGGTAGACTCCAACGTCGCAGCACATCGGGATGCCATGCTAGGGGCAAAGCCGGACGCAAACAGCTGAAACCGAGCCTTCATTGACATATATAAACTAACCGCGAATTAGTATGTGCTCCTCCGCTGTGAAAATCCCAACCCAAAACCTACACCAGACATATCCCAGCACTGCCAACTTCTAGGTTTATACACGGATGCGCCGCCAATCGTACATTCCGTTACATCGAAGCCCGGCCGATCGTTCATTAAGCGGGACCTGCTAGACTTCTCGCCGGCCGCATTCCCCGGGCGCCGCAACGCGGAGCACGAGGGGGGCTTTCCCTCGCGAGCCCCCTGACCATTCCAAGTCTTCTTTCGGCAGTCGCATTGCCGAGCGGCCGTCTTTTGTGTGCAAACCCAAACAACAGGAAACTGGTATCATCCTCCGAGGCCTTTCATCCTTCTTGTCCAGCGGGTGCGCGGCAAGGCCGCATCAAAGTCCAGTTCTCGTATGCGTATCTCCCGGGCGCGCGGCATGCGTGACAACAGGACAGCAGCTTGCTGTTCCTCGTCGTGGGATGATTGCGGATTCTAGCGCGCAAACACCTTGACTACGCCGTCACCGCCGCCGCTGACGACCCACCGGCCGTCTTGGCTCCAGACGACGGTGCAGACACCTTCGCCGCGCATGACACGGTGGCTGGTGATCTCTTGAGTGCAGGACCGCTTCTCTAGCGACCAAAAGCGCAAGGAGGCATCGTGCCCTGCGCTGACCAGCTCCCTCCCATCGGGGCTGAGCGACAGGCTGGAGATGGAGGCCGGGTGGGCGACCATGTTGTACGTGCACTGGCCTACCCAGGGGTTAGTTTCAAGATATCCGGGAGAGTGGCGCTCCATCAACATACCGCTGTTGGCATCAAAGAACCTCACGTAGCAATCCTCATGGCCAGAAATGATCACGCCCTCGACCCCAGATCCAGCCATGGCTCGGCCGCCCCCCGTTGGCCCGCCGCCGGCGGTGTCTTCCTCACTCAGGCCTTGGTGGGGCTGCTGATCCAAGCCGACGGTGGTGGCCACGACTGCGTTCACACTCGTCGACACGGTGCCGTCATATGTCTCTAAGCTGGCCATGTTGCCAATTTCCTCCCCGGAGCGTGTGTCGTACACGATAACGGCAGCATCCGAATAGCTCACAATAAAGGTTTCGCCATTCGGGCTCAGAGGGGTGATGCAAGTCGGGCTGGCCTTCGAGTTTGCGCGCGAGATGCTGTGGATCAGCGTGTGGTGGAATGGCGAGTTGGAGGCTGTTGAGGGCTGCGGGGAGTTGGGGAACGCCGAGCCAGAGCTCATCGAGTTACCCCTGACACGGCCGCCCTGCGCGCGACGCCCTCCAGCAGGTTGGGGAGACGTCAGCTGCGGGGGTGAGCTGACCGCCCACACCTTCACGGTGCCATCCGCCGCGCCGGACACAAGAAGGATGCGGTCGGGGGTTCCATGCGCGTTGGACTGGCCGAAAATGGTACCCAGATTGGCCGGGAGAACGCAGAGCGCCCAGACCGCGTCAGTGTGACCATCCAGGGTCGATTTGGGATCCGCCCTTCCTCGCTCCCAGACCCGAATGGTGGCGTCTTGTCCTCCCGAGAAGATCCAGCCATCGCCCTGGGCGCGCCCGCCCGTCGAGAAATTCGGCGACGGTGACCAAGACGTCAACGAGAGGACCGCTCCGATGTGGCCACGATGGGTGAAGTCAGCAATGACGTCAAGATCAGTGCTTGCGCCCATGTGCCCGGGCTGCCGATCTGGGATGTGGAACCGTTTGATCGTCCCGTCATCCCCGGCGGTGCAGATCTCGGGCTCCCCAGGGCTGCCACCCCCAGAGAAAATCACGGTCCGAACGGTGTCCAGATGACCCCGCAGGCCGAACTTGAGCTTGAAGTTGACATTCTCGGTCTTGGGGCCTAGCCCATACAGCGAAAGCTCATGCTCTGCGCTCCTCCTGCGAGCCATGGAGCTTGAGCTCTTTCTCCGGTGCGCGAGTGGTCCCCGGTTTGGCGACCTCGGGATGTTGTCAGCCGCAGGGAACACGTCGGTATCTGGGCGGTTGGATGAGGCCTGCTGTGGCTGATTAGGCGCCGTGGCATCTGGAAAGCTGGAGTCGTTGAAATCCCAGCTGTCTTGCTCGGCCACGACGCGCTTCTCGGCGCCATCCCCCTTTTGTTCACTTTTACTGGCATTCTTTTGTTGATTAGCCAGCTCGAGTCCCTGTTCTGCCGCCGACTTCCCGGACGCCGGCCCGTGAGCCGACCACTCCGTAGCGTTGCCGTATCCCGCAGGAGGATGCTCTGGGTTTGAGGTACGGACCATCGGCGCAGACTGGGTATCGGCTGGCTTAGAGGCAAAGTTTCCCGCCACCGGTGGTGCTGGAGCCTGACTGGTCGGAGCCGGGGCTGGTCGAGATTGCGAGGCGAGAAATTCGCGGGCATGGTTTTGCTGCTGCTGCTGCTGCTGCTGCTGTCGTAGCCCCTGCTGGTACGATTGCTCCTGTAGAGACTGGCCGAATGCGTCTCCTTCTCGCAGATCTTCAATCATTGGAAGGGGTGGAGAGTCTCTCGGCGGTATTGGGTTCGCGGGGGTTATCATCAAGTAAGTAAACTCGGCCTGGCACTGGTCGAGGAACGATTTCAGTTCGTTGCGCGACGCTTCTTCGTCGGCAAGGCCGGCCTCGAGCGAGCCGGCCTCCATCGGGGAAGAGTTGGGTTTCTCTGACGACGCTGCATCTCCCACGCACGCATTAGCCTGAGACCTTTGAAACAGTAACCGAGGGAAGCGAAGAGGACTCACGCCGTAGCTTCTCCTGAAGCAACGAAGCACGGTCAAGCTTGGGCTCCGTGTCGCCAGCCTTGTTATCCGACTTTAACAACACGGCCTGGTCCTTGATTTTCTTCTCGAGTATCGTGACATATTTTTTCAAGGCCTTCTGGGTCGCGTCGGCCCTCCGTCCTTGCCCTTCGAGGCTGGCTATCCTGCTCTTCATCTCCTGCTTCTCGATTTCCCAGGCATTGCGGTCGCGTTCGTGGCGGTGCCATTCGGTCTGGAGAAAGCGCATTACCCCTGTGTACGCGTGACGTCAGCTTCTGAATGTCCCCGTCTCGCGCCTCGATGGCGCCACCAACCTTGGAGGGTGTATTCGGTGGTTGGCGGCTGGTTGGCGTTGTTTCCCATCATGCCGCCCGCGTCGCCCAACCCGCCGCTCCCTCCGTTTGTGCCCATGGCGGTCGCCGAGGGCGAGGCTTAGATTGTGCAGATCCCGTAGTTCCGGTCCGTCAACCTGGCCATGGACGGGCCGACCGCGCGGCGATGGCAATCGCTGTGAGGGGGCTGGGCAGAAGCTCGGGAGCTCTCTTCCTCTTCGGTGTCTGTCGCTCAGGGGATCCGAAACGAATGCGCGTTGCCGTCTGAGAAAACCCAACAGGTCGGCAAAGGAGAGCGCGGCGCGTAAATAATCGTGCGGCAATGGAGGAGGGAATGGGGACTTCTCAAGGGTCCGCTGGCGTGTGTCGGCAGGACTCTTCTATTTTTTCGTCGACTTGCCAAATCACTTCCGCAGCAGCTGGGCGGCAACGCTTGCCTGTGCCTGGTGATGCTGGCCAAAACCGAACAGCGCCCCCGGCAGGGGAGCTCGTCGGGTCCACAATTCGCAGGTGCATCCGTCGAATCACAGCGCGCCACTGGCCGCTGGCCGTGAGGCTGCAGGGCATCCGCACTGGGCATCTGGTCTGTTGGGCGCAGCACCACTCGGCTCAGGGGCTCGTTTGAACATCACCTACTCATCATCGGGAGGACGAACATGGGGGTTTTGACTACGGTAGCAGATCCTCGGGCCACGCTCACAGCTCCATCTCCTCCACCTCCATGCCGCAAGTCAAGCACGTCTTGGCCGTCATGCCCTCCTCGTTCTCGACAGTCCGTCCCCATTCGTGTACATGTTTCCCGTTGCCCCCAATGGCGTCTCCGAATTTGGTCGCCTTTCCCGCCCCCCCGACCCCGCCGCCGCTGCTTCCTGCTTTTGCATTGTTGCGCCGGAAAGCGTCGGTCCTGGTCTTGCGCTTCAGGTCCAGCAGCTTCTCCTTGAACTTGGCCTCCTTGCGCCGTTTCTTGTCCCCCTCGCGCTTCTCGAACTCGGCATCGAGCGCCTCGACCGAGCCCCACTTGTGCTTGAATGCGTACTCCTCGACTTGGTACCGTAGGAAAAGCATCATGTCGTGCCAGTGCGACTTGTGGGGGTTCGGTTTGGACAGGTGGGGGAGGAGCTCGGGGTCCTTGAGCTCGGCTGCGCAGCATGGTTAGCTGCCACACGAGAGGCCGGGGGCGGGAGAGGGGGACACGCGTACGGTCTGTCAGCAGATAGTCCTCCTTGCACTCCGTCTTGGTGAGCAAACTATAGCGTTCCGGGTGTTTCTCCTTGCAGGCGTTGCACACTGCGCAGCCGAACACCTCGTCCCAGACAAAGTCGATCTCCACGGTGCGGCACTCTCGACATCGCTTCCTGGTCTTCTCGTCGGCGAGGACGCTCAGGGAGGGCTCAAATGGGCCGGCCTTGTTGCACTGCAGCTTCCTGATCGTCTGCATCCGCTCCCACTCAGCCGCTGTCATGTGCGCCGGCTTCTGCTCAGCCCCGAGCGGGCCCGAGGAGGCACCCGTCGACATGCTTTTGTTCCATGGGTCGTCCTCGGTGCTCAGAAAGCCACCCTTGGTGTCGGTCATGGCACTGAAGTCGTAGTCGACGTACTTGGTAAACTTGCGCGAGATGGGGGGCAGGGCGCCGGCCCCGTCCTCGGAAGGGGCTGTGCGCGCATCGCGGTTCGTTGCGGGCACTTGGGTTTGTGAGATGGACGCGTACGGTCGCTTTTTCCCGGCCGAGCCCGCGAGTTGGATATCGTCTGTCGCGACAAGACCGGAGGCCGTTCGTGGCTCGGGGGGGGTGCCGGCGGACCGTCGCTCTGCGTCGCGCTGGTCGCGGATGGCCTTTGCACGCAGCCGCGACTCTTCCTGCGATCGCAAGGGTTAGCGGAAGCTGGGGTATAGGGGGCGGCATTGAGCTCACTATCCGGCGAGTGGCCTCTGGTGTTGGTGGGGATCGTGGTGGTCGTGAAGCAGAGGCTCGAGTTGCTCGTGGAGGGGTGCCTGGGTGTTCCATTGTGACTCGGCAAGCCCTCGGGGCCTAGCACGCGCGGGGCTATCGCACAGTAAGTTGGTATTACGAATACACGGCAGTAACAAGGATCTGTGTTCAGGACCGGGTTATCGCTTGTTTGAAGGGAGCGCAGAAGAATGGCCTGGGCCGTCGATGCAAAGAGCAGGCAAGGTCATAAGCGATGGCCAAAGGAAGCAGCAAGCCCCGCCACCATCGAATCCGGCAGGCAACGAAAAATACAGCACGGAGAGCTGGATGACAAACAGCCGCACCACGCGACAGCGCCTCCTGACGCGTGGCTGGTTCTACCGGACCTTCTTTCGAGTCAGTTGGTACACGCCCAACACCCGGTTGCGGCACCGGTTTATCCGAAAGTTGTTTCGCATTGAAAGAGCGGCCAGGCCCGCAAACGCGCGTCCGTTGAACTTGAAGCCGCGCATCGCCCGCCCCCTTGCGCGCGCCCCCCCGTCTATTACCGTGTGTCATGATGCCCGTAACCCGCGTTGTACTGTACAAAACTCTCGCAGAATATCCACACAGCGCACTACCGCGGCCTCGCAATGCCTACTCCTCCTTGACGCCACCCCGGCCGGCGCGCTCGGCCGCCTCAACCGCCTTCTTGTCGGCCTGGGCGGGACCGCTCTGGAGCCCGCTCATGAATCCAGCAGCCGCCTTGAAGGGTCTCTTGAGGTCGCCGACCGCCGGCTGGCCCCAGATGTGGATCTTGGTCAAGTTGGCCTCGAGCGCGCCCTTGAGGGGGATGATGCTCTGGATAAGCAGAGGGTTGGTGTACTTGAAGTAGATGTGCATGACGCCCATCATGAGCACGCCCATACCCTGCGAGCGCATGAGGCTCTTGAGCTGGCCGACGTCGTAGGCGTGAACCGTCGTGGTGACAAGCTTGCCCTCCTCGCTCGAGCCCATGGGCGCCGGCTCGACGTACTTGAGCGTGGTCAGGTCTGCCGGGGGGTTCGGTTAGCTTCGCAATCGTGGCCTGGCGGGAGGAGGCAGTTGGAGGCAGTGAAGGCTGTGGGACATACCCTTCTTCTTGTCAATGGTGGTCTTGATGTAGAGGTAGATGCCCAGGATGATCAGGTTGCTGGCGACGTAGAGGGCGCGGCAGATGTTGAGCACGTTCGGATCGTCAAAGGGGATCCGCTTCGCGACCTGCATCATACCGAGGATGATGACCAGGTTTGTTCTGTTCCATGGCAAATCATTAGCATCCGGTCACTGCCTGCCCGGTGGTGATGGTGGCGGTGTCCTGTCCGGCCGGAGCTGCTCGCGTGTTCTTACATCTGGGGGCTGAGGCCGGCCATTGTGACTGCGTTGGGGGTGTCGCGTGCGGAATGCGGGTTGGTCTTCTCAATCACCGGCTTGCGCTACTGGTTTGCACGGGGGGCTTTGTGTTTTGCGGGTGCAGTTGGGGAGTGGAAGGATCAGGGGGCAGTCCCGAGAGATTTTAAGATCTGAATGTGTCTCCACAAGTGGCTGGCCGCCGAACAAGCACGGAACGCGTGGGAGGCGATTTAGGTAGGTTCCAGTTGCGCCAGCCGCGCTGCCTGCGCTCCACCGACCGCCCCCTGGCGCCAGTTGCTGCGCTCGCTGACGAGAGTGGAGGGAGCCGGTGCTGGGGTTGTTCCGGGGCTCCCTCTCCCCTGCCGCCACACAGTGACGTGACTGGCCGGCCGCGGTCCGCGACCCACAGGACGCCTGAGCCCAGAAAAGGCCACGTTCTCCTAAACTGGATCAGTCAATCCGCTGCCTTCTGCGCGTTTCCACGACCATCACGCAACCTGAAGGCTGGAACCAGCCGCTCGGGCTGTGACCCTCGAGACATGCAGGCACCTTGATGAATTCCGGCAACTGTATCCGTGCTTGGTTACTATGTGTCCTACATAGGTAAGGATGCTAATCATGTCTGCCCATGTTGGGTGTGGATGGATTGGCTTGCATGGAGAGACAACAAGGACAGGAATCATAAAGCAAATCTTCTACCATCGACTTCCCTGAGCTACATTGGAGGCCCGTCTTTGACCAGGACCACCGAAGTGCTAGTCATGGTTGTGCAACTTCCTTCCCGCCCACAGCGACCTTTACACGACCTCGTTGACGGCGCCAACAACTTAACTCCTCCATAAATGGGGCCGCATCGACCTTGGCATCAACGCAAGATGTCATATTAGATCCCGGCTAGTCCTATTACAACGGTAGTTATAGAGCTACTTGGCTTGAACTTGTCGTTCCCAAAAAAGCGAAGGCTACTGCCGTCTTCATGGTCGTCGACGGGAGGAAGCAAGTTTACCTGGACCCCCCGATGGTAAAAGCCCCTCGAACTTTTGTCGTTGCATGTCCTGGGCGGACGGTTTCGTGGTGTGATGGAAGGGTTGGCGGCTTCAGGGCGCGTGGCTCGGGCATGGGTGCATCGGGCGGCACTGTCGGGGGTTGGAGCGGATCCTGTCTATGTCGACCATCTGGGGTGTAGAGACGGGATCGCTGGAAGGATAGTTGCTTTGACTGGGAGGTTGACGCAATACTGAGCTCAATAGAGTAGTCCTTGTAGGCATCGAAGAGTACTGCCATGGACCAAAGGTGTCGAAAGACCGAGGGTTCTTGGGGCACTGGCAGCCTACCTACCTACTTACTACTCGTCCTCGGGCACCTTCATAGGCCCATGCCACCGTACTCAAGGCCTTGTCTTTTGCAGAGATACCTCTCCGCTCCCGCTCGAGGACTGGCAGCGTCAGTGAGCTAGTCAAGTCGGGGGGAACCGTGAATGGAGAGCTAGGTTTGAGCCGAGACCTCCATTGCTTCTCGGGTTTGGATCGTTCTCGGGGCTCGCTCGTACGACCTTCCATGACTCCTCAACTAATGTCATCTACAGCCTGTTGGTTTGCAGAAGAGGAGGTCTGGAAACGGAATTGCAACAGATTGTACCCGGGCCGGATACTATGGCAATTTAGCTCGTCGCCTTTGTTGTTGTTGCGTATTAGCACTGGGAGCGGTGTCTGTGAGAAGACAGCTCACCCGTCCCTCAGTGCTTTGCGTAACCACCGCCAACAGCGTTGTATGCCTTGGGCAATTCCAACTTTTCCCACCCCTGAGAGTTTATCCTCTAAATCCAGCGTAAACATACCTAGCGTGTCTAGAAACGGGTTTCGGTCACAGCCGTGCTGTTCCAGGACCCGCACTCTAGACCGAGAGCATCCGCTCACCGTCCCATCACACAGGATCTGCCGTGGGGTAAGCAAATAAAGATAGGTCCCGTTCGGCCGGCTAGTCGGAGAATGGGCTACGAACCTGGGAACCGTCACGGCGCTTGCTCTCCAATGACGCCAAGCGCGGAATCATATCTAGGTCCAGACATCAGGGCAGGCTCGCACCGAGCCAAGCGGGCGCGTTCTTCTTTGTACGTACTGACCCCACCGACTTAGATGATATGCCGCTGTTGAATGATTCAGCCTAGGATCATCAGGATAAACTCTCCAAGGGCGGCTGCTCGTGGGAATGGGGACCTCCAAAACAGGCAACCGTCCCCCGTCTAGTAAGTCCAAGTGTTGGCTGCCATGTGCTATAGGGCCCCTGACGTTGGAGGTGCGATTGACCAGTAGCTGGATAGTTGTTCCTGAGTCAGGGGTGGTGGGCTGCCAATGAGAGCAACCGGGGACCCCGAAGGGGAGCCGTTTTGGCGGGGGCTGGCATCACGAGGTACGAGGGAAGATGCCCTGCAATATAACTTAGAAGCCGATGATAATATGCGCCCCCAACTGCTTGGATGAACTCCCCGCTCGGGTAGATTGACAGGATGCACCCCAGACAAGCTCGTTGGGCCGAGCCGTGTGTTCTCGCTGCCACGTTCTGGGGATCCCGTTGTCTCGGCTAATTTGGGGATGGAGAGTTCCCCAACCAGCACCGACGCCTGGGAAAAAGTCTCCGCGTCCCGGATCTGGGGAAAAAATATGGGGGAAAGAGCCGTTGGCGGCCAGTCCTTAGATAGAGATGGGGTGAAGTATGTGGAGGCTGGGGGGGCTGGGTTGGGAGCCTTAAGAAGTCCTGGTCTTCCTCGACAAAGTCGAATAGGACTCGTGCTCGTCTTTCCTGCTGAATATCCACTCTGTGGCCGGTTGCACCGTACCTATATTCACCCATCCCAAGCTGAGCCGGCATGCACGTCTCTTCTAAGCTGGTAGTGGCCGGGAGCGCCCTGGCTCTGTGTAAGTGAACAGGGTACGCGAGCCGTGCCGCTTCCACTGACTCTTCCCAGGGCTGCAGCCAGTCGCCGTCCAGGCGCAGTGCACCAATGTCGCTTCGACGGAGACATACGACTACATCGTCGTGGGCTCCGGTGCTGGTGGTATCCCCATGGCGGACCGCCTGAGCGAGGCAGGCAAGAAAGTCCTTCTGATCGAAAAGGGGCCGCCGTCAACCGGAAGATGGGGCGGGACAGTCAAGCCAAGCTGGCTGTCCAACACGAATCTTACTCGCTTTGATGTGCCCGGCCTCTGCAACCAGATCTGGGTCGACCCGAATGGAATCGTCTGCACCGATGTCGACCAAATGGCGGGTTGCGTGCTCGGCGGCGGGACTGCAGTCAACTCGGGGCTGTGGTGGAAGCCTCACCCTGCTGACTGGGACACCAACTTCCCAGACGGCTGGCAGAACAAGGACGTAGCGGCCGCCACGGACCGTCTTTTTGCCCGAATCCCCGGCACCACCGCCCCTTCAATGGACGGCAAGAATTACCTTTCGCAGGGCTTCGACATGCTGTCCGGCAGCCTCAAGTCGGCAGGCTGGGAGGTCGTCATCCCGAACGACCATCCGGACAAGAAGAACCGCACTGTTGGGCACAGCACGTTTATGTTCTCGGGGGGTGAGAGAGGCGGCCCACTGGCCACTTATCTTGTTTCGGCAAGCGGCCGTAAGAACTTCACTCTCTGGACGAACACGGTTGTGAACCGCATCGTCCGACAAGGCGGCCATGCTACCGGTGTCGAGGTGTCATGCAACGGTGCTGGCCATGCTGGCACTGTCTCGCTCACCCCGAAGACGGGTCGGGTAATTGTCTCGGCTGGAGCTTTTGGCTCTGCCAAGCTGCTTTTCCGGAGTGAGTTCCTTGGTTCCGACGACAAGGGGAAAAGTACGCCAGGCTGACAACATCCAGGTGGCATTGGTCCAACGGACCAGCTGAACATTGTCAAGAGCTCAAATGACGGCTCGACCATGATTTCCTCAGACCAGTGGATCAACCTACCGGTTGGCTATAACTTGAATGACCATGTTGGGGTAAGCAATTCTACCCCAGGCCCACAGAGTCGGAGACATCGACTGTTGCTGGTTTGCTGACGTTCTTGGGCCTTCGCTTCAAACAGACCGATGTTGAGATTTCCCACCCTAGCGTTGTCTTTTATGATTATTATGGTGCTTGGAAATCGCCCATCTCCAGCGATACCCAGCAATATCTCAGTAAGTCTCCTTGGCACCCAGATTTGAGGTTGCGAGGGGAAAGCGCTGACAGCTTGCAGACAGCAGATCTGGCCCGCTGGCCCAGGCGGCCCCTAATCTTGGACCAATCGTAAGTCAATATAAAAAGCGCTTGTGTCTCGGAGAAGAAGTATGGTGAAGCTGACGGCTTGGTGATAGGCCTGGGAGATTATCACAGGAACCGACGGCATCTTGCGCCACATCCAATGGCAAGCCCGAGTTGAGGGAAGCCAGAAGAGTGAGCCTCCCCGGAGGGTTTCAAACAATGTGGACAGCAGACAACTGACGGGCGCAGCCTCCATGACGATTACCCAATACTTGGGTACCGGCACTCTGTCCCGAGGACGGATGACCATCACGAAGCAACTAAACACCGTCGTCTCTACAGCTCCGTACCTCCGAGACTCGCACGACAGGGAGGCTGTCATCCTGGGCATCAACAGCCTCCGCGCCTCGCTGAAGGGCGTGTCTAATCTGGCGTGGATCTCGCCACGCGCGGACCAGGCGACAGACCAGTTTGTGGACTCGGTAAGTGGGAGCCCACACAAGCATGGGCAGTTGGAAACATGCTGACAAGAGGATAGATTCCCGCCACCCCTGGGCGCCGCTGTTCCAACCACTGGATTGGTAAGTCATCCTGGTCCCTGCTTCTCCTTTATATGAAGCACAACCTCTGACGCTCTTTGGCCGCAGGCACCGCCAAGATGGGCACAGATGATGGGCGTACCGGCGGCACGGCTGTGGTGGATCTGAATGCCAAAGTGTACGGGACCGACAACATCTTTGTCGTTGATGCCTCAATTTTCCCTGGTCACGTCACCGGAAACCCTTCGGCGGCCATCATCATCGCGGCCGAGCACGTGGCACCTAAGATTCTGGCACTGGCATAATGTTGTTCAGGAACAGCTGTCCAACGGGTTCGAAATGAGACTCTGAAACCCCCCCTAGATATCACAGAGGGTGGGCCGGTGGTCGCATGTAACGCCATTGAAAGAATGAGATAACGACTTGTTGTCCTCGTTCCCTATTTCAGACCCATCATGCGTTCGAACGGAATACCTCTCCCCAGCCTCGTCTCAGAATCGGCCATAGAGACGTCCAGGGTGTCTCTGCTCTTGAGAGGAGAGGCGCACAAGTCTGTGATGTACTGGCCGGTTGGCAAACATTCACGTAACGGGGGCAACGGGGAGGGGTGCAGAGCCTCATGGACCATCCGTATTGTTGGCGCTGCCTTGTGTGGTGAAAAACGAAATGCACGTATTTTCTGAATCAAGGTGGCTGAACGGGACGGATGCCCGAATGGAACAGCCAAGTCATGACGCACGCCAGATGGGGTCGTTGGCTTCCAGAAGAGCAAGTCCCGCGTCGCTTGCGTGGGTTTCACCATCCATGCACCCCACAACCGTCTGGCAGGAAAGGTGTTAATGGTTGTGGAACACGTGCGGGGGTAAAGTGCTGGTGATCTGATAGAGAGTGTCAGTAATATCGGCGAGTATTGTAAGTGGTGGACATCGCCTTTAGCCGGTCGGGACAAGGCGGCAGACGGCTGCCGAAACCCCAGGATGGGCAACTATGGGAGCAAGGAATCCGGGGATGGCGCCTCTTGCCAAGAAGAGCGACTAGGTCTTTGCACGGCGTTCATCCAATCTGGGGAAGATTTGCAATGCCGGTGGTTACAGACGGGTTCAGTATGGATATATAAGACGGGGTCCTGTCATCCATTCTCTGGAGCCCCTGAGCGCGAGAGAACAGGGGCCGATATCTTGACAACGTCTACCGTCGCCTTCACTACGGGTAGCTATCGAACTTCTTGAACCAGGACGCAAAACGGCGCAGTCTCACCATGTTGTCAACAGCTTTCGTTCTTCTCAGCGCCGCCCTCGGCGCCAGCGGGCACTACACTTTCCCCAAGGTAGGGGGCGGTGCAGACTGGCAACAGGTCCGAAAGGCTGATAACTGGCAAAACAACGGTTTTGTCGGCGATGTCACCTCGGCGCAGATCCGGTGCTTCCAGTCGACTCCGGCTGCGGCTTCGGCAACACTCAATGTCACAGCTGGCTCCACGGTGACTTACTCGGCCGCTCCCAACGTTTATCATCCTGGTCCCATGCAGTTCTACCTGGCTCGTGTGCCAGACGGACAATCAGTCACCTCGTGGAACGGCGATGGCGCCGTGTGGTTCAAGGTGTACGGCGAGCAACCCAACTTTGGCGCTCAGCTGACATGGCCCAGCAATGGTATGAAACCCCTGACGAGACCAGGATGGACTGTGGTCAGTAACGCTGATTATCTAACGCATTTTGGGTCATAGGCAAGAGCTCGTTTACCGTCCCCATCCCCAAGTGCATCAAGTCTGGCTACTACCTTCTCCGGGCCGAGCACATTGGCCTGCATGCCGCCACAAGCTCAGGAGGTGCCCAGTTCTACATCTCGTGCGCCCAGCTTGGCATCACAGGCGGCGGAAGCACTGAGCCCACGAACAAAGTCGCCTTCCCTGGCGCTTACAAGGCGTCCGATCCGGGCATCCTCATCAACATCAACTATCCTGTTCCCACGTCATACCAGAATCCTGGTCCGGCTGTCTTCAGCTGCTGAGACACGCGAAGGGAAGCTGGGCTGGCGATGTGATGTCTAAGGGAGTAGTTCTTCCCTCTGGCTTCTTTGAGCACGTCGGGGACACGTTGGCAGAGGGGTGCGTCTCACCCGACTTGGCTCTCATCAGCCTCGGTAATGGGGCATGACCTGTATATAACATTTTCTCTCACTATGAACATACAATACACTGAGTGTGCGGTCGCATTTAGTATTATTGGTGCCCAAACAACGCCAAAGCATACTTCTAAATGATGGGATACTGTCTAGCACGGAGTTCAATGAGTCCAACCTGCCGCCGAAGGTATGTTGGAGTCTTGCGAACGACGATCAACTCGTGTCTTGCATTGGATCAAAAGACTCGACACCGATAGGCGAGTACTTTGAGCCCTCTGTAAGAGAACGGATGTCAGCATCGTGGGGCTAACAGGGGAGACTATCATCTATGCCCAAGGAAGGGCAGGGCTTGGGAATGCCAGGAGATGGCGACATGGCGTGTCACTATGCCAGCGACGGAGAGAGCCGAAGCACATTCCGGGAATAGCAATGTTTGCCGAAGCATCAAATATAAGCCAATACTCGGCGTTCATGTCATCCGTGATCCAAGCATCCAGATCTGGATACCCCGGGATTCGGCAGTTGCATTCGGATCTTGGCCCATCCCACAAGACCCCCTTGAGTCGCGCTGAAGGCTCAGCAACCCAAAGGGGTGATATTGCAGGGCCAATGGCATTCCACTACCCCTATCTCCAATAAACTTTTCTGTGTGCTGGTTTACTTGGCTTGATATGCCGGCCCTTGCGGGCAACGGTTGTGACCAAGAACTTCCTAAACATAAGAGCACGAAAAATTCCAGCATCGTTCGCTTTAGACTTGAATACATAGATAGTGGAGTCACTGACCGTTCTGTGAAACCTTGTTGAAAACCAAGATGCACCTCCTCACGGGGCTGTTGCTTGCAGCGGCTGCCCAAGCACACTGTGTGGTTTTCCCAAGCCCCCGGGACCAGGGGCAAGCAGCTAACATGGAATGATCTTGACCAGACACGTTTCCAAGACTGGTCGTCAACGGAATATCCGAAGAAAAGGACTGGTCCGTCACCCGTATGACGAAGAATGCGCAGAGCAAGCAGGGCGTCGAGAACCCAACGAGCGCCGACATCCGCTGCTACACGTCGCAGACTGCCCCGAACGTGGCGACGGTGCCCGCTGGATCTACCGTCCACTATATCTCGACGCAGCAAATCAACCACCCGGGCCCGACTCAATACTACCTCGCCAAGGTCCCGGCGGGCTCGTCAGCCAAGACGTTTGACGGTGCAGGGGCGGTGTGGTTTAAGATCGGCACGGCAAAGCCCACCATGGACAACAACAAGCAGCTGGTCTGGCCGGCGCAAAGTAGCGAACCCCGAGCACTCCTTGAATCGACTAAGCGGCAGCTGGCTAACTCCACTCCAGACACGTATGCAACGGCCAATGTTACCATTCCAACCGGGACGCCTGATGGCGAGTATCTCCTCCGGGTTGAGCAGATCGCCCTGCACCTGGCAATGCAAGCCAACAAGGCTCAGTTCTACCTTGCCTGCTCGCAGATCCAAGTTACGGGCGGCGGGAATGGCACGCCCGGCCCGTTGGTTGCGTTGCCAGGAGCTTACAAGAGCAGTGATCCAGGTATTTTGGTCAACATCAACGCCATGCAGCCGGATGCATACCAGCCTCCGGGACCGGCTGTGTGGAGTGGCTGAGCAAAAGTGCAGTGTTGTCTCGCCTGCATTTGACCGCCGAGGCAGCATTATCCTTTGCGATGAAAACCGTAGCAGGGC
>OUNM010338174.1_pt1 | contig 17352 bp, 21 predicted proteins | sample 1769961 | NCBI WGS metagenome assembly OUNM01 (sample SAMEA3914820, study PRJEB12502) | metagenome | biome: forest; material: soil | place: USA | collected 2012-03-12 | depth 0.3 m
CCGTCTCGGCAAATGTAGTCAATAACCCGGCCCTCTCATGGGTGCACTACCACCTTGGTGTCTCCGAGCCCTACTGGCCTGAAATGCAGAAGCCCTCGAGCCCTTCACCGCCCTCTTCCTGGCGCGCCTCCGAGCTCCCTGCATACGAAGGCCCCGCTGAGGGCCCCGAGGGCTTCATGATTGACGGCTCAAGCGCTGCCCCTTTCTCCGGCCACCGCTGGCTGCCCGTCGGTCAGGGAGACAAGGGCAATGACAAAGATCCCACGAAATACCCCGCTTCAACACTCACGTACGACGCCCACGGGCCGTCCCTGAAGAACTGGGCTGCCGCGGCCCAGCTCCACTATACGTTTCTCCAACACCTCGAAAAGAATGAGACTTCGCGCTACAAGTTCGGAACCTGGGATTACCATTACGATCGCATGAGCATCAACTTCATCGCGGTGCGCGGAGGGGATATCATGGCCGCGTATCCGTTCCCCGAAAAGGATGACGAGAAATTCCTGACAACGGAATATGCCAGGGCAATGGGCAAGCACGTCGTTGTGGCGGGTGATGCCATTGTAGTGCACTTTGCGTTTGGCCCGCAGCGAAAGGTGCATGACGGGCACGGCGTGACGGATACGGATTTGCTGGGGCGATATGCAGCATATGCCAAGGAAATGGTCTGTCCGTTCCCAACGAGGGAACAGAAGGCCCCCCCACTGCTGAGACCGGAGGGAAGGAGAAGGAGGAGGGAACTTGGGAAGAGCAGGTAATGGGGTTGTTTGTGTATGATGGCGGGATAGATGATCGGCATGTAATCGCGGAGGGGTCTCATTGAACTACGATATTAAAGTTTATCCTCTTGACACTGCCTGAACTCCGCACCATAGCTCACCGTTATTAAGGGTGAGAGATGTTGAGAATCAGAGACCACAAGCCTTGTCAGCCCCCCTATACCTCCCCTCCTGTTTCTGTAGCCCAAAAGAACACTGTTGATCTCGGTCCTATAACCTCTTTCAACCTGATCCACCCAGGACTCGGCAAGACCACATTCAGAAGTTCAATACCTATTACACAGCTGTAGTACCAGGAAGCCCGCAAGAAGCCCTGCAAAAGGCCGTGAGTACTCCGTATACTGCGCCCGATCCACTCTTGAGGCCAGGTATCTAATTAGGTACCTGAGTTATACGGGGCTTAGGCCTCGGGTTCCCTATCCTTGTAATGACCGAGGAGTTCTGGACTGTCGGCTGGATTGCTGCAAGCGGTCCTGCCCAGTCCTGATTTTAAATAAGTCGTCCATCATATGTGACGTCAAAAGTTGCTGCCACACCAATCGCTTGCAGGCCACCATGATCCGTGAGTTTGTGACTCTTGACCCTTCCCAAGGTTTCTTCGTTTCACCATTTCCAACTTGGCACGACCTCTAGGGGTTGGCATTTCCACTTCTCTTCTTCCCCCCTTTCTCTTGCTACTTCACTCATCATGAAGCTCTGGTTCCCCGTATCGCTAATGGCCATCACCTTTTCTCTCCCCTCTGCTGCGCAGAGCCGGCAGCGTGCGTAAGCTAATCACTGAATGTGACCGTGGTACTGACCGATTCATAGTTCTCCCATGGGCTTTCCCACCACTTCCCGTCGGCAGCATCACCCCCGAGGGCTGGCTCAGGGGCGAGTTGCGGGCCATGGCCGCCGGCCTCGCCGGCCATGAGCACGACTTTTACCCTTACGTCCGTGATTCCAAGTGGCTTGGCGGCGGGACCGACTACAGCGTCTTGAATGAGGCGTTGCCCTATTGGTTCAACGGGCTTGTACCGCTGGCATATGTTCTCAACGATGCGAGACTGAAAGAGCAGGTGCACCGTGTCGCGTTGACTGTGTTAAGTCGGCAGGGTGAGGATGGGTGGATTGGTCCGGAAGTACCAGGATCGGACCGGAATCTTTGGGGGAGGACGCCGTTCCTCCTCGGGCTGACGCAGTTGGCTGAGGCGAACGCAACGGGTTGGCATCAGGATGTTGTCCACAGCACGGTAAAGTATTTCAGACTTGTGCATAAGATGCTCAAGAATGGTGGCGAAGGGTATACTCAGTGCAGATGGAATCCGGTTCACTGCTCGTGGGGACAGGTCAGGGTGCATGATACCATCTTAATCATCCAGTGGTTGCTCGAACACGCGGAGCTAGATTGGAGGGACGACGTTATTCTATGGGAGGTAATGGACCTGCTATACAGCATGTCCAAGTTCAAGTGGGAGGATTGGTATAACGACGAGAGGTATGAGAAGGTTATTGGAAATCCGACAACGGAAAACCCGCTGTTTCCTTATCTTCACGGCGTGAACGTTGGGCAGGGTAAGTCGTGCCACTGCTATCCAACCCAGGGAACACTAACGGAATGTAAAGTAAATAGGTCTCAAATCTGCCGCTGTGATCCGTCGTTTCACTCACCGCGACTCTCTCATCAACACAACCTCCAACGCTGTTGATTGGACCTTCAAATACAAGGGTGCTCCCTCTGGTACTATCCTCGCCGACGAGATTCAGCGAGACCTCGCCCCCTTCATGGGCTCTGAGCTCTGCACTGCGGTCGAAACAGGCTACTCGCTCGCCTATCTTTATCATGCCCTGGGTTCCAATTCTTTTGCCGACCGCGTCGAACTCGTCATCTTCAACGCTCTTCCCACCATGCTAAGCCACGATATGTGGGCACACCAATACATGACACGACCCAACGGACCGTGGGCGCTCAACCAAGACGGAAAGCCATCGCTCTTCACCACGTCCAATGGTGTTGCCACCATCTTCGGTCTGGAACCTCAGTATCCTTGCTGCACGGTCAATTTTCCGCAGGGGTACCCCAAATTCCTGGTGAATAGCTGGGCGAGGGCTGACGGGGGACTTGCTCACGTCTTGCTCAGTCCATCGACCGTGGACACAGCTGTCCATGGAATTGGAAGGGCAGTGATCAAATGCGAGACGGAGTATCCTTTTTCAGGTGGTCTGAGATACACTGTTAAAGCAGATTCGGCGTTCGATCTTTACCTACGCTTTCCATCTTGGGGCGTGCTCGCCGAGTCCTCTTTATCGCTTTCGGCCGATGGTGCCTCGGCGCAGGTCCTTCGTGTGTCACCAGATGCGATTACCGGGTTGCTCCGCGTGTTGGTACCGAAGGGAAAGTCAACGGTGGAGTATCAAATTGGCTCGGCAGTTCGTGTGGAACATAGAAGAGGAGTGGATGGCGCGGTGTCCGTCTATGTTGGGAACGTTTTGTATGCCCTGGATGTCGGGGAAAATGTGACGAGCACACTCCCTCATCGGTATTGGGACACCCACGGGGGAGGCACCACCGAGTTCTCGGACTATGGGCATGTCAGAGATTACTATTTCAACTTTACGAAGCCGGTAAGTGATGACATGCGTGACCTGGCAATCCCAGTACTGATGTTAGCAGTGGAACGTCGCCATCGACACTTCGACTATTCACTATCACCACAGCAGTTCCAACATTGGTATTCAAAGAGGCTTCAGCTCTCATATAGCCGACAAGGGACTTGGCACCTATCTCACCGTGCAAGGATGCGAAATCGACTGGCCGGTCCGGGGGGGTGTGGCGCCGGATGTGCCCACTAAAACCCCCGCCTGTGTGAGCATGGAGCAGACATACATGATGATCCCGTATGGGCTTGCAAAGATTCATATGTCAGAGTTGCCGACGGTCAAGCTTTCGAAACGGCGCGGGTAGTTGGGTAGGACGGTGTGATGGGTATTAAAGACACTAACGTGCTTCAGCATTGGCAAGACGGCGTTGATCTTGTGCCTCAGGACTTTGCATCGTCTTCGAAGATGAGCTCTCATTAACTCCGCTCCAGTGAGAGACGAGTTTGCGAATCTAGATCAAAAAATGGCGTGTATTAGAAGTTGGTGGCCATATTTCGTGCTATGGGCCGCGAGGAGGCGGGGGATTAAAATTCAGATTGATATCGCCGACTTGCTTTTCTGCGTACCACGCGCGAATGCGAGAGAAAATGGGTCCGTCTGAGCTTGGCACCTTGAATGCCGCCTAACTCAGCTGGGAGGGCCGCGATAGGGTACTGAGGTGAGGCTGTGAGGGGGAAGCAGTTTCACTTTAGTGTTAAACGGGGAACAGATGAGAAAGAGGGCTCCGATCTGGAATTAAGAGTCACTAGAACCAACTTTTACCCCAAGCATATATCTCAAGTATCGGACTTGGACGGGAAGAACCAGGATGATTCTTCTCGTCTCTTTGCACGCGCAGAACCATGGACGTACTGCGGCTTGTGGATGGAGGAGGTGAAATCTCTTTACCCGGTATTGGCTCGCATAAATGCCTAGGTAAGGTAGCCTCGGAAAAAAGATAGTCATTCATTAAACAGGATTAACACATTGGAGGAGTCATGCCAAGGGTCTATCAGGACTTAACCCCGGGGAATCAGCTCCCATAAACGCCCGCCTCCCGCTGGTGTCTACCCGTCTCCCATGATCCAACTGTCTTCAACATACCACGCGCACAATGTCTTTTAACGATCTCCCGCTGGAAATTAAGCAAACCATCTGGCGATTCGCGCTTCACGCTGCGGTCGACGAGCCCGAGATATGCATCGTCTGGCCGCTCAAGGCAGGGTGCAATGCCCCAATCTCCAAGCCCTTGCTTGTCGACACGGCTTTTCCCGTGCTCATGCATGTTTGCGGCCAATGGCGGAATTTCGTCCTATCCTCCAGCCAGCGGCCTTCCTCGCCCGTCAAGTTCCGTTTCTCGCGCCAGGCCGACTGCCAGGTCCCTTACCGCCACTTCCGGGCCTCGACCGACATCTTGTACTTGAGCGCCATGAATCAAGAGGAGGCCACCAGGGTCCACGATATGGAGCTCCACATGGAGTGGGAAACGGGCGTCCCCAAGGCTGCGCTAGCTCCCGTGCGCCATCTCGCGGTGGAATGGCCCCTTTGGCTGAATGCAGGGAACTGGCTGCCTGCGCTGGTTTACCGGGTCTGTCCCAACTTGGAGAAGGTGTCGGTGGTGTTTTCGTCCTCGCGCATGGCCATCTTGGGTTGCTTTAGGGCTCCAGCAAAACGATGCAAATTGCGGCGGGTGGAGGGGGCGGATAAGCTTTTGGTGGCGCCGGATTGGGATCCGGAGAAGCTGGAGCCGCTGCAGTCAAAGGTCGATAACGGAGTCGAGCATCTCCACTTTGAGGCCATGTTCAAGTGGGAGGTTGACCTGCAAATTCATGAGCTTGATATGGACGAGCCTGACGGCGAATGGTTCGTGGGCTCGGCATGGGATAAGAAGCAGCAAAAGTTCTGTCTCGAGTACGAAGCTGCCACGTTTGTTCAGTACAAGAGATCGGAGATTGGTGGCGAGACCTGGTTCGAAGCATGCGAGGACAGACTGATCGAGTGGGAGGAATGCTTTGACAATCCAAACAGACGGTGTCCGAGTCCCACACAGCTTGCGATCAACCCAGAGGAGTGGAGAGTCAATGACGAGGAGGGTTACCCATTTCGGCTGCCTGAGTAGAAGGTTATAGCACGAATAGGTACCCCAGCACAAAATTCGAACATAGTTGGATCAAAACGATGCAGGTAAAGGCTCTGAGCGGCGAGTACTGGCAGTTGAAACTTACTGATGAATTCTACGAGAAAAACTGGGCTAGATTAATCTTGGCCGTGTCGCTGATGTCGCAGGTATCGCCCGAGACAACCAGGTGGAATGTCTTGCAGTTTCACACCATTCCTGGTTGCGCCAGACTTGTTGGCCGCAGTAGTTAGTACTACCACTGACGTTGGCCGGCTCGCAGTCGGCTCTCTACTAGCATAGGGAATGGAAAGTCAAAAGGCCAGGCTCATGTTCGAGTATGTGGAGATATAGGGTGGATGACTGTTTTGACAGTCAGGGGTTCAGGGCTCAGGGGTTCACGGGTTCAGGGGTTCGGGGGTTAAGGGGCTGGGCGCGGCTAGAAGAACATGCCCGTTTGTGTACGGTGTACGGGTATGTACGTCGTTACCTATGTTTGCACTCACCTGTTGATTGCAGTATCAATGCTCTTCCAAGACGTTTCGTTCCCTCAAATCAGCCTCGCCCGTCCTGATCTTGGCTGCGCAGTGTCACCTTGCTAGCAAGACCGAGTGCAATTTCCTGGAAGACCGGTGGAGGGCAATCACTTGTGAATGCTCAACTACCAAAGCCTCGATTGGATTCAAAATTTCAGCCAAACTTCATAAAAGCCGACAAGGAATGGCCCGAAATCTCACCCGTTACAACTTGGTCAGAATGTAATTGTAATCCCCCTTTGCCAGCTTGCTTCCCAAGACACCTCCCGATATAATGCCTGAAAAGACAACCCCAGTCAGACCGACCACCTCGCACGCACCTTTGGTGATGGGATCTACCACACGTGGTCAGTCACAGCTCGGTTTCGATTTTGCGGGGGAGGGAAGGGGGTGTAAAAACACGACCCTAATAAAGAGGGGAACCGGCAGAAGAGAAAAGAAACTCACCAGTAGCCAAAACGGCGCCATCAGTCCCCAACGTCCCCAACAACGAAAACACACTCCCAAAACACCTCAGCGTCGTAAACGCCACATCCTTGCCCGGATAGCTGTCCGTCGTAAACTCCAGCCCGTTGATGGCGCTCACCAGCGCAAAGTTCACCACGGCCAGCACGCCGCTGAGCACGGCCAGCGCCTTGGTCTTGGTCGGCACCGGGACGCCGTCCACGCCCGTCACCTTGCGGATTGCGGCCGCGATCAGCGTGTTGGCGCACCCGATCAGCCAGCTGATCCACCGGATTGGGTAGCCGGGCTGTGAGGGGTCGGTCGGGATGCCGCCGATGGAGACGATGACGCCGAGGCCGAGTTTCCAGTCCACTGCAATGGGGCTTGCGCCGAGGAGGGCGTGCTGCGCTGCGAGGAGTCGCGAGAGGTGGTGCTGTGCGTGTCTGTGCTGGGAGAGGTGGCGGGCGAGGGGGTGGTGCTGGGCGTGGTGCCGTTTGTGGGGATGGTGATGGCCATGGTGGTGGTGGTGATCATGTTTGCCGCTCGGGGCCTCGGGGAGAGGAGCGGGCTCAGACGGCTCTCCTTCGGTGGGGTCGGCGTCGGAGACCAGGGCGGAGAGGAGATCAACCACGTCCTTGAGCGCTGTGGTGGTCCAGGTGGAGAGGTTCATGAAGTGGTTGATGTCCAAGAGCTGGGTTGGGTCCGTGATCTTGCCGTCGACGAGGTTGTCATAGTTCAGCGTTGTCAGGTCTGGCGGTGCGCTGCCCGTCAGGACCTTGGACATGATGGTGACGGGGATGGCTATCAACATGCATAGGCCGTCGAGGACACTCAGGGCCGTGCCTCCCGAGATGTACTCTTTGTACAGAGCCGAGAAGATGGGGATGTTGATCTCATAGTTGACGAAGGTCTTGAAGTCCAGGAGGATGAGGGCGCCGAGATTAATCAGCCCGACGACGACGGTGCGGATCGCGTCGATGATGCCCAGCAGCACGTCGACGCCGAACTTTTGAAGGATTTGTCCCACGCTGATGCTGTCGCCGTCACCCTGAAAGAGAAGGGCGATGTCGGAGGCGAGGGTCTCGCAGGTGGTGCTCAGCGACTGCGCGGCAGGCTCGACGAGGTTTGTCCAGGCCTGGTACAGCGGGTCGGTGGACTCGGAGCCGGCGATGCTGGACGCGTTGGACGCGCCGCCGTGTTTGAACTGGTACTTGGCCCAGTTTCCCTTGGTGGACGAGATATTGGGCTGCTCAGAGGCGACAATGGGACCCTGGTCCGAGGCCGAGTTCGCCGTCTGGTCGGTCAGCACCTCCGGGTACAGGGCGTTACGCACCGTGTTCTCGAGGTTCTCGAAGAAGGCATCGACCTGCTGGCCGAGGACGGCGAGGTGATCGGCGCCCGACTGCAGGCCGTTGTTGACCACGGCGACCAGCGAGAGGTGCGTCGCCTGGATGTCGCCCCAGTTGAGCAGGAAACCAATCCAGTCGATGACCTTCTGCGCGAGCTCCAGCACCTCGTCAATTACCCACGAGATGGCCTTGCCAATCTCGGTGAGCCCGTCGAGCGCCCAGCGCATGAACTGGCCGCCGATGTTGACGACGAAGAGCAAGCCCTTGGTGCCCTGCTCCACCGCCCAGCTGATGAACTTTTCGCCCTGGTCTACGAGCCAGTTCCACGCATCCTATTGTGTACAGCACCTGGGTCAGCCGTTGTCGGACAGGAATCAGCAAAAAGACAAATAGGTGCGTACTCACCCAAGCCAGGTCAACAATGTCATCCGCCGCGCGGATGGAGTCGAGGTCGTGCCCGCAGAGCAACTTACCCAGAGACTTTCCGCTCCGGACCGAGCCGGGGTCGTGCTCGAGACGGCGTTCTCTGGGCGACCGCTGCAGCCGGCTGCCGTCCTTCGGGAGGAGCGTCCGCTGGGTGTGCATGGTGTGGATTGCCTGGGCCGCCTGCTCGATCTGGTCCGCCGGCACGGTGGTCCCGTCCATCAGGTGGCCTCCCGTCTGCAGGGGCTGGTTCGTGAGGTCCGCCGCGTGCTGGATACCCGCCAGCGTGTTGTTGACCTTAAATGTCGGGTCGATGGGGATGGAAGCAGGAAAGATGCTCTGCCCGGGGGCGTTGTCCACGGTGAAGACGTAGCTGGAGATGTCGTCGGTTGGGATCAGCAGGGTCAAAGTACCATCCGAGTCGGTGACCAGAGGGGTCCCAGACGGCCCGACGCGCACCCCCAGCCCGTTGGCTGTGATTTCAACCCAACCGCTGCTCTGCAGGAGCACGTTCTGGTTGGGCATGGCGCTGAGTGTGGCGTCCAGGACGGTCATGTGTACTGTGTAGGACTGGAAACTGACGTTCTGCGTCAGCGAGGGCGTGTAGAAGGGCGTGTTGGTCCACAAGCCAGTGGTCGTGTCCTGCATCAGCATGCTGAGGTTGCCGCTGACGTCGGCGACGATCAACTGGAGGCTGGCACCGTCAGTCGACACCAGAGGCGAGAAGATGCCGCCCTGTCCGTTGGGTATAAGCGGAGCCGTGACCATGCCCACGGTGGGATTGGCGGCGGAGGCGAGCGCGTAGCCGACGCCTAGGGCCGTGTTGGACGCGAAGATGGAGAGATCCTGCTCGGTCTGCGAGACGAGCAGCTCAACCACCCCGGTGAAGACGCCGTCATCAGAAAGCGACGTGCCCGGCTGGTTGGTTCTCACCGCATTGGGGGCACTCCAGTAGTAAAGGCCATTCCCACCCACCAGCAGAGCGGTGAAGCCGTTCGCATCGACGAATGTCGCCAGTGCACCTGCTCCGGTAGGGCATTCGAGCCCCACCTGAAACGGAAAAGCGGTCCCGGTAGTCAGAAACATCAGTTGCGTGGTATCTAGAACACGGCGTTAGTTAAATGTCTCATATCGCCTTTGGTGCTTTGCCTGGTGGTAAGACTGGAGTCGAGGTACTCACTCTGAATTGTGTACAGGCAAAAGTAGCCCGCGCCAACTACCAGGTTTCCAGGCACGATGCTGATAATGGAAGACGCGTTGACAGGCAGTGACAAATCCGACATGAGCGTCCAGTTGGCAAGATTAGCGTCGACCTGGACGCGTCCCAGGTCGGTGGACTGGTGCACCTTATCGAGGGGCACATAGGAGAGGATGAGCTCCGGATATGCTCCGACTTTCGTATCATCCCCCTAGATTACCAGCAGATTCATCAGCAAACGAACATGTACGTACATACACGAGACGAGCATTGTGGCCAAGCAGGAAAACGCATTGACTTACCAGGAAGATTCCTGAGATGCTGGTGGGACCTCCGCCGACGTTTGGAATGACATAGGACCCGAGGTTGAGGGCCGGCTGGGTAATGTCAATCACGCTGGGGGCGATGGGCTTCAAGACTAGGAGGTCTGTCTGTGGCGCCGCGCCGACGCCGGCTTGAGGAGAGGGGGTTTTGGCAGCAACGACGAGATACAATGTAGAGTCGGCCGGGTTCTGGGTGACGTCAAAGGCTGTAACGGACGAGCCCGAGGGTAGCCCCAGGGCGGCTCCGAGATCAACCATGACCCGCGCCCCGTTGACATCGTCCTTGAACACGTAGAGCACGCCATTGGTGCCCAGACTGAACATCATCAGGGCACCGTTCTCATCGCGAACTGTGGAGAAGGCATGTGATTGAGGCACCGCGACAGCGGCCACCTGCTGGGTCATAAGCTCCGAGTCGAAGGGGGCGGTCGCCATGGTGGTGGTGTTGACTGAGTCGGGGAGACGACTGGGAGATGGGCTTGGTGATGGCAAGAACTTGCAATATCGTGATGATGAGTGGCAGTAGATGGGCTTGGTACTGAACTTGCACGGAAAACTAAAGAGTGAAGGAAGATGGCGATTTGACCGCTACCATTTATGGAGAAACGGGTTCGGCGAGCCCTCTTCGAGCCTGGCCGTGGGGAACATGAAGGCATCCAGCAGCTGCTGGATCCGGATTACGAGAAACTGGGTACATGTCATGCCGCAGTCTGGGCTGTGACAGTACTGAATACGGTGTCCATGTGTCTTCTGACCTGAAGAGTGCCATCGTGAGGGCTGCAAACTTGCAGAAAGCTGAGACAGAAACGTACGATGTCCAAGCCACTGCCTGGATATCTGGCGCTAAACGCGCTCGCCTTCCTCGGTGAAGGCCGTCGATGTCGACCGGTCAAAGAGCCATAGTCAAATGGGGCTACCCGCCTCAGCTCCTTCGAGCGCCTCCTCGATGGTGTGCTGGGGGCGGTGACGTATTCAAATCGATAGAAAGAAAGCCTCAAACTACATGAACCTATGGACTATGAAGGTGTGGGAGAGTTCTGGCCTGTAACGTTAGTGCTTCTGCCGCCCGAGATCCGAGTATGCAGCCACTTTGCCGGATCGAGAGTCCACGGGGAACTCCGGCAACAATGGTAGCTGAAAGTGAGCCTAGAAGGGGAATCCGAATGTCCTCAGCTCTCGCACCCACACAGCTAGTTCAGGCGTAAGCTCGTAATCGGGCCCGCCGGGCCGCATAACATTGAGCCCAAAGCGGCATACAGATGGCTGAGCATGCACTGCATCGGGTGCGCAAACGGAAAGGATTCCGAGAAGGGAAACTCCACATTCCAAATAGGTCGTCGACTGCCGGCCGGGTTTACATGCGATGGAGGTGCATGTATATAGGGCGTTCTCATGGAACGCTCTTCGCACATCCTCATGCCTTGAAGTCAGACTGAGCAACCAGCAAGCCCCATCAATATCAATTCTTCCCTTGTCTGCCAGACATAACAAATAAAGCTTTTCAAACCTTGACTGCAACCGGACGCCCCAGTGCCAGCACAGAGTCACCATGCCTCACTCGGAAGGAAAGAATTCCCATGTTCCCGCCCTGGGCAGCAACAATTTCAGGTCCAAGGGCAAGTTCACGTTCGACCTCAGCGACCCCCGGCTCAAAGCGGCCATCGCGAGCCTGCCCGATGATCAGCGGCTCCTTGCTATCGAGAACTTCCAGCGAAAGGCCTTGGCTCCCGGCAGCAAAGAAATTCTCCAGCAGCTCAAGGGCCACAAATCGGTCTTCTCGAACGAGACCCGCGCCAAGTTGCAGCAGCTTCGCACCAAGCAAGCCAGCCCCAGCTCCAGCTCTCTCCTTGTCGCGTCCACCTTGCCGCGCGTGGCCCCAGCCGTGCCCGCCAGGGGGCTGGCTGATACAGACGACAGTGACCCGACCAGATTGACAGCCTCGGTTAAGACGCCTACGGGGACTTTCAATGATGCATGTGGATTCCCGATCAAGCCCACGTTTAGTTTATGTGCGGTTATTAACTGGTCGGCTCTACCCAGGTTCTCGCCCTCTCTCAGGGGCTCGTCAACGCCTCGTTTGGCTATCTCTGGGACCTCACTCCGGCGCTTCAGACCATCAACATCACGAACCAGTTTGGTAGCCTGTCGGCCAACCTCAAGGCTCCCCAGGTCTCCCTCACCGTTGTTCAGCCGGGGCCTCCTCTCTGGTACATGTGGGTAACCCCTAAAGTGGCATTTAGCTGCTATTTGCCGGCAAGCCTCCAACTCAACGGCTACTGACGCTGACTGCCAACAGGAACTTCGACGATGTCGGAGAGCTCACTATCATCCAGAACAATGTGTAAGGGCACCATCCAGCTCTGGCCTCCACGTCGCAACACGCTGCTAACATACCATCCTCGGTTTCTGCGTAGTCCCATCAAGATCTCCACCGCTGGTTGGATCTTTGTCTTCGCCGTCAACCTCTCCATGAGCGGTGTGGACCCGAACTCGGCTGCGGGCAAGGCCATCGCCGCTCAGATCGACAACCCCGGCGACTACAGCATCAGTCGGCTGTATGCCGACTTTATGAGTAAGCACATCCAGTCTTTACTCTATGCGTGACACGATGAGACTCATCGGCTGATAAACAAATGGAACTACAGCCGCCGATATCACCAATCCTCGGTATGTCTATTAGTTGATTTGTGGCAACCAATCATGCCCCATTTGTTCCCTTCCCTGCTGTCACATTCGGTGCGGCACAACCAGCTGTGATTACTGACCCCGAGCTAGGTTCGATCTTTCCAACTTCAACGGCTACCAGTGGCCTCCTGGCACGTTCCTCTACTTCCAAATGTTCATCCTCCAGTGGCTGGCCAGCGCAGCCACGGCCGAGGCCGGCACCATGGCCTACACAGTGACAACGACGGATCCGAACGCGGCCTACCCGGCGGCTCCATCCTTCCCGCCCACTGACCTCATTTTCCAGTGCATGCCGTATTACGCGAAAGGGCAGACAGTACCGACTGAGGGTCTCGGCGCGGCCGGCGACAACAACATGCTGCTGTACCTGGAGATGGCCAACAACACCCCGCCGCCCAAGGAGCGCAGTCTGGCATATAGCGGCAACTGGGTCACGCCATCCATCCCGGGCACCATGGCCATCTCGTCTGACGTCTTCTGGGGCGACTTCTTGCTCAGTGGTTCGAACACAATGGGGCCGCTGCTGACCACCATCAACGAGGGCACATGGGTCGAGGCCGTCGCTTGCACCGCTGACTACTGGGGTGACTCGTTCTCTTGGACCATCGGGGCATATTATCCGCATCCAGCCTCCTTCTGGGCCTGGTCGCCCAAGTCGGACGGCACCGGCTGGACCTGGGCGCAGTCACAAAATGTGAACGCCGAGGATTATAGCTCGCCGGGTTGTCAGGCTACATCGTCGGTCACTAGTAAGCCTTCGGACCCCGAAGTATACGCGATGGAATCATCACAGCTGACAATTCTTTTTTCTCTCACTGTAGCATCGTCTACCAACAACATCACCATCGTTCCTGGCTCAAACACCGTCACGGTCTCTGGCCTGACGACGGCGTATTTGACCGCTGACGATGAGGTGATGGGTGTCAACAGCAAAGGCTGGTAAGCATTATCGTGGCTCTTTCTCCGTCTGTGACTCCACCAAGCATCTCCAGCACCACTGACATTTAAAACCTCACCATCAGGGGCCAGGTGCAGAACCAGTGGTCTTTCACGATCCAGGCCATCTCCATCCTCAACGGCGGCCTCCAGCTGCAGGTCAACCTGCCCCCAAAGGACTCGGACCTGTGGAACATTTCGACCACCGGCGGCGAGAACTGGATTGCCATCGGCATGGACCTGTCCGGCAACGCCAGCCATTTTGCCACCTGGCTCAGCCAGTTCAACATCCGCGGCCCTGCGAATGAGCTGCAGTCGCAGCTGAACAACACGGCCAAGTTCGTCTTCCCAGGCGCCGGTACCATGCTGTACAAGAACCCCATCTACAACAACGAACACGACCTCCTGGTTGAGGCGCACCATAACGGGTGGGTTCTCCTGTCTTTCCGAGCTGCGTACCTTAGTCTGTGTTACTCGGCTCCCGTACCTGTGCTAACAACTGGTGCTAAACTACAGGGTTACCGACTTCCTTGGACGCAAGCCGGTGAATGCTAGGCTTCCCCACTTTCACTAGGGTGGGAGACTTCCGGATGTCGAGATTGTTTCTTGCAGGGTCGTCGGAGAGTGATTTGATCGCGAACGCTTCAGTAATACGGAAAGAAATGGCTACCGTCTCCTTCGCTTGTCTGCACACGCACTGATCTGTCGGGTGATGCTCTGATCCTGTAGCCCAGCTCTCTTCCTAGGGATATAATCTCCCTACCTACTGAGCGAGGGGACGCTGGGCCGTATGTATCCTGGTGTTATCCCAGGTGTGGGCTTCCGAGTCGACCTCGGTCGGAAGATGGCGCGAGCGGACGTTACCTAGAGCCTGCCGCTCCAACGCCTGTTTGTATCCCTGGATCGCCAGCTCCCTCAGTAACCCCGGATGCTTCGTTCGCCAAATCAGACCGAAATTGTAGCCAGCGATCTCGATCTTGTACGCTGTTCCGTAGCTCAGAACGCAGTCTCCTTCGATTGGCTCAGGCAAGCCGTCGTCAGATTCGACCACGACGGACGACGTGCGTTTCGTCCTTGTCGAGAGTAGCACCACTAGGGTCTCGGGGTGGATCTCAAAGGCAACATGTACGGCGGACACGCTTCGCCGCTGCAGTATTACGGAGTCTAGCAATGACACGACCCGGCGCCGACGCGACATGAAACCCAACCTCGACTCCCAACTTTTGCCCTAGAGCGTGTGACACAAAGCGGCGGTTGTCAGGGTGGCTGAGGGCCTCGTAAGCCGTCTCGTTCAGCGGGACGAGGTGAACAGGGCGTGAGGGCTGGCGACCTCAGCCATGGCGAGGGTCGTGGAGGCGGGGATGGGCCTGGGGAGCGAAAAACGTTCAGAGGTAACAAGGCAAGATGATAAGCGTAGGGGGTGGAAGAGCCGTGGGAGCCAGGCGGGATTGCGAGTGAGGAGGGGCGACGGTTGTGGTCAACGTCGCACAGCACCACCAGTGGCGGACGCGGCCCACCACCCACCACCACCACCACCACCACCATCACGGCGCGACTGGGCGTGACTGGGCGCGACTAGGCGCAAGGGAATGCGGGCGGCTAACCACTCAGGGCATACGTGGTCAGCCCTTGGGGACCGCCAACTCATACACAGTACTAGGCGAATCTCGAGTCACAGGCGCCGACGGGAAATGGTTGGATGGGCTGGCCTGCCTCCAACAGGCCGCACCATGGCAGCTTGCACCTGCATGCGCCTCGCCCGCGCTCGCATGCATGGGTCTAAGTGGTTGGCGCGGCTGCGCTAGGTGAAGGAGCAAATAGGATGCGTGGATAGGGGGCGCTACGGGCCCTGATGAAAATGGGCCGGGGCCAGCAAGCGGAAGCCAAAAGCGAGAAGAAATAAATTTGACCCAACGGCAAGACGACGAGACGACGAGACGAACAGCATCCACACATTAACAACCTACGCCCACCGGCTCCGTCCCCCAAATACTAAGACCCCGGCCCCCCCATGTCACAACCATGGCTCCCCGTCTGTTCGACGACTATCAAATCGCTAATGCAATGCGCAACGAGGCCGTGCCAGCCCTCGAACGTTTTGCCGAGAACGCGTCGTCGCGTGACCGCGACCTGAGGCGGTTTGATCGGGACGAGCCTCCCCCGTACGTGTCCTCTACCGAAGACGAATACGACGACTACGACGATGTCCCTCCTCTCGATGAGGTCACCCGCATCCTCGACGAACCACTCGATAATGACGACCTTGACATGGTGGCCTATCGCGTAGAAAAACACTACCCCCCCGGCGAGCGCTACAACGCCGAGGCCGAAGTCGAGAGGGACCGTCTAGCACTTTCTGCCAGGCAAGCCTGCGACAATACGAGACAGTACTTTGTTCAATATGGATCGGCGGAAGCAGGTCGCGCAGGTCGTGCGCGGGTCAATATTATCGTCCGCCGCAACATCAAGCGCCGCTGGCAGAAGCTCGGCGTGTGGAATCCTGAATGGGGCATCCCAGACAGGACAGACAACCCGCACCCCAACGACGATACTTGCATATGGAAGTGGCCGTGGCAGCACGGTGACGCCGCCGCCGAATGGCGCGAGTCGCGCACTGGTGACCCTGGAGCGATGGCGCACAACCCGCGCCATCCTGTCACCCGCGCACTGGAACTGCGCCGGGGATTGCGCCGAAGCGAACATAAGCCCACTATCCCTCGTTCTCGCCTTGAGAAGGATGCCTCGGCTTCACAGGCTGAATCATTCATCACCTCTAGGCCGTGGTTCATGTATCGGGTGGAACGCGCCGAGGAGTGGCAGAGAGGTAACCGCGTTCCATTGCGGACCCGGCGCCTCTACTCAAAGAGTGCTTTTTTGAGTGTCAAGGAGCAGTGGGAAAAGAGGGGCGACTGGAAAGAAGAATGGCCCTACGAATCGAGGAATCAGGCGGTTGGGTGGAAATGGCGGCACGAAAGCCCCAGCCCAGAACCTGACGACTATGAGCGTCTCGACGATCCCACCCTAGACCTCGCTCCCTCCGAAGTCGCTGCCCTCGAGGCGATTCGCCCACCCACACCCCCACCACCGCGTGTCTATGTCCCACCGACGGGTTCCCCACACTGGCTCTTCGGTGCCCCTTCACCGCCGAAGGAGGACAAGCCTATCGAACCCCCACCACCACCAGTCCGTTGGGCGCGCCTCTGTCAAATCCAGGACGAGGCTTCCGAGCAAGCACCACCGCCGCGCCAAACACGCCAACGCCGAAACCGGGAGCAACCTATCGCACAGTCATCGCCGCCGCATCAAACACGCCCACGCCGAAGCCAGCGACTTCCTTCCCAACCACCTCTCCGCCGCAGCGCCAGGATTGCAGCCAGGGCCGCCGCTGTGACTGCCAGCCTGCCCCCAGTGTCCTCCCGCGTATCGAAACCAAACCCCCCCGGTTCGGTCCAGGCGTCAGCCAAGGAAGAAGGCAACGCGATAAGTGGAAGGGAGACCTCAGGTTCCACGACGGCGCGATCCGCGCCCGCATGATGCACGCCTTGCAGAACTACTGTATGGAGGAGCCTGTCTTTGGACGGCAATGCACACGTATATAGCTCGACCAGTCATGCCGGCACGGGCACGCTCTAGCTGTCCGCGCGCTACATCATACCGTCGACCGCGCCGCGGGGCGGTTCGAGTACTATATGACTTAGCTTGACAGTTACGCGATGACTGGAAAGCGTGAGAGATTTATTGAAGGAGCTACGGCGTTCAGGAACGCTCGGGACTCGACCTAACGGCACCGCGATGGCTTCAGTTAGACGGCAAATAAAACGGCGAGCTAGTCTGACGTAGAGCGCCGCCTGAAGTAGAAACTATATCTGCTGTTGCGGAGTACGAGAAGTCGATTACCGAATTTGTAATTTGCGAGGAATATTGCACTCTTGCGCCCATGGCTC
>OUNM010283740.1_pt1 | contig 17331 bp, 13 predicted proteins | sample 1769961 | NCBI WGS metagenome assembly OUNM01 (sample SAMEA3914820, study PRJEB12502) | metagenome | biome: forest; material: soil | place: USA | collected 2012-03-12 | depth 0.3 m
CATGTGGCAGATGATCAAGGCGATAAAGGCCCCGCCGGCGCACAAGGGTAGCGACAGGATGATAACGATCGGGCGCATGAAGCTGCCGAACAGCAGCACAAGCACGACGTACATCAGCATGACCCCGGTCAGCAGCGAGATGACGAAGTTCATCCCCATGTCGACGAAGTCTTCATTTTGCGGATCGACCGCCGTGCGCACGCCCGGCACCTGGCCCGCCTTGATCTTCTTCATGATCGGCAGGTTCTGCACCGCCTTGTCGGCCACGCCCTGGGGCACGCCGTTCAGGTCGGCATTGATCGTCGCCGAACGCGTGCGGTCCTGGCGGTGGATGGCAATCGGCCCGGCGCCGAACGAGACGTTGGCGACCGCGGTCAGAGGCACGGAGGCGCCTGTATTGGTCGGCACCATCAGATTGGACAGGGTCGAGGTGTCGTAGCGAGCGTTCTGCTTCATCAGCACGCGGATCGGCACCTGGCGGTCGCCGTCATTGAACTTGGCCAGGACCTGGTCGATATCCCCCATGGTGGCGACGCGCGCCGCCGAGGAGATCGCCGATGTCGATACGCCCATGCGCGCGGATTCGTCCGGCTTGGGAGTGATTTCGATTTCCGGCTGGGTCAGGTTGTCCTGCGAGCGGACATTGGCCAGTTCCGAAAGCCCGGCCATTTCTTGCTGCAGCTCGACCGCAGTGCGCGTCAGCGCGTCGCCGTCATCGCTGACCAGGATATAGGCGATGCCCGTGCCCCCACCGCCTTGCTGGCCGAACGAGGCCTGGATGCCGGGATAGTTCTTCAGCGACTTGGAGAAGTCCTGCTCGAACTGCGACTGCGACAGCTTGCGGTCCTTGACCGGCACCAGGTTGACGATCATCGACACGCTTTGCATGTTGTCCGATGAATAAACGCTGGTGACTTCGTGACGCTTCAGCAGGTCGGCCTGGATCCGCTTGACCACGGCATCAGTCTCGTCAAGCGTCGTGCCTGGCGGTGTCGACAGGGTCAGAACCGACATTGAGGTATCCGACGCCGGGATGGTGTCGGACGGGATGGTCACTTCCAGGGCGATCGAGGCGACAAAGAAGACGATCGAGAGAACGACCACCAGCGCGCGGTGGCGCAGGCAGAAGTTCAGCAGCGACAGATAGCCCTTCATCCAGAAGGGCTCGTCTTCCTTGTGCTTGGGGTCTAGGCGCAGCAGATAGGCGCCCATCAGCGGCGTCAGCGTCCGCGCCACGACCAGCGAGAAGATGACACTGACGCAGGCGGCGACGGCAAAGCTCTTGAAGAACTGGCCGACGATACCCGGCATGAAGCCCGTGGGCGCGAACACCGCGACCAGGGTGGCCGTGGTGGCGACGACGGCCAGGCCGATTTCGTCGGCGGCCTCAATGGCGGCGGGATAGGGCTTCTTGCCCTCGCGCATGTGGCGGACGATATTTTCGATTTCGACGATGGCGTCGTCGACGAGAATACCGATAGTCAGGGACAGGGCCAGCAGCGACACCACGTTGAACGACTGGTTGGTCGCATGCATGATGAAGAAGGTCGGCAACAGCGACATCGGCATGGCCATGGCCGAGACGAAGGTCGCCCGAATATCGCGCAGGAACAGGAAGACCACGGCGACGGCCAGGACGGCGCCGATGATCAAGGCTTCGAACGACGAGTCGTAGGAGCGTTGGACATTGGCAACCGACGAGGCGATCTCGTTGATCTCGACGTTCGGATTGTCCTTTTGCAATTGCTCGATGACGGCACGCACGCCCTTGGCGACGGCGACTTCCGAGGTGCCGCGCGTCCGCTGGACGTTGAAGCCGACCACTTCGTTGCCGTTGAAACGGGCGCGGGTCCGTGGTTCAGCCCATGTATCGGTCACCGTACCCAGGTCACCCAGGCGCACGGTCTTGCCCGACGACAGGTCGACACGCATGTCGGTCAGGCCCTGTACGGTGTCGCTGGCCCCGACGGTGCGGATATTCTGTTCCTGGTTGCCGGAGTTGAAGCGCCCCCCCGGCATGTTGACGAAATAGCTGCGCAAGGTGCCCGAGATATCGGACGCCGTGGCGCCCTGACCGGCCAGCTTGGCCGGATCCAGTTCGACGCGGATTTCGCGGTCGACGCCGCCGTCGCGGTTCAGTTGCGACACGCCCTTAACCGACAGAACGCGCTTGGAGACGTCATTATCGACGTACCAGGACAACTGTTCCGGCGTCATGTTGGCAGCGCGGATGGTATAGGTCAAAAGCGCGCCGCCGGCGGCGTTGTCGACGCGGGAGATGATCGGATCCTGCACGTCGGACGGCAGGTTACCGCGCACCCCGGCGACCGCGTTGCGCACGTCATTGGTCGCCTTTTCCAGGTCGGTGTCCAGGGTGAATTCCACGACCGTGGTCGACGCGCCTTCATTGACGGTCGAATTGATGTGGCGCACCCCGCCGAGCCCGGAAACCGAGTCCTCGACGATACGCGTTACCTGATTCTGCAGCTCCTGTGGCGCGGCACCGGAGCGGATGACGGTGACGACGACGTAAGGCAGGTCGATGTCCGGCCAGTTGTTGACGCGCATGGCATTGAAGCCCAGCGCCCCGACAATGGTCATGACGATAAAGAAGATGATGGTCGGGATCGGGTTGCGGATCGACCATGACGAGATCTGCGCGCCTTGGCTGGGACTCGCGGCAGGTGTGGATGACATGATCAGTGTTCTCCACCGGCCACGGGCGCCGCCAGTTTCACCAGGTCGCCCTCATTGAGGAAGCCGGCGCCGGTCGTGATGACACGGTCACCCTCGATGACACCACCGGTGACAACGACATTGTCGCCCTGACGGGCGCCGGTCGTCACCTTGTGCAGGTGGACGTGGCTGTCCGGGCCGACGACGTAGACGCCGGGCGCGTTCTGGACGTAGACGACGGCGTTTTGCGGCATGACCAGGGCGTCGGCATTGCCGGCATCGACATGGCCGGTGGCGAACATGCCCGGGCGCAGGCCCGAGGCCCAAGGCACGGTGATGCGAGCGATGCCCAGGCGGGTCGCAGGATCGACCTGCGGGGTGACGATACGGACGGTGCCGGCGACCGGCCCGATGGAGTCGCTCTGCACGGTCGCCGACATGCCCGCCTGCAGGCGATGCAGGTCGGCTTCCGTCACTTCCATGTTCATTTCGATACGGCCGTCGCGGGCGATGCGGAACAGTTCCGAACCGGCGGTCACGATCTGGCCCAGCACGGCCTTGCGCGAAACGATGATACCCGACACCGGCGCCCGCACCGTCGCCAGGCTGAGCTGGGTCTGGGCGGTTTGCAGCGCGGCGGCGGCCGTCTCATAGGCGGCCTCAGACTGTTCAAGGCCCGACTGCGACAGATAGCCCTGGGCGGCCAGGGTCTTGGAACGCTGATAGGCCTTTTCGTTCTGGGTCGCCGTCGCCTGGGCCTGGCGCAGTTGCGCCTGCAGCAGGACGTCGTCCATCTTCAGCAGGGGTTGCCCCTGGGTGACACTCTGGCCTTCGTCGGTCAGCAGGGCGACGGCGGTCAGGCCGCCGACCTCGGCGCCGACCGGCGCCTCCTGCCACGAGACGATGGAACCGGTTCCAGTAATCGCCGACGCCGCCTGCGTCCGCGTCACCACCGCGTAATTGACCAAAGCGGAATGGACCGGCGGCTTGGCCGCCTCCTTCTTGCCGCACGCGCCCAAAGCGCCCAGCGCGACCGCGCAGACGACCATGGCGACGGCCCGGCCAGCCCTGGCCGTTCCCGCCGTTTCAAACCCCAAGCCCATGCAGAGAATCCCGTTAGTTATTTTGGAAAGATGATATCGGGCACGCCCGGCCGGCGTCAACGAAGCACACATTACAAATCGTCCAGAAACCGAATCAAAGCGTGCCTTCGGTGCAACGCAGCGCCGAAATGTGAGGCTTAAGACTTAATTTGGCATGAATCTGTCAGTAGCCACCAGCCCGACGGCAGGTTTAGCGCGGTCGGAGACGGCTATAAAGCGGGATCGCTTTTTGAGGGATCACCCTTGGCTAAAGCTTCGGGGGCAGGGGAAGGTCGGAGCGCCGCAAAAGCGGTGCCGCCCTATTATTCCCCACGCATGCCATCGGCGGCGGTCTTGGCCATGCCGACCGCCATGCGCGGCGAGATCAGCGCCGCGGCCTTGATCGAGGCGTGGGTGACGCCGGCCAGGCGGGCCACGGCCATCTGGCGGTAATTGTCGAAGCCCTGGATCATGCAGGCGCCGGCCGATGCCTTGGCCGCCGCACTCAGCATCGCAAGATGTTCCTTAAGCCCCTCTTCGTCGCGCTTGACCCCGTCATATTCGACGCAGACGCCCGACAGGCCGCACTTGGCCAGGGCCGAGATCGCCTTGCGGTCGGCGCTGACCGAGCCAACGGCCGTCATACAGAAAGGTTTGATCAGGCTGACGATTTCCAGCACGCGGTGCGGCGGCACACCATCCAGGCCGCGCACTTCAAACAGCACCTTCAGGCCCATCTCGGCGGAGGCGCGCGCCACGTCCTGGGTGATCTTGGTGCGGGCGCGGTTGGAGGCAAAGGTCGAAAAGGCCGCCGGCACGACCATCAGCATCTTGCGCTGTTCAGCCGTGCGCAGGCGCAACAGCTTGAGGCCCTGCTCGACATTAAGCACATCGACCTGTTCGCGCAGGCCCCAGTCAAGATTGGCCAGGGCCTTTCGGTCCAGCAAGGTATTGTCGAGATTCTCCATCACCAGGCCTTCCAGCCGGTGACCGATCATCGCCATCTTCTTCATTTCGAACAAGGGCTCGACCGACGAAGCAACCTTCAGGTTGCGGCCGCCATAGCTGACGGTCGCCGCAACCATCATCGGCCGCTGAGCCTTGGCCTGGGCGCCCGAAGGATCGCGCCCTTCCGCGTCACTGGCCTGGAAGGCGCCGGAGCGCGCCTTGATCGGACCGCTCTCGTCTTCGGCCGCATCGAACCAGGTCTTCATATCGATCTTCTTGATGGAAATACGGTCGACGTCCTCGGCGCGCACTTCGTACAGCGGCACCTCGATGTCCGACATGTCGCCGACAAAGAACTTGCACAGCTCACGCCAGATCTCGGTCGTGGCCAGCGCGCCCTTGCGCGAACCGATGGTCGGCATCAGGGCCAGCCAGGCATCGCCATTGAGGCCGATGCACCAGTTGGGCTCCTCGTACTGACGCTCAAAGCCGGTCTTCAAATGGTCGAAAACCAGCTCGCACTTTTGCTCCCACTTGGCGCCCAGGCGCACGATCAGCGTATCGAGCTTGAGCAGGAAGGCGCGGCCGGTGGAATCGACATGGGTTTCCCGCAGGCGCTCGATGATCTCGACCGCATCCTCGCGTTGCAGGATCACCTGCTCGCGGCCGTTGGCGAAGCGCGCCCCCGGAGCCGCTTCAGAAGCATCAGCGGCCTGCATTACGGAATCGGACATATCCTGCCCTGTACTGGAAACGACAGTTGACGCACCTTAGACGCGCACCCGTTGAAACAAGATTAACATGCGTGAGAGCGCTCCCAAATGGTCAGACCATTCTTGTTTGCTCAGGCGCCGCAAAGGCTCCTCGCAACGGCTCGGGCGCGCAGTCGCGCTTGCCGAACGCAAGGGCGTTCGGAGGGGATTTTTGTTTGCTCAAGTGCCGCACGGGCTCGCGCAAACGTGCGCGGCCGCCGGTCACGCTTGCCGAACGTAAGGGCGTTCAGAGTTTTGCCCTGTGAAGATTCCTTCCTCGTCGGCGCTATTTTGGCCGCGGAGCATCGGGTGATAACGTTGTTTTCTTTTATCTTTTCCAGTTTACCGGAAGCGTTAAACAAGTATTCATCCTGTCTGGCGACACTTTGTTAACCCTGACGACTCAGTTCGCCGTTTCATTCGGATCCCCCTCGTGCCCGCGTCCCGTTCCGCTTCCGTCCGCCAGCCCTCGCCCCAGCCCACGCCCGCTCGACAAAAGCCGTCACGCCGCGCCGTCAAGGCCGTGCTGATCGAGATGGCCTACCCGGTTGCGCCTGAGGAACCCGCCGCCGGTACGCTGAGCGCCCCGCGCCCCCCCCTGCCCTGCACTCGTGACTTTTCCGCCTCGGCCTATATCGCCACCCGGTCCTTTTGCCTGACCCAGTCGGCCCAGGCGCCACAAACGATCACGCCCGCCCCAACCGACAACCTGGTCCGCGGCCCGCAGGATCTCGTCGTGCGCCTCGGCCAGATGCCGATCGAACTGGCCGCGCCGCTGCTGCGCGCCGACCTGCCGGCCCTGGATGCGCAAGCCCTGCTGGCGCTGGTCAACACGACCGGCGAAGGCCACCATGCCATCATCGCCAAGCGCCGGCCACTCGACTGGCGCGTCGTCAAGGCCATCCTGCGCGCCGGCCATGAGGTCGCCATCCTGGCCCTGGTCGAAAATCCCGATGTCGCTTTCGACGAAGAAGACCGCGCCACCCTGACCACCTTGTCGGAGCGAATGATCATGGTCCGCGGCGCCCTGATGGCCCGCAAGGGCTTCGTCTTCGCCACCGCGGGCGCCAAGCTCAATCTCGACGACAATATCGGCCACGCCAACCTGCGCCTGGTCAAGCTGGCCCGGGCCGGCCGCCATGCGGTCTTCATCCGCGACGCCGCCAAACGCCTGCACGTCACGGCCAATGGCCTGGCCGCGGCGCTCAGCGCGTCGCCCGACGTGTCGCTGGCCCTGCTGACCTGCGCGCTCGGCATGGACAGGGCAGTGTTCGGCCACCTGCTGACGCTGTGGCGCAAGCGCCATGGCCTGCCGGTCCGCGACAATGCGCCGCACCAGGCGTTACTGCATTCCGTGTTCGTCCTGAGCCCTGAAATCGCTCAACGTAAACTTGCCGCCGGCCTGACCGCCTTCGCGTAATTTTTATGCGCTCACGCCGCGCGGCGGGCCCGAACTCTTAAAAAGATTGGGCGCCCTTGCCGAACGCTCTGCGTTCGGAAAACCTTGCTTCGGCCTGTAAAGCCGGTAAAAGCAGATTATGTCGCTGCGACTGGACTTTACCGCCTCCGATCGACCCGAAGCCCAGGCCGCCTGCGCCCGGCTGAAAAGCCTGTATGGCTCGGCGGCGACGCCCGACGTCGTCGTGGCGCTGGGTGGGGACGGCTTCCTGCTGCAGACTGTCCATAAATACCTTCAGCACCAGATCCCGATCTTCGGCATGAACCGTGGCAGCGTTGGCTTCCTGCTCAATGACTACGCCGAAAACAACCTGATGGAGCGCATTCTCAAGTCGGAATCGACCCTGATCAGCCCGTTGCGCATGACGGCCCGCACTCGCGACGGCCACGAACGCGAAGCCCTGGCCTTCAACGAAGTTTCGCTGCTGCGTCAGTCGCACCAGGGCGCCAAGCTGCGCATCATGATCGATGGCACGGTGCGGCTCGATGAACTGATCTGCGACGGCGCCATGGTCGCGACGCCGGCGGGATCGACCGCCTATAACCTGTCGGCCCACGGCCCGATCATTCCGCTGACCGCCAAGGCCCTGGCCCTGACGCCGATTTCGGCCTTCCGCCCCCGGCGCTGGCGCGGCGCCATCCTGCCGCATACCGCCCAAGTGCGCTTCGAGGCGCTCGAGGTCGACAAGCGGCCGATCAGCGCCGCCGCCGACACGTTCGAAGTGCGTGACGTCGTCCGCGTCGAGATCGCCGAAGCCGAAGACCTCAAGGCCACCCTGTTGTTCGACGCCGGCAACGGTTACGACGAACGCGTCTTGGCCGAACAATTCGCTTCCTAGCGCGCTCCGGGGCCGCGTGGCTCACGCCACGAGGCGCAGCAACCGGTCAGCCTTGCCGAACAGGGATCCTGGGTAATGGCCAAGGATTCAAGCCCTCAGGCTACAGGCCAAAGCAATAAGGGCGGCAGAGTCGATACCGTCCCCGCCGCCGTCAATGTGCCACAGCCCCTCGCCGTCGGCGTCGAGCCGCAGACCGGCCTGGCGCACCGCCCTTATGGCCTGACTGACCGAGGCGATGCGCCGGGCTGCCTTAGGCAGCGTGTTTGGGGGTGCAGATGGTTTCATCATGGGCGGGATACGGAGCCACTTCGACAGCGCCGGCGACGCCGTTCAGTTCATCGGAAAAGCCATGGTTGACGTCGCGGTGATGGGCTTCATCGGCCCGCACGACGAGGACGACGTCGCGCAAGGTGGCTGTGTCCGGCAGCTTCCAGTAGCGCTTGGCAATCGCCGGCGCCGGCACGTTCTTGCTGCGCCCCTCGTCGATTTCCTTGAGGTAGTGGGTATAGCTGATCACCGCCTCTTCCTCGAAATAGCCGACGACGCGGTGCGCCGTCCTGGCCGAGATCAGGTACAGGGCAAAGAAGGCCAGGTAGAAGACCCACTGCACGGCGATGATGACGAAGCGCTCGAACCAGGTCGGCTTGGCGACCTCGATGAAGGTCATCAGGTGCATGCGCTCGTTTTCGGCCTCTTCCATCAGGGTGCGGATCCATCCCTTGTCGTCCTTCATGCGGCGCAGACATTTCAGGTGATTGATCGTCGCGCCCACCATGCCCGGCACGGCCGCGACGGTTTCCAGGACGATGGCGCGGTGGCCGTAACGCTTGGCAAAGAAGGTGTCGGCGCAGAAGCGCAGAAGCTTGGTGAAGCCGAAAGCGAAACGGTCGGAAAAGCCCTTCGGCTGATGGTGGACGGTGAGATCGATGAAGGGTTCGGTAAACATGGGACAGGTCCTCGGTTGAACTGTCCCGTGTCTACCGCGGCGCAAAACCCGGCGCCTTAATCGCCGGTAAGCCGCCTCTTGAGCGATCTCTTGCGCCCAATTGATATTTGATAAGTCAGTCCACCTCAGGACTGCATCCGCGCTCGGCCGGCCACATCTCCTTGGCCGCCTTGCCTTCGGCGATGCCGCGGGGCGGCGCGTGATTGTCGATCAGCGGATCCGGCCGGGCCATTCGCCGCAGCGCCGCCTCATTGCCGATTACGACCTGGCTGCCGTGGACCTCGATGCCGTATTTGCCAAGCGCGGCGAAGGCGCGCGACAGGCTTTCCGGTGTCAGGCCCAGCAGGGAGGCCAGGATGCGCTTTTCATGCGGCAGGACAATACGCTCGGGGCTACCCTGGCGCACCTGCTGGGTCAGCAGATAGTTGGCCAGGCGCTCCGTGCCCGATCGCAGCTTCTGGTTCTTGATGGTGCGCACCAGGCCGCGATAACAGCCCGACAGTTCCTGGGCGACGGCAACCGCGAAAGCCGCGTCTTCCTTCATCGCCGCGCGCATATTGCCGGCCGGTATCATGATGATTTCACTTCGATCCAGCGTCCGCGCCGTCATTAGCGCCGGCGCGTCGAGCACGACCGCCGCCAGGATAAAGGTCGAGATCGGCCGCAGCACCGCCATGGTGCTTTCGTGATGATGCCAATGAGCCTGCAACTCGACGGCGCCGTCCAGCACCACGTAGAGAAAGTCGACGCTTTCGGCTTCGTCGAGCAGCACGGTGTCGGCCGGGTATTTCTGCAGAAGCGCGCCTTGCGTCATTCGGGCAAGACTCTCAGGCGTCATGACGGCAAACAGCTGAAGCTGGCGGATACGGTTAAGATCGGCGTCTTTCATGGCAATCCCGGCACCGGTTTGATTCGCTCATTCAAGTCTATACCCGAAAACCACACGCCTGGCGGGCGGTCCCCGTCAGAAAATACCGGACGTCCTTAGGGCTTATTAATCTGTTCGCGTTAGTCTTAACCAAAGTGCCCATGTGAGAGTGCGACATGAATAATAGCAAGGTCGAGATCATCAACGTGCCCAACACCCTTCGCGCCAAGGTCGGCGGGAAGCTGGGAGCGTTGGACGCCCAGGCCATCGCCAAGGCGGAAGCTGCGCTGGCCGACCTGTCGTCGCAATTCGAAACCTGGCTGATGGATGAAGTCAAAAAGCTTGAAGACATCCAGGCGCGCATCAAGGCCGAAGGCCTGAACGCCGAAAACTCCGAAGCCCTGTTCTTCAGCGCTCATGACCTGAAAGGCCTGGGCACGACCTACGGCTATCCGCTGATCACCCGCATCGCCGGCTCGTTGTGCAAGATGATCGACGATTCCGAAAAGCGCGCCGTGTCGCCGCGCGTCCTGGTCGACGCCCACCTCGACGCCATCCGCGCCTGCGTTCGCGACCAGATCAAGGAAGACACCCACCCGATCGGCAAGGTGCTCTCCGAGACGCTGGAAGCCCGCGTCAAGGAACACCTTGAAAAGGTCGGCATGACGGCGTCGTAAGCCCCCGCCCTATTGAATTTCCCAAAAGCTCCGGTTCGCCGGAGCTTTTTTTATTCTGGAAGACAAGCAAGAAAAAGCCCCGGTCCCCCGGGGCTTTTTGTCTTACGCGGCCTTGGCCTGGAGGATTTCGAGGTCTGCCGCCTGGGCTTCCATCGAGCGGTCGGCCGGGCGGGCCCATTTGCGGCCCTTGGTGTCGCGGTCGAGGCGTTCATAGAGGTACAGCAGGTCTTCGCGCGGGGCGAACGGCATCTGGGTCAGGAAGCGCTCGATCAGGCGCTCCTGCAGGCGCACCGGATCGAGATGGCCGGCTTCCTGGGTCAGGGCGTGATAGGTGTCGACCGCCATGCGGAAAGTCTGGAACATGCGTCCGGGCAGACCGGCGCGGTCGTAAATGGCACGGAAGCCCAACGAACCCGCGTCATGCACCATCAGCCAGGTGCGTTCGTGCGGCACGCCCGACAGTTCGGCTATGGCGTGTTCGAAGAAGCCCATGTGGCCACGGGCCAGGGCGCGCAACATCAGGGACGGCGTCAGGCGGCCATTCGCCATCAGGTGCTTGGCCAGGGCCTGGGGATCGGGATTGGCGCCAGCCTGGTCGGCCAGGTCGAGCGTCGCGCGCTCCTGGGTCGCCGCGACGATTTCCACCGCCGTTTCCGGCTTGATGGCGTGGCGGGTGACCAGCTTCTCGCGCAGTTGCGCCGAAACGACATGGATCAGGCGCTCGCTGATCGAGATCGGCAGGGCCTTGCGGTTGATCAGCACCGAATGCAGCACCTCCGAGGTGCCGAAACGGTCGACGACGTGGTTTATCCCGCCTTCGGAAAAGCGGGCATTGTCGTTGGCGCAGGCAATAACCACCGCCTCTTCTACGGCGTGTTCGGACAAGGCCGTGGTTACACGTTCGGACAGCTCGTCACGCTTGGCGATCGCCACCTGGCGCACCGGACCGCCGGCGCGAATGATCTGGGCCAGGTCGTCATCGGTGAACAGCGGCGAATGGGTCAACACGGGCACGGCGACTGTGGCCACGTCCTTGGCCAGTTTCATCACCACGTCGTGGGGCAACAGTTCGGACGTGCGCAGGGTCACCGCCAGGGCGCGACGCACCAGTTCGGCCGCGTCGGCCGCCAGCATGCGAATGATTTCCTGGGCCGCCGTGCGGTCCGCCTCGCCCAGTTCGGCGCGTTCCATGACCCGGCAGATCTTGTGGGTCGCCACGGCGCGATCGTCGGCGTTCTCGCTGCGCACCAGACGCTTGATGTCGGCATCCGACAGAGACGGCCGGCCGGCGAAGGCGCCCTGGCTTGACAGACCGGGGGCAGAAAGTTCGGGCGAGCGGGTGTCTTGGGACATGAGGCACGAATCCGGCGGGAAATATCAACCTCCGGAGTGTCTCCTTTTATCCTTAATGAACCCTTTACCATATGGCATTGCGAAGGATTTCAACGGCAGGCTGTGCCGGGTAACCCGCTAGAAACGTCTATGGGCTATGGTTAAGACATGACAAGCGCCCCGTCAGCCCCCGTGTCCGCGTCCTCCGATACCGTCCTGCTCGACTACGGGCTGCGCGCCCAGGGCCGTATGTTACCGTGGGTCTTCGGCTTCTTCGGTATCGGTTTGCCTGTGTTCGTGTGGACCGCCCGGATGGGGCAATCCGCCGAATGGCTGGCCCTTTATCTCGCCTTGTTCACCGTCGACTGGACCGTCTTCATGGTGCTCAAGGCCCAGGTCGACAAGGGCGTAGCCGATCCGTCCGAGACCGCCGTCCGCCGGCGATTGACGCTGCAGGGCGCGGGCGGCGCCCTATGGGCCGTGACCCTGGCCATCATCAGCCTGTGCGCCGCCATGACCGGCCCCGCCGCCGAGCCGCTGGTCATGACCTGCGCCGGCGCCGCCGTCGGGATCATCTTCTTTTCCTCACCCGTCCTGCTGTCGCTGCTGATCCTGGGACCGCTGGCCGCCGCCGGGCCGATCCTGGCCTCGCAGACCCTGCATCCCAATGCCGATTTCAGCCACCTGATGACCGGCGGCATGGCCCTGGCCATGGCTATGGGCTTCGTCCTCAACCGCCATATGCGCGACCACTACCGCCTGCAGCACCGCCAGATGCAACTGGCCGACGAGCGCGAGGTGGCGCGCGCCGCCACCGACTCCGTCAATGCCCAGCGCATGGCGCTTTTGGAAACCCTGCAGCGCGAGGTGCAGACCGGCCTGAAGGGCGTCGAGAACAGCCTGCTGCAGGGCCTGGGCCACCTGACCCGCGCCCCTGCCCCGCGCAGCCATGTCGACGCCGCCCTGACCGAGGTCGCCCACCTGCAATCGATCCTGACCACGACCTTCGACAACGATACGGCCGCGGCCGGGCGCATCGAGGTCGAGCACAGGCCGCTGGATATCGCCCTGATCTGCGAACACATGCTGGGCCAGTTTTCGGCCCTGGCCCAAGGCAAGAGCCTGGGCTTTACCCTCAATACGCATGGCCTGCCACCGAGCGGCGCCGCCCTGGGCGACGAACATCGTGTCGAACAGGTGCTGGCCCACCTGTTGAGCAATGCCCTTTTGTATACGCAACAGGGCCGGGTCGAACTCAAGCTGGCCACGCCGACGCCGGGCACGCTGCGCATCGAAGTGGTCGATTCCGGGCCGGGCCTGGACGACGATGAACTGGCGCATGCCTTCGCGCCGCATGCCCGTATCCTGCGCACCTCGTCCGGCCATTCAGGCGCCGGACTGGGCCTGTCGCTATCGAAATCCCTGGCGGAACTGATGGGCGGCCATATCGGCGCCCAATCGACACCCGATGTCGGTTCGAAATTCTGGCTCGACCTGCCGTTCGATGCCAAGGCGACGCCGCCGATACGGCCGCAAGCCGCGTTCGAAGAGATCAACGAGCCGACGCACAGCCTGCGCGTGCTGCTGCTGTCCAACGATTCCCTGCGCTCGGCGCAGTTGCGCGACCAGTTGGAGCATCTGGGCCACAAGTGCCTGACCTCGACGTCGCGCGAACGGGCCCTGGCCTTGGCGCGCAAGGCGCCGGTCGATGCCTGCCTGATCAGTACCGGCGCCTTCGAGGACCTGCGCGACGACGACAATCGCGAGCGGCTGCAAGGCTTTTTCGAATCGCTGCGCGCCACCCAGAGCGAGGCCCACCTGGCGATCCTGGCCCTGCTGCCGGAAGGCGACCAGATCGAGGACCTGCAGGCGCTGGGCATCAAGCCGCTGCTGCTGCCGCAAAACCGCGACAGCCTGGGCCGGGCGCTGGCGGCGGGATAACCCTCTGCGCGCGGCTCAGGTCAGAGCGCTTCCGCTCCCGCTGCTACCGGCGCCGAAGGCCTTGGTGAGGCTTGCGCTGTCGCCCGTATCGCCGGCGTCGTCACCGGGCCCGAAGGCGGACAGCAACTGGGTCGTAAACAGCGCGCTCTGGCCGCCCTCGCCGCCGAAGACCAGTTGCATGATCGCCTGATTGTCGCGCAACTGTTCCATGCGGGCGTCCAGCCGCGCCATCATGATGTCGCCGCCATCCTGGGCCGGCGTGTCGCTGGGCAGAGGCATGGCCGCGCCGCCGCCCACCGTCTTCAGATTGGTCATCACCTCGGCGACGTTCAGGGCGCGGCCGTGATGATAGAAGATGCCGTGATTGGCGCGCGCCGCCGCGGGAAACAGCGCCGCCGCATTGGCTTGCGGGCGGGTCGTCGCTGTCTGGATCAGATCGGCGGCGCCATCGGGCCCGAGAAAGTGCGCGGCATAGAGCTCGCCCTGCGTCGGATCGCGGCCGATACGGCCCTTCAGATAGGCGGCATGCCCCGCGGTCATTTCCGCGGCCATGGTCGCGTTGGCGTCGGGATTATAGCGCAGGCTCAGGACCTGTTTGCGGATCTCGGGATCGTTGACGTGATAGCGGCCGTCGCTGCCCTTGGTGATCTGGGCGGCATAGGCGCCGTAGCCGTGCTTGGGGCCGGCATTTTTCAGCATGCCCAGCCAGGTCTGGTCGATAAACTGGAACAGCCCCGCCGCCGACGAAGTGCGCGCATGGGCGTTGGGATTGAGCGAGCTCTCGCGCTGGGCCGCCTTCATCAGATAGCTGAAATCGACCCCGGTCGCCGCGGCGGCACGTTGCAGCGCGCCGACGACGCCTTGCGCGCCGGCTTGAATCGTGGAACCGACTTGGTCCGCCATCTGGGCCACGGGATTGGCCGGGGTACTCTGCACTGTCAGCTTCATGCGGCAAATTTTGCCGCATGTATGGTTAATTTATATTAAAGACTTCGCCGCAGCCTGACACAAAGGCCGCTCAGGCAAAGCGTTGCGGGTCATAAATATCGGCGTCGGGACGCGCTTCGCCAGCCAGGCGGTCGAGAATCACACCGGCCGCATAGGGGGCGAAGACATAGCCGTTACGACGCATGCCGGTGGCGACCCACACGCCCGATGCCGTATCCAGGCCGATGAGCGGCCAAGCGTCCGGCGTCGAGGCCCGGATGCCGGTACGAGGCGTCGCCTCGTCAAGCGGCAGATCGGGAAACAGGCCGGCGGCGCGCGCCTTCAGGTCGGCAACGACCGCCGGGTCGACGACAAGGTCATCGCGCCCCACTTCCATCGAGGCGCCAAACTTGGCCGAGGCGCCGTAGTCGGCGAGATAACCCTTGGGCGAACGCGTCACGCCGGGCGCCCCCTGCCCCGGCAAATCGAACAGGTGGCCCTTGATCGGCGACAGCACGGCAAGGCTCGGGATGGTGTCAGAGAAGGCTTTGGAGGCCAGGCCGGCGGTGACTGCGACGTGGGACGCCCGCAAGACGCGGCCGTCGGCAAGGCTCACCGCGTTGGGCCCGATCGCCGCGACGTTGCCGCCTATGATTTGGCCATCCTGGGCGACGATCGTGGCCTCGAGCGCCCCGAGGACTGCCGTCGCTTCGACCAGCCAGTCGCCGGCGATCTCGGTTTCGCTGCCGTCGGCATCGACAAAGCGGCTGCGGGCTGCAGCCTGCTGACTGCGCAGCATGGCCTGGATCGTGGGCGGCCACGCACCCAACTGTTCGATCCAGGCGTCCTGCGCCCGCGTCAGGCGCTGCAGAGCATCGGGATGCGGATCTCCCTTGGCCTCCAAGGCCGGGGCAATCATGCCGGCGGCGACGCCGGAGGCCGTATCCGCGGCCGCGTCACGCGCAATTAAAGTGATAGCATATCCGCGCGATTGGGCGACGACGGCCAGGCACAAACCGACGATGCCGCCACCGACGATAAGGATCGATTTTTCAGGAGAAGCCATCGTTCTTGCCGGCGGGAAAACGGCCTGCGATGGTACCGTCTGCTGGTTTCGAACCAGCTACCTCCAGAGCCACAATCTGGCGCTCTACCAAGTGAGCTAAGACGGCATGCCATCGCAAGGGACGTGTCTGTAACGTGCCGGCGCGTGGCAATCAAGGGCGAAACGCAGAAAAAGGACATGAAAAAGCGCTCCGGCACAAGAACCGGAGCGCCTGGACGGTATATTCCCCGCCACAGCTTACGGGTCAGCCCAGTTGCCACTTCACCTTGGTCGTCTGCAGGACCGAACCGACCTTGATATTGCCGACCGTCGTATCGACACGGCCTTTTTCCTCGACCATCTTCACCGTCTGCTGGCCGAAACCGTAGCCCTTGGGCGTTTCGGAGACGAGGACGCAATGGACGCGGCCGGCCGTGTCGAGCACCGTGCACTGCACGCTGGCCGAACCTTCGACCTCGTTTTCGATGGCCCGCGGCGGATAATAGTCGGCCAGGGTATTGGCGTCCGGGAAGGCTTTCCAACGGGGTGTCACATCGACCGGCGGCGGTTCAGTGGTCACCGTCGGCCCCTGGATGACGGTCGTCGTCTCGACGACCGTGGTCGGGCCCTGCGGCTGATCCGTCTTGACCTGGGGCGGTAGAGGCAGGGTTTCGGTCTTGGTCAGCGGATCCGGCGTCTGGTGGACGATGACGTGATCGACCGGCTTGGGCTGTGTCGTTTGCGGCTTGGGTTGCGGCCTGTCGACCGAAACGACGATCGGTGGCCCTTCGGCGGGCGGCGCCTCAACCAGGGCATGGTCGAAATTCTGTTCAACCAGATAATAGACAAGGCCCGCATGAAGCAGGAGCGCGATGCCGGCGCCCCAATAGAAGGACCGCGGCAATTTGCGCGCGGCGGTGTCGATGAAGATCGCAGAGCGGCGGCTCGGCAGGGTATCGATCATGGTCATCCCTCCCCTGGAGATGGTGTTTACAACAACGGGGCAGAAGAGACGCGAACGCCCCCCGGCATGACGGAACAGGGTCCTTGGCCGGAAGCGCGGGCATCGCCTGCATCAAGAGTGAAAACGGATCGTTTCTGGCTAAGCTTCTTTACGATATAAAGTATCACTTCGTAAAATTGACACAATGGCCAAAGTGCCCTTGGGCCCAACCCGTAAACACGATTTCGTGTACGCTGGCAAAAAGCACAAAAAAAACACCCCGGTCGAAACCGGGGTGCTTCTTTTGCTTGGTTTGCCTTTTCAGGCGCCTTAGCCGAGCTGCCATTTGTAGGTGAACTTCTTGCGGGCACCGGCCTGCAATTGTCCACCAACCGACGACGGGTCGACGTGGGCGAAGCGAATGAACGCCTTGACGGTCGCTTGTCCGAAGCCATAGCCCTGCGGGCTTTCGCTCAGGATGTCGCACGACGTCACCTTGCCCGACTCGTTGATGGCGCAGTCGATCGTGACCGTACCTTCAACTTCGTTGTCCTGGGCCCGCGGGGGGTACAGGTCAGCCAACTGATCCGACTGCGGGTAGGTCCAGCGACCTTCCACGTAGTGCGGGGACGGCGGCGCCACGGGCGGCGGCGTACCTTGGTTCATCTGCGCCGGAGGCGCCGTGTACTCCACGTGCTTTTCCGCGGGAACGGGCGGCACGGGGATCGGCGGCGGCGGCGCAATGTCCGTCGGCGGCGTCACGCGCGGCTGCACCACGGGGGGCGGCGGCGCTTTCGGCGGCGGAGGCGGCGGAGCCACCAGGTCGACCTTCACCTTTTCGTCGTTGTACTTCTCTTCCTTGATCGCAAAGTGCGCCTGGATAAAGTAGTAGGCAAC
>OUNM011002392.1_pt1 | contig 17328 bp, 14 predicted proteins | sample 1769961 | NCBI WGS metagenome assembly OUNM01 (sample SAMEA3914820, study PRJEB12502) | metagenome | biome: forest; material: soil | place: USA | collected 2012-03-12 | depth 0.3 m
ATCGGCTTCGCTCAGCCGGGGGAACGCCTTGCGAAAGGCCATGCCGCCACTGGCCGCCAGCCACGGCAGCAGCAGCCCGCCCAGTACCTCGGGCGTGGAACCAATGAAGCGTTCGGCTTCCTTGGTTCGGTCGTAGTCCGCGCCGACGTCGGCCCCGAGGTCGTGGAAGGCCTCGATCACGGCGGAGCGCGAGAGGGTCACCGCCTCAGCTTGGGCGGCCTGCTTGGTTCCCATCTTGCCCACGGCCATGGCGCGGGCACGCAGCTTTTCCAGTGCGGTCTCGGTGCCTTTGAGCTTGGTAGCGGCGCCGGCCATCTTGATCCGCTGCAGGCCCAGCTCAAAGACCGCCGAGGTCACCGCCATGCGCAGCGCGGTCTCCGGCGCCAGGTCCTTATTGTGCGCCTTGTAGTAGTCGTAGTTCTGCGTTACCGCCGTGACCGTGGTGAGGAGCAACCCACCCGGGGCAAAGCCCAAGGCCAGGCTGGGCGCGGCCTCGAAGGCCCGCAGACCGAATCCCTGCGCAGTAGCTGCCCAAGTGCCCTCGGCCGCAGTGGGCCGCAGGGGATCCATCACCTCATTGGCCAGCCCGCGCAGGAGGCGTGTGCGGTCGATAATCTGGTTTTGCCTCTCGTAGTAGGCGATGGTCGAGTCGATCCCCGCCGGGGTGAGATGATCGTACTCGGAGTAGGGATTATCGTCCCCGGAAGGAGCGGCGGGAACTCCCTGCTCGCGCTGCTGCTTGAGTTGCCTGAGGTAGGTAATGCGCCGGGCGTTTTCGAGTTGCTCGCCATCGCGGATGAACGGCACAAAGATAGCCGCCGCCCCGCGCTGCAGCGCATAGCCGGCCTGAGTTGAGAAGGCCTCGGGGGCTTGCTGCCGGGCATAGGCTCCGGCCAGCTCGACAAGCGCCGCCACATCCTCGATCGGCATATCGAGGGTCTTCTCGGCAATGGACGAGAGCTGGCTTTCGTCGGACTCGGCCTGGCCTGGCTGGTGCCAGAGGCCTTGGACGATGGAAGTGAACTGCTCCGGGTATTTGTGGAGGAGTGCCTCCTGCGCCGCACGAGTCTGCCGCACATCCTGCATCAACTTTGGCACATCGACATGGGCCGCGGCTTCCGGATGCGCCTGCAAGTAGCGGCGCACGGTCTGGAGATCGGACGTATTTCCTTCGGTGAGGAAATCGTGCACGGTGTCGTTGGTTACCTGGGGCACCAACTCTTTCCTGGCCCGCCCGGTGTGGACTTCCTTGAGGAAGCCCTTGGTCACCATGTCGTAGGATTGATCAAAGCTCAGGCCGGGCTGGCCCTGCTCCTGATTGTAGCGTTCGCGGAGCCGCTCGGTTGCGCGGTCATCGGGATTTCGCGCCATATACCGCGTGGCGAGAAACGACTTCAGCGCCGCCCGCCGTCGCACGGTCTCGGGATCCCGATGCAGTCGGATGGCTTCGCGGACTTCTGGCGTATCGGTTGCCTGTAGAAAAGCCGTACGGTCGGTAAAGACATTCGCGTAGTAGTCATGAAGCTGCTGGGCTCTGGCTTTCTGGCGTTCCTGGTTGGCCTGCATCTGAGCAGGATCTGGCTGAAAGGGCACCGTGGAGCGCCCATGCGCACCCACGCCTGGGCGAACGGCAGGTGGCTGGGGAGTGGCAGGAATCTTCGCTGCCGGAAGGCTGGATGACACGGAAGATCCATTCTGCGGCTTACTCCTGATATCGGGCTCAATGCTGGAAATACTCTGCGGAGCTTGTGTCGGCGAAGCGACAGCTTGAGCATCACCGGGCGAAGTTGGCTTGGTACCCCCAGCTGTCGGCGAATCCGAGGCTGCCAAAGCGGGAGGGGCCGGGCTCGGCGTTTGCTGAGACACCGGAGAGTTGGCCTCCGGTTGTACCCCGGGCGTTGCCTGGACCACGGATGGGCGCGCCGTTGGCATGGCGGATTGGTTCGGGCCGCCATTTCCCGGCACCGCTGGCAAAGGGTTCTTGCGGTCGATTTCCTCCTCAGCCCTACGCGTCACCGAATGGGCCGCGTGATCCTCCACCTTTGTCTTCAGCTCCTCGCCGAGGCGCGTGGCAAAGGCTACATTGGTCGTTTTGGAATCTCCCCACAGCGCCTGAGCCAGTGCGTTTTGCACAGGCTCCAACTCGCCCTGCGCGAGAGGACGTTGCAAGGCCTGGGTGAGATAAGCCTGGGTCACTACCCCCATCACGGTTTCCTTGGGATTATCCGAATACTTCGCCAGCGCCTCAAGAGGAGGATGTTTCAACAAATCGCCAAAGGAATCACCGGTGAGCAGTTCTGCAAAGTGCGCATCGGTCGCCACATTTGGATGGCTACCTGGGGCACTCCACGGCGCTCCGCTATATTTGCCGTCTTCGGATTTCGGCGAACTGGAGGAGACAACCTGCCGCGAATGATCCGACGGCACCTCGGGCGCCTTGGCTTCCGGTGCGGGAGCAGGCTTATCCTTCTTGGGAATTCTAATAACGAGATCGGTATGTAAGTCGGGCTCTTCGCCCGGCACCTCCTTCGTCGTCAATTGAAAATCAAACTCCGGATGGTCCCGCTTGACTTCTTCCAACGTCATTCGCCCACTGGCTGGCTCGGGGATAGGCAAGAAGCCAGGGCTGCCATCCTCTGTCGTGGCGGGCGCTGTGCTATCTTCGGTCTCCGTTTTAGTCTTGTTCGTCGGTTCTCCACTCATGGCGTTTCAAAAAGCTCCATCTCCTGGCGGCGGCGCTCGGCCAGGCCGCGCTGGCGCTGGTGGCCCGCATAGGTATAGTGGCTCATCCGCTCGGTGATCGCCGTCGGGTCGCCCCGCGTGGCCTTGATCAGCTCCGTGCCGCGCCCCGTATTAAAGTCGAAGCTAATGAGCGCCGCCCGCTGGTTCGGCGTGAATTCCGCCCCTACTGCGTCCGCCGCGCGATCCACCACTCCGGCGTGGAAGCCCAACTCGAAGCGCAAACGCCGGTCCGCCGCCGGCTCGTCGATTGTCTCATGCGGGTCCCGCGCCCGCGTGCCATAGCCCACCGAATGCTGCTTGTTGTCCCAATGCGCCTGCGGCTGGAACCCCTCGAATTCCTTCACCCGCTCCACCGTCGCATCGTCCACCTCGCCGGGCCCCTGCCCGGGCGGCTGCGCCCAGGCTGGCGTGAGATACTTCACCGCCGCCTGCGCCGCATCGGGTCCCACCACTTCCCAAAACTTTTCCTGCCACTGCTTCTTCGACGCGTGGGGATTCTTATCGGCCCATTCGTCCAGTTCTCGCTGCCGCAGCACGATCCTCTGCCCCAGCTCGGCCCGGTTGGCGGACTCGCTCGCCGCGTTGATCTCAGGCAGGGAGGGCTGGCCCAGCGCACCCCGCCCGGCGAGCTGCACGATCTCGCCGAGGTATTCGGAGCGCAGACTATCCTGCACGGTGCGCGGCTTTTTCTGCACGGCGGTACTTTGAAACGCCTGGCTGAGCAGGGTGCGCAGCGGCCCGCGCGCGCTCTGCGGGAGATCGGCAATGCGGTCCTCCAGGCCGTTCTTCACCGCCAGGGAGGTATCGGCCTGGCCGTCGTACCCCGCGATATCGGCCCGCAGCGCGACGATGGCCGGACCATCCAATGCGGCATCGTAGGGCCGGTCGTTGTGCATCGCCTTGGTCAGGGTCGCGATGCGCCGGGGAAAGAGATCGGCCTTGTAGCGATCGAGGATCTGATCCTCCGGCACGCCTTGGGTGAAATCGTTCAGCGCGTTGTCGTAAGCTTCTTCCTGCCGCTCATTCGCCACGCTGCGCGCCTGCTCGTAACTGCGGCGGATGAGGTCGGGATGGTTCGCGAGATCGGGAAACATCTGGCTCTTGCCCTTCTGCATGGCCTCCGCCAGGTCGTCCATCACCGCACGGGGATGCTGTTGGATGGCATCGCCAATGCCATTGCGTAGCGAGGTGGAGTCGATCTCGCGCAGCATAAGCTGGCCGCGCTCGGGGGTGATCTGGCCGGAATCCGTCAACCGGCCCACATTGCGCCGGGCCAGGGCGTAGTCGCGCGTCTGGAGCCCGAGCTGCACGCCATCCATCATGGCCTGACGATCGCGCGAGGCCGTTTGCTTCAGCGCATCGTAGGCCAGACTGCTGCGGGTGGTGGCGTCAAAATGCACCAGCTGCGGGATCACCCGCCCGCGCACCAGGGGCGAGAGGTGAAGCGCGTCGATTCGCTTCTCCACCAACGGGCGGTACTTCTGCTCCCAGGTCGGCACCCATTGGTCCTCCGGCAGATTTTGCATCTCCTGCGCATGCTCCGCGCGAGCCTGGCTCATGATGTCCTCCACCCGGGCCAGATCGGCCTGGTTCTTGGACTCCATCATGCGCTCCCCCACCTGCTGGAACACATTGCCCGCCTGCCCCACCGCCTCGCCCATGGCTTGCATCCCCTTGGCCGGCCCATCGAAGGAACCCTGCTGGATCCCGCCCTGCTGCATGCGCCGCGCCATCTCCGAGAGGTCCACCCGGGTGTCGGGGTATTTGGTCAGCACCGGGTCGAGCAACTCGGGTGCATTGGGAATCTGCGTTAAAGGAATGCGTGCCATAAATCGAATTAGCTAAAATATTAAGGTTAACCTGCGGCGTACGGAGTCTTGAGCGGGGCGTAACTGGGCAGGCGGTAGTAGTCATCGAAGCCCGTCTTCGCCATGCTGGCCGCGCCGCTGAGCAGCGTGGCCCCGGCCGCCGTCTGATAGCCTTGCGCCTGCGCCGCGCCCTGCATCTTGGTCAGGTCAGCGTCGCGGTAGGCGATGCGCTGCCCGATCGCGATGGACGATTGCTTGTACCGCTCGATGCTCGCATCCATCAGGCTGAAGCCGCTTTGGAACCGCTCGTCCGCCGCCTTTTGCTGCCACTGCTGCGACGCCAGTTCCGTCTGGTAGGCCACATCCTGGACACCCAGCTCCGCATTCTTCGCCGTGTCGACCAGCTTCAGGAGCGGCGTGCCCTCCGTATTTACGCCAGACTTGGCTAGGGCGGCGCGCGCGGTGGCGATGGCCTTATCGCCCTTGTCGCGCATTTGATCCGCCAGCACTCGCCCTCTCGCCTCCTCGCCCCGGGCCTGGTTGTCCAGCGTGATGGCATTATTTTGCCGTGCCTGGTACTGCGCCATCAGCGACTGCTGGTTCCAGGTGGACTGCTGCTGCGCGAGCCGCGCCTGGATATCCGCATTCTGCCGCTGCGCCGCCGCATTGTAATTTGCAATGGCCTGCGCATTGCTCGCCTGCTGCTGCTGCCCGTAATAGCTCATGCCCGTGCTCGCCGCCGTCGCCGCGAGCGAGGCCGCGAGCAGGCCGGCTTCAATTACTGTCGCTGTTGTAAACATGATTTTATTTCCTCAAGATGTGAACGAGGTGAGTCATCCCCTCGTCGGTTTTTGTAAAAGCATTGCGTTCCATCAGGCGCACCAAAGCGGGCTGCCGGCAGGTGGTCAGTATCACGCCATAGTTCAACTCCGCCGCCCGCTGTTTGAGAAACTCGACCACCGCCGTAATTCCCCGCACCGAGGCCTTGCCGCCCACTGCGGGATTCGTCACCAGCCACTCCAGCATGCACACTCCGCTGCCCGAGTTGTCCATATACAGCCATCCCGCCGCCGCATCGCAGGGTTTCCCGTCCTTGTCCGTGAAGTACGACACCACCCCCAGCGCGGGCAGAATGGCCGCCGCCACCACAGGCCACCCATGCCCGCGCCACCATTCGCTCACCATCGCGTGATCCATCACCGGACAAAACTCGCGAACCAGAAACCGCGCCTCCAACCCGCCGCCTCTGGCGGAAACCTCCGCGTTCCGCCTTCCGCCTTCCGCGTTCGCCCTAGTCTCCATGCGCATCGTATTTCACCACCACGCCGAGCACGGTGAGCGGCAGAGGTTGCGCCTGGCGGATCGTCACATCCACGCTCGGCCCATTCCCGCCCGCCACGATCACCTCGTGATCACCCGAGAACACCGGAGGGCTGCTATCCATGGGATCGCCAAAGGACCGCGAGTAGATCCAGTTCCAATCCGTGCCATTCGTGGAGATCTGCCCGCCGAGCGATTTGCACACCGATACGGCCACGCGATTCACCCGCTTCTTTCGGCTGCGCGAGGTGCCATCCGGCAGCGCCATCTCGCTCTTCATCGGCTGCAGCCGCGACACATAGGGCAGCCCCACCAGCACTTTCTCCGCCGGGTTTTGCAGCGTGATCCCGCCATTGCTCACCTGGCCCCCCGGCGCCACCGCCCCATCCGCCAGCACCTCCACCACCTCGCCCTCCAGGTGCTCCAGCCCGGGCGTTACATACGTCGCATTCGGCTCGAACGTGAACACCGGCGCGCTCGCCGCCATATATCGCACCGTGCCCGACGACTCGCGCACCGTGTTGGAGCCCACATCGCCCGCATACACCAGGTCGTAGTAGCCATCTTCATCGTAATACAGCGGATAGCTCCCGATGAACCCCTCCGGGTCGATACTGAGCGTTTGCACGCCCGCATCCGGAAACTGCCCCTCGGTGTGGGGATAGGCAATCGTCCCCAGGTAATTGTACCCCCAGCCGCACTGCCCATCTCTCTTGAAATTCAGCTCGTCGATCTTGTTCTGCGCCGCATCGAGCCGCAGGTGATTCAACGTCCAGCCCTCGTCCAGCGTGAGCGGACCCATCGTCACATAGCCGCTTACCGGATCTCCCGTCACCGGCAGCGAAACGCTCAGCCCCTGCGTCGTCGGGCGATCTTCCCCGTAGTGAAACACCAGATTGTCAAACACCAGCGTGCCATGCGCCGAGGCCTTGTACTGCACCTCGTCCGTATTGCGAATGCCCGTGATCTTCGCCGTCCCCCACGCCGGCACCACCGTCGTCTCGCCCCTCGCCTTGAGCACGATTTCCACGCCCGTGGTATTCGTAAGCGAAACGCTGATCGCCCGATTCGAGGGCAGCGTCGTCCAGGTAATATCCACCCTCGCCGCCGACAGATTCTTCGTCGGATGCCCCGCGCCGCCGCCCGTCCGCGCACAATCCAGGTACCACCAATTCGCCCGGTCCTCCGCCTCGAAGGTCTCGCGAAAATCCACCTTGAATCGCTCGATGTACCGCCGCGCCCTGCCCTTGATCACCCGCCGCACCGCCACCCACACTTCATCCGCGCCATTCGCGCCATAGATCGAGGCCACGCTCTCAAACGTGCCCAGCGTCGTGTGCCGGTGCCAACCCACCACATTTTGGTCGCGCTCATACGTCATCCCCACGAGCTGCCCCGTGCCCGTCACCGTCCAATAGATCGCATCCGGCTGCTGCTGAAAGGCGCATTCCAGGATCTCCCCGCGCGTCACATGCTCCGCCAGCATCGTCAGGTCCGGCGCCACCCAGCCATCCTTCTCAAACGAATACACCAGCTCGCGCACCTTCCTCCCCTGCCGCTGCACAAAGAGGATCACGTCATTCACCACCATCGCCCTTAGCGACTTGCTCCCATAGCTCGACTGCCGCACCGCCTGCACATTCGAAGGCGTGATCGCGCTATTCTGGTCGCTGCTCCCCAGCGTCCACTCTTCCCCCGCCGTGCCGATGAGCAAACGATCCTGCGACGTCATCCACTGGATGGGATTAGCCTCCTGCGCCGCCAGCGTGAAAAACAAACCGGCATCGTCATTCGCGCTCAACCGGAAATTCTCGAAATCATCGATCACGCTGCCCCATACGGACTGCGGCCGATACGCCGTGCCCGCGTAGTAGATCCTTTGTTCATGCAGCGCCAGCGTGCGGGGATACCCGCGCTTCACACTCCATGCGCCCTCGCTCCAGTCGGTCGTCGCCACGTCATCAAAGAGATCATTCACCACGTCCGCCGTGGCGCTCAGCCCGTCATCCGCCACCGCCGTGATCTTCACCACGCCGTAGTCCTTCACATCCGACACGTCGATCCGCGCATGCGGTCCATCGCTGCTCGAGCTGAATCCCGTAATCCTAATTCGCAGCTCGCACTCTTGCGTCTCTTTGCCCGACGCGCTCACATTGCGATCACTCTTCCCCACATAGCTGCGGATCGTCTCCCAATTCTGGCTGCCCGCCAGCCGCCGCTGCACCTGCACCGTCGCGGTCCAGTAGCCATACGTCGTCAGGTCCCAGCTCCCCAGCACGCTCAGGCCCGCCGATTCCGTATTGCTCGTAATGTTGATATTTACCGAGGCCCCGTCCCGCGTATGCGCGAGCTGCCAGCGCGAGCCGACATGCCCGTTTTCAAAAATCGTCTGCAACTCCCAGCGCCTCAGCGCCAGGTCATCCGCAAAAGCCGAGCCGCTCGTGTGCTCCGCCAGCGCTTTGTAAAGCAGTCCATCGCTCGTGACAAAGTCCCCCTTGTGATACACCGTCGCATCGTCCCAGGCCGGCGCCCCCGCCGTCAGCGTTATCCCCGGCCCGCTCGTCGCGCTCGGCGTCAGCGTCACCCCCGTGATATTCTCATCCAGCACCGCCGGCCAATCCCACGCCGCCTCCTCCAGCGTCCAGTTGGAATCCCCGAGCCGCGACAACTTTTGCGGCGGATGCGCCGGATGCGCCAGATACATCACGTCGTTGATCTGCAAATACTGGATCTCCCTCAGTTCCGCCTCCTCATACGGCGACGCCACCTCCACGATCGTGCGCGCCTCCCACTTCCCCGTCTCCAGGTCCCCGTCAAAATCATCCGCCGTATGCGGCTCGAGGCAGAAGTAAGTGGTGTCGCCCTGCAAAACCCAATCCCCCGCCACATACACCGTCCCCGTCACCCATTCATCGCTCGCCGTATGCTCCACCTGCTGTCCATTCGACCAAAAGCGGATATAGCGATCCCCCAGCTCCAGCACAAACCGCGTGCCAACCGAATAATTAAACGGCACCAAACGGCACCGCTTATTGGCATACTTCGCCTCCCCCAGGTACTCCGTCCCCGGCCGACGATACACCCCGCCATACGGCATGATCACAAAATTCTCCAGCAACCGGCACCCCGAAGCATATTTTTCAATATCGCTCCGCGCATCCAGATAAGGAGACAACTCCCCCGCATTAAAAGTAGGTATCAACTGAGCAAACGACATATTAGCTTAATTCCTCAAAATCTAGGATCCACCACACCTTAGGTTCCCATCGTTCAAATGGCATGGTCGCCGCGCTGCATGGTCCCACTATCCTGTCTCGAAAAATCTCCTCCACACTCCGGTGAAGGGCGCCCTATTCCGCGTTCCGACTTCCGCATTCCGAGTTCGATTCACCCCCTCCGCCGCGCCGCCACCAACTCACTCGTCACCCACGGCAGCTTCCCCTTCGGCCTTCCCTCAAACGCATCCAGCCTCCGCGCCTTCGGGCCCGTGATCCGCTCATACTCCGTGAGCAACTGCGTCGGCAGTTCCCGGCTTCCCGTCAGCGGCTGCGCCAGCACCGAAGCCAGCTTCACCGCCAGCGCCTCGATGAAAAGCGGCGTGAACAAATTCACGTCCGTCACCTGCCGGATGTACCGCACATTAGCCACCTCCGCATCCGTCAGCAGCGCCCGCCCCTCCGTCTCAAAAAGACCCTGCCGCTGATGCCACTCATACCCATTCACCTGGAGAATCCGCAAACAATCCACCGGCAACGCATACTGATACGCCCACCCTGCGATCGGACTCTCCCCCAGCCGCGACAACAACACCCGCGTCGTCGCAAAATTCCACCCATGCGATTGCAGCACCGCATCCCGCGTCTGCTCATAGAACCGCTTGCAATACCGCGCCGCCTGCGACTCATCCTCCAGCGACATAATCGCCGTCTCGCTCAACCGCGCCAAAGCCAAATTACAAACCGAAGTCTCATCCGCCATAAAATTAGTCTCCTTAAGTTAAGCCTCCACCACACTCCCCGCCCTGCCCCACCGGTAGGAGCGACTGACCCCAGTCGCCCGCCACGGGGCCCTTCCGTTTCACCGCCCGCACCCATCACAATTTTCGCTCACCGTCGTTCAATTGGTAGGCACGCCGCGCTGCGGGGTCCCCAATAGTCACCTTAAACAACCAAGCAACCAGAAGGCCCCACCTCAATTCATGCAATTCCGCGTTCCGCATTCCGACTTCCGCGTTCGCCCAACCTCCGCGTTCGGCTGCCTTCCGCCCCCGGGGAGAAACCACAACCCCGGGGGCGGCGTGTCAGCCGGCCGACTCAGTCGGCTATTCGGCGTTCGTTACGGCATCCGGAACGCCACGAGGAACACCACCTTCTTCCCCGCCGTCACACTCCCACTCGTGAGCGCCACCGTCGCCTTCAGCACGTTGGTCGTGCTCGTCATCGGCGTCCGCACCGTCACGCTGGTCGCCAGCGCCGGCGTCACCGCCGTATTCGCCGCCGAAGTCAGCGCCACACTCGTCGCCGAGTAGCGGTCATCATCCCCCGCATCGCCCAGCTTCGAGATCGCCGTGCCCGTGCCGCCGCTCGCCTCGCAGGCGATGCTGCTTTTCTCCGGCAGCACGATCGCCCCAATCGGCAGCGTCACCACCTCGATGACATCCCCCGCCGCCTCCGCGCCCGTGGTGGTATACACCGCCTCGGTATAGCGGATGTCGCCGGTCACCTTCTGCCCCTCCACGCGATCCTTCGCGAATCCCGTGGTCTGCGCCGTCTGCACATCTGTCTTTAGAGTAGCCATGATATTAGCTTTTCCTTTCTGTTAAGTTTCCGCCGCCCCGCTTAGGGCGCCTCGTCGCAGTAGATCGCCACGACTTTCTCCTCCTCCGTGCGGGTCGCGCCGATCGCGGCCACCGTGCGGATTTGCAGTGCGTGCGACTTGTCCGAGCGCACATCCATGTGCGTGGTCCGTCCCGAGTCCGAGAGCTTCATCCCGCTGCGGGCCCACGCCACACAGGTGCGGATGTCCGTATTCAGCGGCAGAATGTTCCGCGAGATGCGCTTGAACTTGAAGCCCATGAACGTATCCACCTCGCCCTCCACCAGTGCGCGCACCGTATTGAAGTCGTGGCTCGTCACCTCCGTGCTCCGCAGCAGATCCTGCAACTGCTTCGCACTCACCGCGATCACCCGCGGCTCGTCGTCGTCCACCTCGTTGTTATCCAGGATGTACTTCGCCTGGCGCAGCTTGCCCACCGTGAGCCCGCTGTTGATCGGCGACCCCGTCTCGGCGAAGTCCACCGCCACCGTCTGCGTGTTTGGCAGCGTCACCGGAGTCACCCCCAGCTCGCCCGTATAACACGTGCCGATCGCCGCATTCACGATCGCCCGGTCACAGGCCCGGCCATAAGCCGACCCATGCGCCACCATCGTATCGCTCGAAGGCAGCACCACGCTCCCCAGGAACTCCTTGTCCCACTCGTCAAAGAGCGAGGCCAGGTCGTGCGGGTAAGGCCGCAGCCAGCGCTTGCTCAGCGGCGTATCGGTAATGCGGGTCTCCCCCGCCCGTTGCGTCACGGGCTGCATCTCCACCGCGCCCATCTGGTTGAACGACTTCTCCTTGCCCGCCACCTTGTCGAGCACCACATACTCCTTCAGCTTGGAGATCGTTTGCTGCACCAATTGCTGCCAGTTCGTGTCGAATTCCGTCACATAGTGCAACGGTATATCTTTCATTGCAGACATATCTGTCTTTTCCCTTTCGTTGATTAATTTTCGGTTCTGAGTTTTCTTATCACCCCCAGGCCTACCGATTATCCTCGCGGGTCTCGGCTTTCGGGAATCGCCCAACCAGCAGGCTCGTCACCGAGTTGTCTGCCGTTCAGCATTACGGGTTATGTCAGTACATTTTATTGCGGAATTAGTCAATACATTCCGCATCACGGATCGCCCCATCACACCACCCTCCCAGCGCTCCGCGAAAAGAAACACGACACCTGCTCACCATCCCTATGGGAGAGAGATATTCCTAAGTTCTTATATTCTTACCTTTCTTATTATTTGTCGTTCGTCCAAACGCTTTCCCGCCGTCCCACCGTCGTTTCCGAACCCACGCAAACCGCCCTCTCCCAAGGTAAAACCCCGTCTCCCCCGCGTCGTCCCGGTTCCCGTTCAAATACCCCGCCCCCTGTACTCTCACCGTCGTTTCAATCCGGCCTTCCACCGCTTCGCGTCAGAGTAAAACCCGCCAAAACCCAGCGTCGTTTTCCCCCGCCCCTCAGCTCCCTTGCTCCATTCCCGTCAAAAGACAAAGAAACGACACCGCATCTTTTCCTTAAAAAGATTTTCGATCCCCTAGAATCGAGTCACACTCCCCCCCCTCCCCGAAAATGTCTGCGCGCACCGCCCTTCTCACCCTCCTCCTTTGCACAAGTCTCGCGCACGCCGAGGAATCTCCGCTCAAGACCCTCTATGACCGCTCCGACCTCATCATCGACGCCACCTTTCTCGAGGACGTCAGCGCCGGCCTTTCCACCAGCGAGATCTATCAGGGCAAACCTCTCCTCGATTTCGTCGAAACCGCCATCCACGTGAAGATCAATCGCGTCCTCAAGGGCAACGTCGCCACCGATCGCCCGCTCTTCATCGGCGTCACCATCATCTTCGCCATCCCTTCCAAAAAGCCGATCCGAATGCTCGCAGGCGCCCCCATTCCCGCCCCCAGCGAGGGCAACGAACCCTGGCTAAGAAAAAACGACCGCTACATCATCTTCCTCGAAGACCGCCGCAAGCGCGAACCCAACTCCACTGCCAAATCCAACGGCGAACACATCAACTTCCGCACCTTCGACCACTGGCTCTGGCGCATCCCCGCCAACGACGCCATCGACCTCCAGTTTGCCAAGTGGAAAAAGGACTAGCGCTGGCCTGTCTCGCTAAGCCGCTCCGGTAATCTCCGCCAGCACCCGCAGGCCGCCTAGCCCCAGCAGCCCCACCCCGCCGCATTTGTTACTACGGTACTCGTACCAGATGCCCTTTCGGGACATCGGAAAATAGACAAACGAATATCCGTCCATCGTCCTGCCCTGTAGCGCCAGCTCCGCGCGATGTTCGTGGGTGAATTCCGTAAACCCATCGATCCAGGGGTGCACCCCATCCGGAAAGAGTTTCGGAATCAGTGCCAGCATTTCCCCCTCGGAAATCTCGCCCAGGCTTTCCAAGGCCGACGCCTTCCGCTCCGCCAGCGTCTCCTCAAATCTCAAGGGTTCCGCATTCATCGGCATTCCGGACAGGCCCCTGCCCGCCGCTCCTCTTTTTGTAACGTGGCAACTTTCATGGCCCAACCTTACGCGACCGACCGAACCCCACTCACCCAATCTTGTCCTCCCCTGCCCCTGCCTTGAGGCCGTTTTCGCCCAAAATTCACCAACCCGTCATCGTCTCTTCACAATCGCCGCCGACCATGCCGGCATGCGATCGATCACCACCTTTCTCTACGAACCCACCTCGTCCGACGTTTCCTTCTCCCTCCGCAATCCCTGGAAGACCCTCCTCCTCGTCCTCCGCGATCTCCTTTTCGTCGCCGTCGGCATGGTCGTCACCTTCATCGCCTGCCTCTGCCTCTTCGCCCTCCTCTGGTGGCCCAAGCCACTCTCCAAAGCCCAAACCGGTCCCCTCTCCGCCCGCGCCGATCCCCTCTCCGCCCACGCCGCAGGCAATTAGCCAGCCCCACATGGTCTGCTGATGGCCCCCAGCCGACTCCGCCCTGATGCCCCGGCAAGGGTCTCCCGCCAAGGCAAAACCGCCGTTTCTGCGCGATGTTTCGTCAGTCAGACTCATCTCCATGAAAACGCTCTCCGTCATCTTCCTCGCCCTCACCCTCTCCGCCACGGCCCTTTGGGCGGGTGACAAAAATCATATTCATATCGATCTTCCGACGCAGACTCCACCGCCACGCGTCGTGCCTCCGCCACCCACGCCCAATCCACCCGTGGCCGTGCCACTCCCTTCGGTCGCTCCCGTGCCCAACGTGACTCCCGCAAATCCCGCCGCCTCCGGCATCGCCCCCATCCCTCCCACCGTGACCTCGCCGCCCGCGCTGGCCCCCATCCCGCCCGCGCAGCCGCGTTGAAAGCGCCTGCAGCGGCCATCGTGGCGGCAGGCCTCATCTCAAGCGCCAGCGCCCCCCTACCGCAGCCTCCCCAATTCAAATACCTTCCCACCCAGTGCGTCTTTTACGAACACACCCCAGGCTGGGGTTGGGGTGTAGTCCCAATCGGAGATTAGGACGGGCGTGCTCTTGGGGTGCAGGGAGAAGGCGGTCCAGTTGAGCTTATATTTTTGCACCATGGCGAGGGCGTCGGGGGACCAGGTCATGGGGTCTTCCTGATTTTTTGCGGGGATGAAGGCCATTTTATTTTTATCCGCGCCGAACTCGCCGACCAGCAGGGGATACTTGTCCACGAGATCCAGGAAGTGCTTCTGCCAGCCGCCGTGCCAGTTGTAGAAATGGGTGGCGTACATGATGCCGTTGCCGCCCTTATCATCCAGCGCGAAGCCATTGAGGATGCCGCTCAAATCATAAGCGTAGCCTAAGCCTCCGGCTACGATGATGTTCTTCGCGCCCGTGCCGCGCACGGCGTCCACCAGGCCCTGCATGCCGGGGGATTCAAAGGTGGTCACCACGCCGGCCTTGTCCTTCTTCTCGATGGTCCCGCCCTTTTGCCATTGTTCCCAAGTGATGCCGGTGGGTTCGTTGAAGATGTCGAACAACACCGCCGGGTTATCCTTGTAACGCGCCGCCGCGTCCTTCCAGAAATCTGCCGCGCCCTGCTCCGGGGCGTGGAAGCGATGCAGGTCGAGCACTACATAAGCTCCGCGCGCGGCGGCTAGCTTGATCGCGTCGTCCACCACCTTGCGATAGGCCTCCTGATCATTCGGCGGGACCTTGGGCGGTTTGCCCTGGCCAAACCAAAAGGTATCCATCACGGGCAGGCGCACGACGTTGGCCTTCCAATCGTCGATCGCCACCTTCATCGAGCGCAGGATGCCTTCGCCCTTCGCGCCCCATTCCAAGCTCACCACATTCACGCCCTGCAGGATCACCTGCGTGCCATCGGCGGTCCCCAACTTGTTGCCCGAAACCTTGGGCTCCTTGCTGATCGAAGGCAGCGCGAGGATTCCCTGGATCGCCGCTTCGTCCTCAGCCTTCTTCTTGTCGGCGGCGGCGGAGGCTTCGGCCTTTTGTTTCTCGGCCAGCGTGGCGGCATCCACGATGGCCTGGGCTTCCTCGGGCGACATCGGCGCGATCTTCAGGGTCTGCAAATCCAAAGTGCCCGACTGCGCTTTGTTGACGCTGGGCAGAACGACGAGCGCTGTCGCGCCCTCGGGCACGAGGAATTTCCGTGAGATGGGCGTCCAATCCTTGGCGTGGGAATCGAAGATGATATCCGGCGGGTTCTTTCCCACCGCCTTGCCCTCGGCATCCTGGAAGCGGAACATCATCCGCGCATCGGTGACATAATTCGTCCCCATAAACTTAACATTAGCCGTGCGGAAAGTGACGGCGGTCTCCAGGCCCTTCACGCCTGTCGTGATCGGGACCGTGCTCGACATCTGCACCAGCGAGCCGGGCTCCTGCGAGACGAGGCGGGCAAAGTGTCCGCTGCCTTCGTCTTCCACGGTGATGGCGCCGGTCCCGGTATTAGCCCATCCCTTGGGCAAAGTTCCGTCGCCCTTCTGCGAGAAATCACTATTAGCATTCAGCGCCACTCCGGCCGGAGGCAAAGGGCCGGTCGGCGCTTTTGGTGTCGCTGCCGCGGCTGGAGTCGCACTGGGCGATGCGGAGGCTGCTGGAGTCGCGGAAGGCGAGGCGCTGGCTTTGGGGGAGGCATCGGCCGCGGGGTTCAAAGAATCCGCCGACAGTTCCACCTTGGTGCCCGCGCCGGGCGCTTCGTCGCCGCTCTGGGCCCAGCTAGAACCAGCGAGGCAAAGCGAAGCCGCCGCAAGCAGGGCGGCCAGTGTTTGGGATCGGGGAAAGAGGGAGAGCATCATGGTCAAACGAGGGGTGGAGGATTCCGCTATGAGGGATACCCCAATGAAACAGCATTTGCCAATATTGCTATAAAAAAGCTGTATAAAATCGCAATCATCTGCGCCCCATCGGTGCAAACACGTTGAACTTGCCGCTCCTCGCTCCGCGCTTGCCGCGGGGCCGCGTTCCACCGAGTCTCGGGGGCATGAGATCCCTCCTGCTTGCCCTTGCCTTGTTCTCGCTGCTTCTGCCTGTGGCCGCTCGCGCGCAGACCCAGAGCGAGATGAACGCGGAGGCTTTTGGGGACTTCCAGGCGGCGGACAAGAAGATGAATGTGGCCTATGCGAAGCTGATGAAGGCCCTGCCCGACGATGAGGCGCAGGCGAAGCTGAAGGCGGCGCAGATCGCCTGGCTGAAGTACCGCGACACGCAGGCGGAGCTGGAGGCGGACGGCTCCCGTGGGGGCACGATTGTTCCCACCTTGCTCGCCGAGACCAAGGCGGCCCTCACGGACGCTCGTACGGCGGAGCTGAAGAAGCTCGCCGAGGCTTACTAAGCGGACGGCGCAGCCCTCTCCCCGGGGCTCCGCGCCGCGAGCCTCGCTCTTAATTTGGACGGGCTTGATTCCGAGGGGACAACCTGTAGCATTTCGGCTTAGCGCGTCATGCAACCCCCGCCGTCCCGCTACTCTCTTTGCTTTAGGCTGATCGCCCTGGGTCTCTGGGTGATGCCGCTGGCGTTGGTGTTTTCGGATCGGGTGGATCCTGGGTTGAGCACGGTGATCCTCGGGCCGGTGGGCAATGATACGCGGCTGGTGCTGATTGGGCTGCTGTTTTTGCTGCTGCCGGTGCTGGCGGTGCTGCTTCATCTGGCGGTTTGGGTGGCGCCGGGGTTGCGGCGGAGGTTTCGGCCGCCGTGGACGACGCATGTTTTTGCGCTGATCATTCTGGCGCTGCCGGGCCTGACGGTGTGGAGTCTGATGAAGGCGCCGCCGGTGGTGGTGGATGCAGGGGTGCCTCCGCCGTCGTATGTGGCGGGTCCGGTGGATTCTTCGCCGGAGGCGAATCCGTTCCAGCCGGTGTCGCTGCCCCCGCCGCCGCATCGGCCGGCGCCGCTGCCGAAGAAGTAGGGGCTGGTTGGGCTAAGGGGTTGCCTGAGAAAAACATCCACTCGGGGCGGGAGGGGCGTTACGCTACTGGAGTAAATCATGAGTACTAATTCCCCCAATGAGTTGCCGCCGGAGGGTTTGCCTTCGGAGGAGTTGCCGCCGGACAAGCCGATCGCCGCGCCGAAGCAGCCGCCGAATCTGGCGCTGCGGGTGCTGGCGTTTGTGAGCGGGTTTGTGGGGTTGGTGATTGTGATCATTCTCTACTATTCCTCGCGGTAGCATTCGAACGCGGAAGTCGGAACTCGGAACGCGGAATGGAAG
>OUNM010713169.1_pt1 | contig 17301 bp, 9 predicted proteins | sample 1769961 | NCBI WGS metagenome assembly OUNM01 (sample SAMEA3914820, study PRJEB12502) | metagenome | biome: forest; material: soil | place: USA | collected 2012-03-12 | depth 0.3 m
ATATAAAACAAATTGTTAAGAGTAATTATCTAAAGGTCTTTAAAGAACTCACTTAGATTTATTCTGAAATATTTATATATGTCTTCGATGGTAATAATGCTAGGATTACGCTGTAACGTTTCTATTCTGCCAATATGTATTCCATGCTGTTCGGCATTTGGAATGTCGAACGACAGATAAAACAGATTTGCAATCCGAGCTAAACAGTCCTTGAAAGGCAGGAGACCGATTTGGGAAAGGGATCAAGAGTAGTGTGCTAGGGGTTTTGAATCCTCAAACGAATTTTATAAGCAAGACGTAGTTCTCGTAGACTGCAATTTTTTATTATTTTTTTCAAATTCTTGTTTACCATTTGCGTTCCTGTTTTGTAGGATGGGAAATTCTGGAATGGTACTATGACAAAGAATCTGACCCGACCTTTTCCTTTCCATTTCTTTGTTCACATGGCTTTTGCAGAAGCCTTCGTAGGCACCTATTTCTACTTGAATGAGACGGATACTTCTTTAAACAGACTCCTTATAAATAATCACAATGAAATATAAGATACCCTTTCTGCTCGGCACTTTATTGGCATGTACTTTGGCAGCGTTGGCGCAATCCAATAGCCCGGGCACAAACGGCATTCAAACCTATATCAACCCCATCCAGCCCGGAGAACACCCTGACCAAACCATGATACGGGTAGGCAATGATTATTATTCTACGGGATCGTCTTTCCATTTCACACCCTACGTGGCCATTGTTCATTCTACTGACATGATGCACTGGGAAACGATTGCCCGTGTGGTGCCCCCTAACTGGTCAGGACTGAACAGTGATGCCCCAGCAGGAGGAATATGGGAAGGGGCTTTGGCCCAATTTGGGGGGTATTTCTGGGTATATTTTAGCAACAATGCAGGCGGAGGCCAATATTTCTGCAAAGCCACCAATATGACTGGCCCTTGGTCAGCCCCAACAAGAGTGACAGGATCAACTGTAACGGGATACGACAATTCCATTTTTGTGGACGATGACGGAACGCCTTATATGCTCATGAAAAATGGACAATCTGTTAACCGTATTCAACAGATAGATAAAACCACAGGTCAAGTTACAGGCACGCTCATGAATATGGACTGGATCAACGCCAATAACCGATACAGTTGGGCGGAAGGACCCGTGATGTGTAAAAGGAACGGTAGATATTACTACTTCATGGCGGGAGATGTAAGTGGTGGTCAATACTCCATGAGTTCGGCAACACTAACGGCTACAGAATCGGCTTGGACGTTGCATGGAGCTTTTTTTTCGACGGCTACTAGTCCTGGTGGATTCACTGGACCCAACCACATGACACAGCCTGTTCAAGCCCCTGACGGAACATGGTGGACAATGTCTCATGCCTACGACAACAGCGGTTGGTATGGACAAGGAAGGCTTGGCCTTTTGCACCAAGTCACCTTTGATGCCAATGGAGTGCCGCATGGAGCACCTCCAAGTACAAATCCTGTGCTTGGCCCTAACTTGCCTAGCAGCAATATCTCGTACAATTTCCCCAAATCAGATTATTTCTTAACCTCTACCTTGAAATTGGATTGGCACTTTTTCAACAAAGCCAACGCCACCAAATATTCGTTGACGGCCGCGCCAGGATACATCAGGTTAGCACCAGGTACTGGCACTTGTCATGTTTTACAAAAAGAAGGTGGGCATTATTATTCCATGGTGACCAAAGTAAACCTAAATGCTACCGCCAATGGCAATCAGGCAGGTTTGAGGATCATGAATGGGAATGACGATTTGTTTGCGACCCTATATACTGGCTACAATGGTGGAAAGAAAATTGGGTTTGCTTACAATGGGGTTTCTACAGAGGTGAATAATGCCGTAGGCAATGTCGTTTGGTTAAAGATTGAACGGACCAATCATAGCATTTCGGGCTATTACAGTGCCGATGGCCTTGCGTGGACACAAGTAGGAGGAGCCATTGACATATCCAATCTTGATAAATTCTCCACTACCTACAACGAATGGGTAGGGACATCCATAGGCTTGTATGCCACGAACATAACGGCAGATTTTGACTTGTTTATGTATAGGGATGGTTTCGCGCCTATCAAAGTTATGGGTCACCAAAACCATTATGGAGTAACCAGCTCTAGCAAAACTCCCGGGACTGTTATCACAAATAGTACTTCTGGTGATTGGTTGATGTTGGCAGGCGTAAATATGGGGCAAGACGGCTTGATGAGCACAGGAATAGAAGTGAATGCGGCCTCTACGGGCACAGCAAGCCTAGAAGTTTGGATAGACAACATAGGCGGAACTGGGACTCAAATAGCCACTGTTTCGATCACTAGCACTGGCGGGACAGATACTTGGAAAACAATCACAACAACTTTAAATGCCTCTGGACAGCACGATGTGTATTTGAGATGGGTAGGAGGAGCCAATTCTTTCTATGTCTATACCATCCGATTTGTACCTGGCACGGGAACATCTTGCGCCACTACAGCACCTGCCGTTACCAGTCCTGTCAACTATGGGGTAGGAGCAACGGCTTCACCGCTTACCGCTACCGGTACCTCCTTGAAATGGTATACCTTAGCCACAGGGGGCACGGCCTCAACGACAGCACCCACACCCAGCACGACCACAGTAGGCAGCACGACTTATTACGTTACCCAAACTGCGAATGGCTGCGAAAGCCCTAGGGCAAGCATCGTGGTGAACGTGGTCAACTACCTCGCCGTTCCACAGGCCTGTGTCGCCCCGGCTATAGATGGCAAATTGACCGACATTATCTGGGCGAGCAGCAGCGCGGACAAACAAAGCCTCGCCAACGTGATCGTGGGCACAGTAAGTAACTCGGCGGATTTGTCCGGCACTTTCCAAGCCGCCTGGGACGCCACCAACCTGTACGTGATGGGCAACATCACCGACAATATTCAGATCAACGGCAACTGTACGGCACTTTATAATGACGATGCCATCGAACTCTTCTTCGATATCGGGAACACAAAGGCTGCCAGCTACGGGGCGAACGACTTCCAGTACACCTTCCGCTGGAGCAACCCCAGCACGATGGCGGGCAATATTGTTACTGGCGGCAACAACGCTTCCACTTCCACCACGGGCATCAACTATGCTTTTTCAGGGGGAAGCGTAACGGGTTTGGGATATACGTTCGAGGCTTCAATTCCTTGGTCGCTCTTGGGCGGAATTCCTGCTGTAGGCCAACTGTTAGGCTTTGATTTCCAAGTGGACGATGCGGATGCAACGGGTTGTACCAGAAAAAACAAAATGAGCTGGGTTGCCACGACCGACGATGCCTACGTGAACCCGGCCGGCTTTGGCACGGCCAAGCTTGCCACCATCCCATCTTCCTGTACCGTTACCGCTCTTGAAGATGCGAACGAAAGCCACGCTAATCAAATCCTATGTTATCCTAACCCGTTCAGTGGCCAGTTTACGCTACAATGCCTAGGTACGTTCAGCTATTCCGTTTCCGACATGGTAGGCAATGTTCTAGAGAAAGGCACTGGAACAGATGTGACCACGACGGGAAGCCAGCTCGTGACCGGGATGTATATGCTAAAAATTCAACAGGGCAGTACATCCAAGGTCATTAAAATCTCCAAAGAATAGTATTGGTGCGAGTCAGAAGCTAAAAGGATAAAAGAATGAGAGCCGTTTATTTAATATGTGCTTGGTTGATAGTTTCTTGTAGTGGTTTGGGCAAGCTATTTGCCCAAACCATGGCTACTAACCCTTTTATATGGGCCGATGTACCAGACCCGTGCGTGCTAAGGGTGGGAAACAACTATTACATGAGCAGCACCACGATGCACATGGCGCCTGGCATCCCCATCATGAAATCCACGGATTTGGTCAATTGGCAAATCGTGAATTATTGCTACGCCACGCTTGCCAACACGGATGCGCTGAATTTGGCCAATGGGCAAAACGCGTATGGAAAAGGGTCATGGGCAAGTTCTTTGGTCTATAACAAGGGCACCTACTATGTTTCTGCGGCCTCCCAAACTACCAATAAGACCTACATCTATAAAACGACCGACATTGAAAATGGGACGTGGACAGTTTCGTCCATTAACGGGTATTACCACGACCAATCCCTGTTCTTTGATGACGATGGCAAAGTGTACATGATTTCAGGAAGCAATAGCATCAGCATCCTAGAACTTACTGCAGACGCTTCTGCCATCAAATCAGGAGGTTTGAACAAGGTGCTTGTGCCAAATGCTTCTTCCATTGCCGGGAGCAGCATGATTGTTTCTGCCGAGGGATCCCACTTTCAAAAAATAAATGGCACTTACTACCTGTCGAACATCTGTTGGCCCAATGGCAGTGGACGTACCCAATTGGTATATAAGTGCAGTACGCTTACAGGGACTTATGAAGGAAAGGTGGTATTGAATTACAATGGGATTGCGCAAGGAGGGTATGTAGATACTCCCGCCGGCAATTGGTACGCCTTGCTTTTTCAAGACAATGGTTCTGTAGGGCGAAGTCCGGATTTGACCCCCGTTACATGGAGCAATGGCTGGCCAACCTTAGGAACAAATGGTTCGGTTCCTGCTACATTGCCTATTCCGGTAGGAAAGGCTGGCTTGACAGGCATCGTGGCTTCTGACGAATTTACCCAAACATCCTCTCTAAAGCTTCAATGGCAATGGAACCATAACCCACAAAACAATTACTGGTCCTTGACCCAGAAGACAGGGTATCTTCGCTTGACCAACGAACGTACCGATCCCAATGTGTTGCACACGACCAATACATTGACACAAAGGACATTTGGCCCCAAATGTTCCGGGTATGTAGCGGTGGATGTTTCGGGCATGAAAGACGGGGACTATGCCGGATTATTGGCATTGCAAAATACCTATGGATTTGTCGGAGTGAAAATGTCGGGCACGAGCAAGACGATTTTAATGTCTACTGCCAAGGGTTTTGATGGCACTACAACAGAATCGGGCAACATCGGATTGAATCAAAATACGGTCTACTTCCGGATAGATTTTGACTTTACAAATAAGACGGACAAAGCCTATTTCTATTATAGCCTGAACGGTACCACATGGACGGCCATAGGAAGCACCTTGCAGATGAACTACGATTTGGCTCAGTTCATGGGCTATCGTTTTGGTCTGTTTACGTATGCGACCAAATCTTCGGGAGGGTATGCCGACTTTGATTTTTTTAGGGTGGGGGCGACGATCACGGAGGCACAAAATTCAGCCAATAATTCGCCAATAGTAAGTATTGTGACCTCTTCGGACAGCACCCTTTTCACGGCTCCTGCCACTATCAACCTTAAGGCCACCACGACGGTTTCTAGCGGAACTATTTCAAAAGTGGAGTTTTATAATGGCATGACGAAACTAGGGGAAGATGTGAGCGCACCTTATACCTATAACTGGACAAATGTGGCAGCCGGTACTTACACTGTTACATCTGTTGCCACGGACAATACAGGTGTAAAGACAACTTCCTCTGCTATTACGGTTAAAGTACATGTTCCACAAGGACCTTACAATGGGATCGTCCATCCCATCCCCGGCACGATTCAAGCAGAGGAATTTGATGTGGGAGGTAATGGGGTGGCGTACTATGACGATACACCAGGAAGTGAGGTGACCCCTGCGGTTGACTTTCGAACTGAAGAGGACGTGGACATCGAAGTGTGCACCGATGCGGATGGTGGTTACAACCTTGGGTATGCCACTTCTGGGGAATGGTTGGAATACACGGTCAATGTGGCCACCACAGGTCCTTATAAATTGGATCTTCGAGTGGCTTGCAACGGGGACGGACACACCATTTCCTTGGCGATGGATGGTACCGACCTAGCAGGTTCTATCGCGATCCCCAACACAGGGGGGTGGCAAACGTGGCAAACGGTGACGGTGAACAATGTACCCCTTACCGCAGGTCGGCACGTCTTGCGCATGACCATTGGCGCCACGAGCTATGTGAACATCAATTTCATGACCTTCAGTTCTCTGGTCACCGGTATGACGGACAATGCGTTGTCGGTGAGTCCATTGATAAGCCCCAACCCGTTTAGCTCCCACCTCCTTGTAAAATCATTCGGTTCCTTTGAATACAAGGTCATGGACGTTTCTGGAAACACAGTCGAAGTGGGAAAAGGAGTCGATGAAACAACCATTGGGAAAAGTCTGAAAGAAGGCGTGTATGTACTGTATATCAAAGATGACAACGGATACTTTACCCTAAAAATGGTGAAACGATGAGAAGTCTAAGGGCCATAAGAAAGGAGGAGGGAAGCCACATGGAGGTCAAGGGGAAGGGGAATAAAAATGTAAAAAAACCAAATCGTATGAAAAACACATGGATACTCATTTTGAGCTGTATGCTTGGTTCGGCTTATCAGTTGAGCGGCCAGGCCGTCATTAATCTAGGTAAGACCAACCAAGTGATTGACGGCTTTGGTGGCAGTAGTGCCTGGTCGGGCCAGTTGAGCTCCACCGTAATGGATGCTCTTTATAAAAACGGACCCAATCAGTTGGGCTTTACCATCCTTCGCTGTCGAATTGATCCAAACAAAGCATGGACGGACGAATCGGTGAACGCCAAAAATGCCAAAGCCCGTGGCGCCACTGTTTTTGCCACCCCTTGGTCGCCACCCGCAAGCATGAAATCGAACAATGACGTAAATAATGGGGGTACCTTATTGACTTCCCAATATGGCAATTATGTGAACCACCTCAATCAATTCATTGATTTGCTGGGAACAAACCTTGATATCATTTCCATTCAAAATGAACCAGATTGGGCGCCTAACTATGAATCATGCACCTGGACGGGAGCTCAATTCCATGATTTTGTCTTAAACTATGCGGCTTCGCTAAAAAGACCCGTCATGTTCCCCGAGTCCTTGGGATATAACTGGGCCCTGTCGGATCCCACCTTGAATGATCCAGCAGCGGCAAAAAATGTGTCTTACATTGGCGGACATTTGTATGGGGCACAACCTAAAAGTTACACGTTGGCACTGAATCTGGGAAAGCATGTTTGGATGACGGAATGGTATAACGATAACATGACGGCCGCTGGGTTAATGACCTATGCAAAGCTAATATTGGATTGCATGTACCAGAACTTCAATGCCTACGTGTACTGGTGGATGGACCAAAGTAACGGCGTTATTTCTACCACAGGTACGCCAAACGTAAACGGCTACATTTTAGCCCAGTTCGCCAAATATGTCCGTCCTGGGTATTACCGTGTGGATGTGACGTACAATCCTCAATCTGGCGTAAATGTAGTGGCTTTCAAGGGGGCGTCAAAAGCGGTCATTGTGGTCGTCAATAGCAACACATCGGCAAAGACGCAAGCTTTTACTTTGCAAAACGGCACTGTTACAAGCGTAACGAAAACCACCACCTCTTTCAGCAAAAATCTGTCTAACGATGGAACAATAACCGTCACGAACGGCGCCTTTTCCACTTCGCTTGATGCGCAAAGCATCACCACATTTGTAGGGGATTTGGGCAACGTCCCCCAAGTACATTTTACCTCGCCTACTGCTACCGGGGCGTACACGGTAGGTACCCCTATTGATCTGACGGCGACGGCCACCATTTCGACTGGGACCATTGCCAACGTCAAATTTTATGATGGGGCCACCTTGCTCGCCACCGACAACAGTTCCCCGTATTCCTATAGCTGGACAAATGCCACGGCAGGCAAACACGTGTTAAAAGCAATCGCCACGGACAACTTAGGAAATACGGCTTTTGACACCGTGGCCATTAAAGTAAATGTTCCCCAAGGTCCTTACAACGGGATCGTGCATCCCATTCCGGGCACTATTCAAGCAGAGGAATTTGACGTGGGGGGCAACGGAGTGGCCTATTACGACGACAGTCCCGGCAGCGCTACCGGCGTGGCCTATCGGTCAGACGAAGATGTGGACATCGAAGTGTGCACCGATGTGGGCGGTGGATATAATCTTGGGTATGCCACTTCTGGAGAATGGTTGGAGTATACAGTGGAAGTAGCAGCCACTGGTTCTTACAGACTTGACTTGCGCGTAGCCTGCAATGGGGATGGGCGTACGGTATCCCTTAACTTGGACGGAACCCCCATTGCGAGCAATATTGCCATTCCGAACACTGCTGGCTGGCAAATGTGGACAACTACCACCGTGGACAATGTGCCGCTTTCGATGGGGCAACATATTTTACGGTTCACCATCGGGGCTACGAACTATGTGAATGTCAATTACATGACATTTAGTTCGGTGATAACCGGATTGGAAGAAGTAGAGGACGCATCTTCTCTCAGCTTTTATCCTAATCCATTTGAGAAAAACCTTGTCCTTCGTTATCCGGGTGCTTTTGAATATAAGTTGTTTGATCTGTCTGGGAGTCAGTTGCTGCAAGGAAAAGCATCGAACCAAACAAAGATTGGGGAAACATTGCAAGGAGGGACCTATATGCTTCAAGTCACGACCCCGCAAGGGTCCCGCATAGAGAAGGTGATCAAGAAATAAGGTATTATTCGTATCTATCTGATTCAGAATTAATTGTATGAAGAAATCCTCCTTTCGTTGTTTGCTGTTGATTATTTCCTTGAACGCATTGCCTAGCGTTGCCCAGCAAACAGTAAAAGTCAATCTTTCCAGCACGATACGGCCCGTCACCCATTGTGCATCCGGCTCTTTGTATGGGATGACGGAAGGCCTGCCCAGTGATATCGCCAATTTAGTGGCCCCTCTTAAACCCAATGTGTTCACACAGCCCGCTTTAAGTGGTTCTGGGCACCAGCAAGGAGTGGCGGCAGCAGCGATCCCCATTTCTGGGAGGCTAGCGACGACTACTGGGAAGATAATGATCCGTTTGTCGGATATTTTGCCCGGATGGCCCTATAACTGGCCTGGACAATCTTCCTTCCTGAATAGTGTTACTTCCGTGATCAATAGCAAAAAAACTTCCGGGAGGGGCAATTATTACGGCTACGAAATTTGGAACGAGCCGGATGGCACCTGGAAGTCGGCCAGCGGTGATTTTAATACGGTTTGTTGGAAACCTACTTACGATCTGATCCGCTCTTCAGATCCTCAGGCAAAAATTGTCGGGCCTTCTTATTCGTATTACAATGGCACCAGCATGAAAGCTTTCCTCACGTATTGCAAAAACAACAACTGCCTTCCCGACGTGGTCTCGTGGCATCAATGGGGTTCCGGAGGCTTTAGCAGTGCAGTGGAAAGTTATCGGTCATTGGAGACCAGCTTGGGCATTTCCCCAAGGGCCATCAGCATCAATGAATACTCGTCCACCACGCATACGGAAGAAGGGTGTCCGGGCGTGTCCGTGCCGTTTATCGCCAAGTTTGAACGTAAGCAAGTAGAGAGTGCGTGTATTTCCTGGTGGTTCACGGGTTTGCCGGGAAGGTTGGGAAGCCTCCTCACCTCAGCAAATGCAAAAGGCGGAGGATGGTGGTTGTATTATTGGTATGGGCAAATGACGGGCAATATGGTCAGCGTTACTCCACCGAATGAGTACAGCGACGGATTGGATGGTTTTGCCGCGGTGGACGCCACCGCTCAGAATGCGAGCATTTGTCTAGGAGGGAACTATACGGGAGCCGTCAATGTGGCCATCAGCGGTATTCCTTCTTTTTTCGGGAGCAAGGTGATCGCCAAGCTGGAATATGTGCCTTGGACGGATAAGGATACCCCCGTTTCTGGGACGACGACGATTTCCACCACTACCTATACCCTCTCCAATGGGGCCTTTACGGTGCCTGTGAATGTAACGAACCGGTACTATGCCTATCGGATTTCCCTAAGTCCGGCCACGGTGACGGATTTGGAAGAGAGAGAAACGGAGACAACAGGAATGCTCCTCTCCCCCAATCCTTTCCAAAGTGAGGGGCTGAAAATTAGTTTTAAAGGTCCTTTCCACTATCAGATCACGGACCTAAAAGGGATGGTGCTTGAAGAAGGCATGGGCGAAGAGGTACGCATGGTAGGAATGCAGTTGAATGCAGGAAGTTATCTTCTTTCTGTGCAGGATGGCAGGGGAAAGTATGTGGAGAAGATTGTGAGGCAATAAGAGGCTATAAGATCTTGGTTATTTTGTCCTATGGCTGGTCTCTGAAATTATGCTCGTCCTACATCTTTGCAATTTCCTCTTCAATAAACTGAGATAATTGTTCCTTGGAGGGAAGTTCCACAAGGTATCTGCTTACAAAAAGTTGCTCGTCCATTCCGCTCAAGATGTGTATAGCTAGAAAATAGCTGACTATTTCTCTTCATTCATTTGGTCGGAGATAGTGGCAAAAGCTGTGAATATTTCAATTAAATAGGGATTTGTACGCTTGGCAATGATCGAGATGGGAAAACGGTTGTTCTTGGTATCTATCAGTACTTCATCCATCTTTATCAGAGTGCTATCTTGGTATTTGTAATACCATTGTTGGAATTTTTTCATCCGCACTTCCTGCTTTAAATCAGAGGAATCGCAAATGTAAATGGCTACGTTGTCGTTGTTCCGCTTGAAAAAATCGTTGAAAATAACAGCTACTGTATCTCCTATGCGAACGTCTGAGGGAATTTTGCCGATAGTGGGATTTTCAAGAATACCGATGACGAATTCATACACTTTGTTACTGATTTCCTCATTTCCAACCCCAAATAAATAATCGGAGGGTTTGAATTTTAGTTCGTAAACAATGCCGTAATCGGATTCGAAAAGATAATAAAAGACTTTTTCCTCTACATAAAAATACTCATACGGTTTCATTTGCGCGCTTTAGTTTACGCAACTCTTCAATCGCTTTTAGAATTTTTGGATTCTTTTTGTCGATTTCTATATCTGCCAACATCTGCCGCTTGCTTTCCACCATGAGTGGAATCAATTCGTGAGCGGGTTTGAGAACTAATTTTGGCATGGATTGTTTTTTCACAAAGTTAGCAATTTCATACGAATGAAAGAAAGTGCTCAGCAGTCTCATTCGATAAAATCATCATTCTTCTGTCTTTAATAAGTCAATCGTAATTTCGGAGTAGCAATATTCTACAGTTTGTTTACCAAGAAGCCCCGCTGTTTGTAGGTAGGAGATTTAAACCTCTACCAAAGAGATCCCTACAAACCTATGAGGACACACATGTACCTTCGATTCGTTTTACTGAAACTGGCCGTGCTAGGCGTGATTTTCAACGCCAAAGCCCAAACAGGTTCCAACCCTATCTTCCGAAACAAGTGGACGGCCGATCCCGCCCCGATGCTTTACAATGGCACATTGTACGTGAACGTGGGCCAAGATTCCGCCACAGGTTCCCAACAATACAACATGCTCAGTTGGCTCAGTTATTCCACCACGGACATGAAAAACTGGACATATCACGGACCTATTCTAAAACCAACGGATTTCAAATGGGGTCAAGCGGGTACGGCATGGGCCTCGCAAATGGTAGAAGCAAACGGCAAATTTTACTATTACGTCACGGTGACGGGCAACAGCCCTTATGGAGGACGAAATATTGCCGTAGCGGTGGCCAATAGCCCCACGGGCCCTTTTGTGGATGCACGGGCTTCTTTTGGCAGTCCGCTTGTACAAGACAATATGACCACGGGCGGCGATGCCTGGGACGACATAGACCCCACCATCCTGATCGAAGAGGATGGCACCGCTTACTTGTGTTGGGGCCATGGCACCTGTTACCTCGCCAAACTGAAGCCCAATATGATTGAGTTGGCGGGCGCCATCCAAAAGATCACGCCTGCCAACGGAAGTTATACGGAAGGCCCTTGGTTGCACAAACGGAACGGGATCTATTACCTTACCTACGCGGCCATTGTCAATGGAGGTTCTGAGCAAATCAACTATGCGACGGCAAGCAATCTGAACGGACCTTTCACCTACCAAGGTGTCCTGACGGGAAATGCCAAGAACAGCTATACCATCCATCCGGGCATTATCCAATACAACAGCCAATGGTATTTGTTTTACCACAATGCTACCTTGAGCCTAAATGGATTAGGAGGCACTACGGGTAGGCGGAGCGTGTGCGTGGATTACCTGTGCTACAATACAGACGGTACGTATAAATCTGTTACTCAAACCACGGCCGGGGTAACGGTCACCTCTCCTTGTCCGCCTAGCACCATTGCCCAAGCCCCTTTCAAGGGCACTCCATGGCCCATCCCCGGAAGGATCGAGGCGGAAGATTACGACCTAGGAGGGGAGGGAGTCGCTTTTCATGAGGCCAACACGGACGGCAACCAGGGCGGCGCGAATTATAGAAACGACGAGGTGGACATCGAAACCACCCAAGACGTGGACGGGGCATACGATATCGGGTATATATTAAATGGCGAGTGGTTGGAATACACTGTCAACGTGTCGTCCAGCGACAAGTACAATCTGTCGCTCAGGGTGGCGGCAGACGGAATAAGTAAAACCATGCATGCCGAAATGGACGGACAGAACATTACGGGTGCCATTGCGATCCCAAATACGGGAGGGTTTCAGACATGGCAAACTGCCGTGGTCCCCAATCTGTCCCTCACCGCGGGGAAGCATACATTGCGGCTTGCCTTCGACGCGGATTACTTCAACATCAATTACATGCGGTTCGACAAGGCCACCGTCACGGAGATCGGGGAGGGCGACGGGTTTTCTTTTGGGATCTCTCCGACCGTCGTTCCAAACCCTTTTGAGAATAATTTCAGAATACCCCTTGATGGAGAGTACACCTATAAACTCTATGACACTTCCGGTAAATTAATAGTACAAGGTATGGCGGCAAAGGAAGTTTCCATTGGGGAAAATTTGCCTATTGGGATCTACTTCTTGCAAATTATCAAGGGAGGAAATTCCTATAAGATGAAGGTGCAAAAGAACTGATGGAAGAACTTATGGGCGATTGTTTGTGCAAACGGTCGCCTTATGACTTTGATTAGTTAAAAATAATTAAGGAAAAACACTATTTTTTCAAACTCATGTTTACCAATCGCAGGCCATGATTGTAGGGGGGAAGTATCGATGAAAGATACGTCTAATCCTAATATGGTATGAAAAACAAATTACGTAAAGCAATCTGTCTAATCGGCCTACTAGCAGTTCAAATCACAGGAATGCAACATGTGGAGGCCCAAATCGCCAAATGCAAAGGCAAATATTTGGGGAACATCATCTCGGGGAATCCTCAAAGCAATTACACAACCAACTGGAATCAAGTCACCTCCGAGAATGCCTCCAAATGGGGCTCGGTGGAAACATCGCAGGGGAAATACAATTTCGGCGGTTCGGATGTGTGCTACAACTGGGCCAAAAACAACAACGGATTATTTAAATACCACAATTTGATGTGGGGAGGGCAAACGCCTAGCTGGGTAGGTTCGGCAAGTTCCGCTACGTTACAAGCCTCCATTCCCGTGTACATCAAAGCAGTCGCGGATCATTACAACGCCATGGGAGGAATCAAGCTCATGGATGTATTGAATGAGCCAGTAAATACGCCTATCGCGAGTAATATAAAATCTGCCCTTACCGCCGGTTATCAAGCAGAACCAGCCAATGCCAACGATAAAAACAATCAATATGGATGGGCCATCTGGTGTTTTCAGTTGGCTCGGAAAAATTTTCCTACTACTACCCTGTTGATCAATGAATACAACATTGAAATGAACTGGAACAATTGCAGGGCTGCCTACATCACCATGATTCAGGCGATAAAGAATGCTCCTAACCTCACAGACGGCCAAAAAAATCTGATTGATGGAGTAGGTCTTCAGTCGCATGGTGTCGACAACCTGACTGCGGCTAATTTTAAGTCGTGTCTCGATGAGATTTGGACAAAAACAGGTCTTCCTTGCCACATTACGGAATTTGATCAAGCGGCAAATCCAAACGAGTCCAAGCAACAATCGGTCTACTCGACCCTAATTCCCGTAGCGTGGGAACACCCCCATGTGGCAGGCATCACCTTATGGGGATATATCCAAGGTCAAACATGGATCGGCGGAAATGGGCAAACAGGAGCCAGTGGCACCGACTCCGGAATTATGTACGCAAATGGAAACGATCGTCCTGCTATGACGTGGCTAAGATCCTACATGGCAGGAAGACCAAGCCTTTCCTGTTGTCCCGCCCCTGCTCCATTTGCTGCTTGCAATGGAAGTACGCCTCCCACGATCTCCATTACTTCCCCTGTGGACAATGCCAGTTTTACTTCCGGAGATGCCATCACATTGACAGCTACGGCCAGTGATGCAGACGGTACTGTTGCCAGTGTAAAGTTCTATGACGGCACCACATTATTAACTACCGACAATAGCTCCCCTTACAGCTACAGTTGGACAGGTGCTACAACGGGTACACATACAATAAATGCCGTTGCGACCGACAATTCTGGAAATACCACGGAAGTTTCCATCACCATCAAAGTGAATGTTCCGCAAGGCCCTTACAGCGGCACTCCATCTCCCATCCCGGGTACTATCCAGTTTGAAGAGTATGACCTAGGCGGAAACGGCGTGGCCTATCTGGACAACACGCCGGGCAGCGAGGTGACCCCTTCGGTCAATTACAGGCCGACGGAAGACGTGGACATCGAGACCTGCACAGACGCGGGCGGGGGCTACAACGTGGGCTACGCCACGAGCGGGGAATGGCTGGAATACACGGTGGACGTGCAAGCGACGGGGAGTTACGACATGGACCTCCGTGTGGCCTGCATGGGGGACGGGCGCACTGTGACGCTGGCCATGGACGGGACGGCGTTCGCCAGCGACGTGGCGATCCCCAACACGGGAGGCTGGCAAACCTGGACAACCACGTCCGTGAAGAACATCCCGTTGAAGGCCGGCCAGCAAGTGATGCGGTTGACGATAGGGGCAACCGATTACGTGAACCTGAATTACGTGCAGTTCAAGCATTCTACCGTGACGGGATTGGACGATGAAGGAGTGAGCAGCTTTAACATCTACCCTAATCCATTTACAACAGAGGGCTTGCACATTGAAAAGCAGGGCGGTTTCAATTACCAAATTTTAGATCTAAGCGGCGTAGTGCTGGAAAAAGGCAGCGGACAAAATAAGCAAGTGGTAGGGAAACAACTCATTCATGGTGTGTATTTCATCTCCATTGAATATGATAACACATCCAGTACCTACAAAATAGTGAAACACTAAGATCGGTACTGATTTGAAAATTATAGAATGGAAAAAAGTGGCCCTCTTTCTTTCCATTCTACTTGTCTGCATCAATAGTTGGGTATGGCACTTATTGGGTCTGAAAGAATGGCAAATAAGAACGTCAAAAAATCGGATTTCATAAAAGATACGGTTTAACAGTATAGCCAAAATGAAGAATTTCAAATACGGTGCACTTTTCCTTTTCGGTTTTTATCTAATAAGCATAAAAAGTCATGGACAAGACCCGAATTTTCACATCTACCTCTGCTTTGGCCAGTCCAACATGGAAGGGCATGGCCCCATAGAAGCGCAAGACCTAAACCCATCCGTAGATACCCGTTTCCAAGTGATGGGAACCGTGACGTGCAGCAATTCCGCCAATTCCTATACGCTAGGGAAATGGCAAACGGCCAAACCTCCCATATTCCGCTGTGAAACAGGTCTTGGTCCCACCGATTATTTTGGCAGAACGATGGTGACCAATCTTCCTACTACGATAAAAGTGGGAGTGGTACCGGTAGCTGTTGGGGGCTGCGACATAGCCTTGTTTGATAAAGTGAATTATCAGTCTTATGTAACAACGGCCCCCTCGTGGATGGTAAACTATATCAACGAATATGGGGGGGATCCTTATGGAAGGTTGGTGCAAGCGGCGAAATTGGCCCAGAAAGATGGCGTGATCAAGGGAATTTTGTTCCACCAAGGAGAAACCAACAATGGGCAATCCACTTGGCCGGCAAAGGTAAAAGCGGTATACGACAATTTGATCGTTGATTTAGGCTTGGATCCTACCAAAACCCCCTTTTTGGCAGGTGAGTTGGTTACTACCGCGATGGGAGGTGTGTGTGGAGGTCATAACTCCCTCATTGCCAAATTACCTAGCATTATTCCAAATGCCCATGTGATCTCTGCTGCAGGCCTTGCTTGTGAATCTGACGGCTTGCACTTCACTTCTGCCAGCTACCGCATCTTCGGCCCACGCTATGCCCAAATGATGCTCAGCCTTCTTCCGCCTTCCTGTACAACCGCTGCTCCCACGGTTGCCTCATCCAGAATCTCCTACGAGGTAGGCGATGTAAGCAAACCTCTTTCGGCAACAGGGACTTCTTTGAAATGGTACACTATGGCTACAGGCGGTACTGGTTCTACTACAGCCCCGACGCCCACTACCTCATTGGCAGGTGCGACCACCTATTACGTGTCACAAACTGCCGGTGGCTGCGAATCGGCCAGATCCAGCATTACGGTGACGGTAGTAAATACATATAAAATCTTTAAAACGCCTTCTCCCATTGTCGTGGATGGAATTGTGGAGGATATTTGGAATAATACAAGCATTGGAGACGCAGTGTTAGGAAAAGTACTCATCGGAACGATTTCCAACGCCGCAGATCTCGCTGCCTCGTTTCGAGTGCTGTGGGACGACTCGTATCTCTATGTGTTGGCCAATGTGACAGATCAAACCCTTATCAACGATAGTCCGAATCCCTATGACGATGATGCTGTAGAAGTGTACGTAGACATCAACAATGACAAGTCTACCACCTACGGGACCAACGATGTGCAATACACCTTCGGCTGGAACGATGGAACAACAGTAGGCGTCTTGCCTACAAGCCATTCCACTGCGGGGATCACCTATAAAGCAGTGAACAAAACCGGAGGATACCTAGTGGAAGCGAGCATTCCATGGTCGACCTTGTTGGCTTCACCAGCGGCCAATCAACTGCTGGGGATAGAATTCATGGTCAACGACGACGACGACGGAGGAACAAGAGACAAGAAAATAGCGTGGACCTCCACTACGGACAATGCGTATCAGGATCCTTCCTTGTTTGGAACTGCAAAATTAATGAACATCCTTATCACGGGCGGGATAGGCAATGACCCTTCTCTTTCCGATGGGTCAAACATCTATTGCTATCCAAATCCTTTTGTCTTGGAATGTACCATTGTGGCCAAAGAACAATTTTCGTATCAATTGATGAATCAAATGGGTCAAGTACTTGAAGCCAATCAGGCGTACGATAAAGCCACTATTTCACAGGAATATCCCAAAGGAGTGTATTTAGTGAAGATTTTTCAACAAGGAAAATCAACCATTTTAAAATTAATAAAAGAGTAAAAA
>OUNM010595041.1_pt1 | contig 17300 bp, 27 predicted proteins | sample 1769961 | NCBI WGS metagenome assembly OUNM01 (sample SAMEA3914820, study PRJEB12502) | metagenome | biome: forest; material: soil | place: USA | collected 2012-03-12 | depth 0.3 m
CCTCCTGGCCACAGCACTTGCATGACGTTCGGGCGCCTTGACACCCAACCCCAAATTGCGGTGGAGAGTTTCAATGAGGTCTGTCAACCACATGGCAGAGCGGAGAGGTTGCCGGATGGGGTTGGGTGCGACTTGTGCCAACGAGCCGCTGCCCCTCATCAAGGCGCTTTGATACCGCGTCCGTTCGCGCACGCAACCCCTCTTCTGGCTAAGGATTGTTATCCCCTCGGTCCCAATACCTTGGAGCGACTGACGCCTCAATAACAGTGATCATCGTGACCCCGCCCTACCACAAATTGGACGAACCGGATTGACAGGGTTCCGGCCAATGCGTCTTCACAGCTATATGCCTGTCCTGCTATCATAGGATCACTGCTCCAAGTAATATTCCGACCTCGTCGCATGAATCCTGCCCGCAATTTCGGACGTTTCGTACGACATCGGGATAATGAGCACCTATAACCCTCGTTGAAACACTCGACGTCGTCGAAACATGAAGGACCGCATTGCCATCGCATAATCTTGGACGGTTTGCCCGTGACAGTTTGCCTCGCGGGACATTGGGTCCTTCGAGGAACGAGTCAGCACTTACGAACCTGGAGCCTGCCAAACCTCCTCTCTGTATCGTGCCCTTGCTTGGCGTCCCAAGCCATGTGCTCTGGAGCGCGGGAGTGTGCCGCACGACAGCCTGGATCCCCGGCAGGATCCTCGCCGCCCGTCCGGGAGGAGGTCTCCCAAGGATCCCCTCATGGAGGCCCCAGTCGAGCGGCGATGGGTTTCGTCCCCTTCGTATCTCTCCAAACTGCCGGCTCAACCACTCCGGTGCCGTGGGAAGTATGCCTGGCTAGCAGGCACAGGAGATCTCAAGGACTCCGCAATGCTTTTTCTACTCCAAGAGCAATCAACAGGGAACGCAACGAACTGGCTTTTTTGGTGATGCAAGGGTTCTCTTCGTAGCCTTGGCGACTCCTGCTAGGAACCGGCCGCCTGTCTCAGGTTTTCCATAACCTGGTCAACGCAGTCGCGCGCATCGAAGCGAAGCCCACTCCGGGCAAGGCAGGTCATGGGGCGCAGGCCATGGGTTGGGGCCACCACATGCACCGTGTAAGTGGGAAGCACGGCCGAGAAGCGCCGGTGGGTTCCCAGCACGACGTCGTCCACAGTGTTGGGGCTCACGAGGGCAAGCTGCCTTGCAACTCCAATCTCCCTCTCGGACATCATGACCCTTTTGAATCTATTTATGTCGTGCTGCTACTGCAAACACTCAGGACAGGATACCACAGCGTGATCCCTTTCAGTATCCCGATCCGCGCCGCCTGCACGTTCGGACGACGGACGGACACTAAAGGCAGGAAAACGTGGTGCCCTTGTAGCCAACACTTGTCATCGGCGTCTGTGCGAGGCCCCTGAATGGAAAGATCGCTTACCCACTACCTCCGGACGCTGACTTGACGCTCACTAACGGCAGCTAGGGGGATCGTTGCTCCTGGTTACTTGCTTCGTATTTTGCCCATGTGAAAACGACAGCTCCGGCTTCTGATCCGGCCCTTTTGCTATTTCCGTTGAACGAATGCCACCAAGCGGCCAAAGGATGGACCTGAGACAGTCCCAGGCCGGCGTCATGGGGCAGTTCAGGACAGGGGGCTTGCAAACCCGGTCCCTGCCCTCTCCCCCCCAAAACAGGGGCCGGGAGACCCTGTCGGCCAATAGGGGCAGCCCCCGTTCGGAAAGCCGAAGGGTCTGTGTTCCCCAGCTTTCGATCAAGCTTCATGGAAGCATGGATGGAAGTGTTCCATGACACAAAGACTGGCCTTCGAGACGATGGTCTGGATGCCGGGAAGGTCGATGTTGCTGCTGACTGCCGGCCTAGAATCGGGACCATGAAAGCTCCGCGAGTCATGGGCTTGGGAGACGTGAACGTTCACCGAGGAGGCCCTCGCATCGGGCCTCTCCTCCTTTTTCTCACCCCCACCTACTGCGCCGTGGCTGCGCCAACTGGCCGGGCCGTCGCGAGAGGATCAACGTTTGCCACGGCAACCTCCACTGCGAGCAGGAAAGGAGAAACAGAGAGATAAGCGAACACACAAACACCTTTCTTTCTGCGCGGATCCGGGGTGCCATACCCGCACGCGAAGGCCAAGAGAATCCGGCATGGGCCTCAAGCAGTCAACCTCGCCTGGCACATTCTCTCCGTAGCATCACCTGTCACTTTCACACCGAGCCAGATCCTGCAAGCCCCCCATGCCGTCATCACCATCACCGTCGCTGTGGCGGTCGCCAGAACCAGGTCCACAACGAAAGTCCACAACCCAGCCCCCACGCATCGTCAATTCTGCCCCTGAGACTCCCAACGGTGAAATAGCGTCTTGTCGGCCGAGACATACAAATAAAGCAAAGCACAAGCCATAAACCCGGCCGAACCCCCAATGCCATGCCATCCGATCAGGGGGCACAGCACAAGCACACACCTCCATGCGACGAACAGGCTATATCAGACGTGTATTATGATTAAATGAAGAAGCGCACCGGCCAACCCCCCCTCTCTCTCTCGGCCACGCACACAACCCTTTCAATCACATACAACCCTCCACGCCCACTCACTACCCACCTGCATCCAGTGCAACACCAACACCAACCCCTATCCCATCACCACGGCCCCTTGCAGAACAACCACCCCTCACCCCCGGGCTTCCAAACCCCCGCCAACGACGACGACGTCAGCATCTTACGAGGGGAGGAAGAGAGAGAGGGGTAGCAGAAAGCTCGGTTCGCCGTACCGAGCTTGGGAGAAGAGGGGGGGGTGCAACATGGCTTGTTTGTGTGATGTGTGGTACTGGGAGCGTGTGCGTTCCCGTTTCCCAGGAGAGAACAAACACTTGCACCACAGAAGCAGTAGCAAACTAACCTTGAAAGTGTTACTCCGTACTCCCCCTCCTTTCCTCTGCCCGTCCTGTCTCGTCTTCTCTCCCCGTCCCGTGACTTGGCACGCACAGCAGCATACCATTACAAGTAGCATCCGAGTTCAGATCTTTTTGTTTTGCAGCAATGCAACGGAGAGCCAGACAGACACACGGCACGGCACGGAAGAGGGGGGCGGGCGACGGGCGACGGGCGGGGTGGCTGGCTGGCTGGCGCTCGTGCGTGCAGCGCGCGGGCTGGATCTAAAGTGCTTGCATTGTCTGCCCCCGAACGAACGCTATTACCTTTTGCATTACATACCATTACCATTACCCAGGCGAGTGGAGAGCGGGTGGTAGTGAGTCTATGCGTAGTGGTGGTAGCAGGGCGTGCACACGGTAAGAGTCTGGGGAAAGGCACGGCTGGTCTGGGCCGAGATGCATACCCTTTCTGTAACGGCGGGAGAGAGAGAGAGGGAAATGTGTCATGTGGGCTTTGTGCCGATGTCGTCGCGAAGCTCGGCTGTGAGGTTGTGGGGAGCGTGGTGGAGAGAGGGAAAAGGCCCTTCCCGTGTTGTTGAGGCACACACACACCCGAGCGCTTGCTGCCATGCAGACACCTTGTCGTTGCTGGCCCTGGAGGGTGCTATGCGGCTTCATCTCGACCCGCGGTGATCTTTTCCCGGTGGACCTGGTTCTCGCGGCAGCCGGGAGGATTCAGGGCGCTCTCACCTCGCCGCCGGGAGAGGAGCCGGATGCTACGTGATATGTCATGTCTTGTGCGCCCTGTGATGGCTTTACGAGGACAGGATTGCTTCTTCCAGAGAACGGTTTTGGTGGGAGGTGTGTCGTTGCACAGCATTCGGGGAATATAGGGAAAAGCAAAAGGGCTTCGGACAAAATTGGCGAATCAGAGTCGACGCGAGAGGGTGAAACGGTTTCCGGCCCCGCTGACGATGGAGGGTTGGGGAAACCGTTTCGTTTTTCGAGGGGCTTCTCCCGCGCCGCTGGGATTGGAGGGTTCCTTTTGTGTTTCTGTTTTTGTTCTGTTTCTTTCGTCTCATCCCCCATGCCCTCTTGCCGTGCCGTGCCAGGAGTGGCGGGGTTTTGGTGATGGCTGTGAGAGAAGTCTCAAGAGTGCTGCGTTGTGTGTACTCCGTACTTGGGGGCTTACGCAAGCCTCATTTTACTACTAAGTACACTTGCTACCGTTAGCTTAGCTCGAAGGACTCCGATCGATCAACGGCGGTCTAGGCGCTTGCAGATTCGCGACGTTGCGGACTTGAACTCGTGAGCAATTACCGTGTAGCAATCCGTCAACTGGGCTAATTTCGAGGGGTTGAGTGTGGGGAGAGGTTCCGCTCTCGACCCGGGTCACAACGGGTGAGCAGCCGAGCCCATGGGTCCCCGCTCATAACATGTGACATATAAGCTTAGATCCCTGAGGATCTCGGAGAGATCGCGGCCCCAGGAAGGATCTAACTTTTTGTGTGACCAAGCCTTGGGATTCTCAAGTTGGGCAGTCCTCCGGTGAGCCCAGTGTTCTGACGCAGCATTTGTTCGGCGTCCAAGCTTCAGGAGATCCTTCAGGGGTTGGCTTCCCCACGATGCGGAAACCGGGTCCCGTCCTGTCCGCACCATTGTCAATTGCAGTTGTGCAAGGAATGAATGGATGCTGTTGCGCAGTGAAGTGGACTGGCTGCTGTGACTGTCAGCCTGCTGTGGGTTCTGTTGCTGCGCGTCAGACATGCTCGAGCATGAACCGGCATCTTGGACTGCAGAGGTCGAGCATCCTGCAAGCGATCAGATGCCTCGCATGCTCGAGGAGGGACATGGGCGAGTCGATGCAATGCAGCGACTAGTTCAAGCGATGATGCATCGCAGCAACCGGTTTTGGGAGCTTGCTCTTGTTTCTGCCACCCAGAACGGCAGTTCAAGTGCTGCTCCCAGCACAGCTCGGGCTGTCTCAGAGTCCCGGCTTCCAGCACATGAAGCTGTTGGCCAGAAGCTGCTCACCGCCACAAGCTCGGGTGCAGGTGTGCAGGAAGCTCTCATAAAAAGAGTGTGGCGACTGCAAGAGGAGTGTGACTGCAACCCAAAAGCGCCCGAACGGGACCCCATTGCAACCAGAAAAGACCGCAAAACCCGGGTGAGGGGTGGTGATCACCATGCAGCGTCCCTATTGGGATGGGCTCTGTCTGGTGCTGGAACGCACCGAGTTCCAGCTCCTCCAAGTGCCGGACCGCTGCGCTGCGCTGCGGTGTCTTGCTTTTCTGTGACCCTGGGCGGCCAACATCAGACGAAACGCCAAGTCCAGCCCTGCGAGTTGATGTTGGTGGATGGTGGTGTCGAGGCCGCCAGTCAACAAGGTATCGACCTCGGGGCGTTCAGCAATGCATACACAGTGCCATCCCCTCTGTCCAGAAACACACATAGAAAGGCGCGTGGATGTTGTGTTTGAGACCGGAGCAGACTCCGGCGAAGTGGACTTCGATCGGCGCCCCGAGGAGCCAGCCCCGTCGAGGTGAGGAAAAAAGGGACCTCGCGAGTCGCGACTTCGGCTCGGTGAGTTTCGATTCTGATCAGCTCGTCGTCCTCCTCCTCCCTGGCACATGGGTGCTGTGGGTGTGTGCGCCTTGGTGCTTACCCGACGACCTTTAGCGCACCTCGCCAGCAGCATCCTGCATAGTTAGTGGAGAGTCGCACTGGCCTCCGGGCAGCTTCCTATCTCAGAAGGCCAGGGTGGTTGCCAGGGGCCTCGCCGAGTCTGTTTGAAGAAAGAACGCCGCTGGTGCAGATTTTCTCTTTTTTCTTGTCGGGCTGTTTCTGGTTGGGTCGGCCGGGCTGGCCAGGCTGTTGCCGTCGTGCCGGGCTTGGACGGTGACTCCATTGTGTGAGGTCCACGATAATTAATTAGTAGCCGTTTGAAGCCAAGATCAGCGGAGCTGTGGTGTTGGCGGAGTGCTTGCAGTGATGTGCAGTGTGCAGAAGATTCGGCACCAACACTGCGGCAGCCCTCCATGCTTAATGCTGCATGAAAATAGGCGACGGCCTCCGCGGGTTCTGTTTGGTATGCAGTTCGCTCCCGAGCCATTGCGCTTGGAAAATGGTTCGGCGTCCGGAGTCCGTCGTTTGCAGTAATCAGCTGATAATTCCCCGCCAAACCCAGGCAGCCAGGCCTAGGCGGCTGCCAGAGTTTGGTTCAGCAGCTGCGGCTGGCAGATCTGCAGCATCCTTCCACATCCATCGTCTCTCGACGTCCTCCCCACCTCCCTCCTCTGCTCCGGACGTCAGAGGGACTCTCGGGACACTCATTCGAAACCTGAACAAACGAGACAAGCAGGCTGGAGGCTGGAGACTGCGGAACATGCCGCACAAGAGTGTGTGGGGTTGGAATCCTTCGCTTCACCCATTCATTCTCGGTCCTCGGACGACAGCCTCGACAGCGACATTCCTCCGCTCGCTCTGATGTTTGGACTTTTGCCACCAGCTGCAGGCATCGCCCTCGCCTGCTTTGGTTTATGCGCGCCGACTACGTTACCTTGTCTGGTGTCTTGATCTCTTGATCACTTACTCGCTGTACTGTGAGACTGCATAGGACGGAGCACGTACTCTGTCGTAGTTGAGCCAGGGAACCCGCCGGCACGGCCTTCGACCACGACATAGTACACACCCGCTGCTGCCCTGCCCCCACCAATGGCCTCCTTCGAAACGACATCACGAAATCGAAACGCCCGTGCGTGCCGTCAATTCCCCGCCAGATCCAAGTTTGTCCCGTGCGTCCGTGTCCGGGAGATCGCGGGTACGGATTGGGACTGCCGCTCGCGCGCAGACCAGCACGATGTGATGTGCTCGAGGCGCTCACCGTCGTCACCTACCGTTGTCACCGTTGTCACCGTTGTCACCATGGCTCACCTCGACGTCTTCACAATGTGGTATCCAGACAGCGGCCGGCTCTGTCTGTCTGTCGATGCGATCTGCCAAGAGAGTCGCAGTTGAGCATGCTGACCGACTACTCCCAGCCGATCACCGGCGCCGCTCGCTCTCGAGCCTCTTGCGGGATGCGGGGTCCACCGTCCAGACGGCCGACGCAAGGCTCTCAACCGCAAAACCACTGTCTTCCCGTGGTTCCGCTGCGATCTGCGGTCTCCGCCATCTCCGGGAGGACAGACAGTACTGTATTCTGTACAGATTGCTGTGCACATGTGAGGACGAGCCGCGAGGAGCATGAATCGGCACATCGTCATGGGCCCCTCCACGTCCAACTCCCGGCATCTGCAAGACACTATTTGCCTGCAAAAGCAATTACACACAACGGACGGGCTCGGCCAATTCCAAGCTTGGACCTCAGCCTGTTTGCGGTGCTGCTCCCATCCCGCCCCTGCGGGCTGGACGAGCCATCACGGTCTCACGATGCTGCTGGCCTGGCCGTCGCCTGCAGCGTCCCAACAGCACCGGAGCTGCACCCCAGCTTCGACCAATGTCTCTTGATTTAGCCTGGCGACACCCATTGGCCTGCCAGTGGGGGTTGGTCGCAACGGTGTTCATAGCAACCCCCGATATGGACAGGCGTGGATGCGGCGGAAAAGCCCCTGCCGTGTCGCCACCCCGGGATCGGTACGTCCTGGCCTGACAGGGGTCCCAGACAAGGCCCGGCCTTAGCTCAAAGGGGTCTTAGCGGTTTCATTGTGTCTCCCCGTGCAGTTGCTTCCACCCCGAGGCCTGTCACAGCATCTTCCCTCACAGCGAGCTAAACCCCTCTCGGCCTGCTCTCCATGGGGCCCGGACCACTGACCACTGCGACAAGGCGTCCCAGACGCGGGCTGTGCCTCTGACCGCGGAACAAACCCCCAATGAGGGCCTTGCCGCAAGCTCTCCAACCCTGCCCTCGCCTCGACGCCCAGAGAGTCCCTTGTTGGACCCCCTCCACCCCTCCCCCCAACATGTCAAGCCAGGGGCACCTCCCACCGAGCAACGGTCTCCCTGCCCTGGGACCGCATGGCTCTTCATGGATCCTCTCCCCCTCGCTTCCCTGTCACAAGGCCTTCGCTCTCGCCCATGACGGACAGGGCTCTGAATCTCTTGAGGATCCACTCCGGTCACGCCTGCATGTGGTAGCCAGCAGCCAGCTTGCAAAGGCTCACTTTTATATATCCTCACGACCGCCTCGGGCCTATCAGCCACCCGGCACACGCGGGAACCTTAAAGCGTCTCCTGGTCCTTACCCGTACCACATCTCCCGGGCCAGAGTCGCCATCTATCTCTGACACGGACCCGACCCTGTGTCCACCCACCCACCCCAATGGCTCACATCGTCGATTGCCTGCTGGACGCAGACCTGGACGCTGAACAGGACGACCTTCCCGTCGACCTTGCCCTCGGCCTTAATAACTATATAGCAAAGGCGCTCTCCCCACAGGATCCTAATGAGTCGGTATGCAACCACTTTAGCACCCCAGAATCCCGCGGTCCATCTCCTGCCGTTGGCCAAAGCTCACCTGTCACTCCCTCGCAGCTCGGTCGGGCTTCGCCTTCGTTTGGCAGAGCCTCCCCTTCGCTTGGCAGAGCTTCCCCGTCGCTTGGTAGGGCGTCCCCGTCGGGTGACAAGCCCTTTGCTTGGAGGATGCAGCAGCCGGAGAGGAAATTGTATCAGCTCTTCCCCAAGGACAAGCCCGCGGCCACTCCTCCCGCGAAGGCGCTCGATCCCGAGCAGGCGTTTGCACTGGCCATGGGGCAAAACGGAGACAAGAGTGAAAAGCCCACTGCTGTGACGGGCTTGAGAATCCGCATCAAAGAGCACAATCTCATCCGCAGGCGGAAAATCAGCGTGCCAGAGCTAGGACCCATGACGACGGTGCAGGAGGTTTCCATGGACTCTCGTACGTCCTGCCGCTCGCTGCTGTCGTGTTGATCCGTGACTGACGATAACCAGCCACCATCCCAGGACGGCCGCCCGTCCATGAAAGGTCCATCAGTGCGCCGGGGAGTTCGTGGAAACCGTACTACCTTGCCGACTGCATGAGCTCAGGACGGCCACAACTAGCAGGCGAGAGACACGAGCTCAGGCCGGCAGGCGGTAGCAACGAGGAGTTACAGCGATGCCAGAACGAGCCCCGACAGCCATTATCCCCCAAGATGCTCGCACCGCTTGTCATCCCCGCGTCCACCTCCGCCGCCCCGCACTTGACGCGACAGCCATCACTCGGCCGCCTCCGATCTGGCAGCACGCCCGTCGAGCTCTCAACCCGCTCGGCCCGGACCGAAGACTCTCCTCGCGCGAGGACACCCTTCACTCCGCTTTCTGCGTCGTTGACCACCCCGAGATCCGCCGCCACGACCGTCATGACCGCCTCGACCTTGCCCACTCCGCTATCCGCCCCCGTCGAACACCGAGCGTCTCCCAGGCCATGGGAGAGGCCATCGAACACTGCTCTCGCAGGCACGCCAAAGGAGACCATCTTGGAAGTCTCGACCACACCAAAGTCGGAGCTCGCCGACCCAATACAACGCGTCGTCCTCGGACACAGACGGCACCAATCCGAGTCAGGTAGCATCATGGAGCGGGGCCGGCCGCGGAAACGGTCCGAGTCTTGCGCCTCCAACACCTTGAAGCGGACGGGCTCAAAGAGGAGCAAGAGCTCCGAAAGGCGGGCGTTTGAGCAGCTGCCCAAGGGCTGGAAAGCAAGCGATGCGATGAACATGATGAGCCCACCAGAAGTCGCCTCTTTGCAACAGCAAGCTCTTCAGCAAGCCGCCCGGTTCGAGGTCTTGAGAAAGGAGGACGTCGACAGCCTCTCGCGGGTGCGTATTTCTCGGTTGCAACCCTCCTCTTACACTGCTAATTCAATACAGGAGCTTCGTCAACTTGACGAGCGGACCGAATACCTCCGGCACACCTATGTCAAGCTCCGAGCTGGGCGACGGAACCTCCACGCCCGCATCTGCCAGTATCTCCGGTCCCCGCGCACTGCCAAGTTCAGCCCCGAGGCCATGCTCAAGCAGGAGGAGACGGTGGCCGAGCTCGATACCTCAATCGACGAGTGGGTCAACAAGCTGGAGCGGGCCGAGAACCGCCGCACTCGGGTCCGCCAGAAGCTCCTCGAGCATGTCGCCGCCGCCGCCACTCTGGGTGCCGTCAATGGGAATGTCTTTGGTGTCAGCGAGAGCCTGCAGCTTGCCATCGGCGTGCGCCCGCTCAACGCCACCAACCTCTCCACACCACCTCGCAGCCCAGTCAAGACCTCGTTCACCCCGACGCAGCCCTCCTCCTCGCCCTCCCCGCACCGAGCCCACGTACCGTCCACCATCTTGGAGCAGCCCCTGTTCGAGGAGGCGGCGTTGATGGAAGCCAAAGAAGGCGCCACCGACGTACCCCTACGCCGGGCCGAGACCATCCGCGTTTACGCCGACAACGCCGTGTTCGATCTCCTGGCTGATGTGGAGAACACCATCACCAGAATGGGCAACGGCGACATCTCGTCCAAGGACTCGGCCGAGCCCGCACCGGACGCCGAACCGAAGAGACTGCACTGCCGTGCCCGCAGCCACGACGCGTTGCGCGTCTCTCCTGCTCGGAAGCCCTTGCCCATCTCCAAGCTTGCGGAGAAGCCGTCCTCTTCGTCCTTGTCTTCTATTGTTTCCACTTCCCCAGCCGCTGAGCCCGTAACTGGGGAGGTGTTTCTCACGAGCGCCGTTTTCAAGCCCACGTGAGCTTCTTACCGTCTCTGACGAGACACATTCATTTCACTTCTCATAACTGTCATCACGACACCTTCATTCCTTCCGGTGTCATCACGATGCTACGGCCGACCGACCTTATACCGTCCTTTTAATTTTATTCTTGATACCCTTCGCGCCAATCATTTTACTTTTTATCCAAGCAACAACTTCACTTCTCTCACTGATCGACTCACGATAATCACGATCAACCCATCACATTCATGAATAGCATCTTGCATTTTCCCTTCTCTCTTGAAAACGTTGCTTTCCCTTCCGCACATGTATTCTAGCATAACCCGCTTGTCGAACGCTGCAGGGTTTGACGTCGTCGGCGGCGGCTTTCTCCTTTCTTTTGTCTTTGCAAAAGCTTTCTTTTATCATGTGACATTGTCACGGCGGGAACCAATGATACCAATGATACCAATGGCCGAATAACTCTTAACCTCTTATTTCTTCTCTCCTTGGCTGTGTGGCTGGGCTGGATGCATGCGAGGAAGCAAGTGAGGGATGTGCGGTTGGGGGGCTGAAGAGGAGGGAGACATGCGAGACATGTCTTGCCTTGTTCAGCCTCGTCGCACAGCTCAGCGAGATGGCGCCAAGGGGTGGTGGTGGGTTTGGGAAAAGGCTGGATGGATGGGAGGTTTTGTTAGTACTTACAAGTACATTCATTCATGGGTCAAATTGAAATTGCATACTTGAACATGTTCCGCTCTGCATCGTCTTCTCCTCACTCTACTTGTTCATACCACAGTACCTTGGAGGGGGACATCTACCACACCCGCAAACAACAACAAACACCTCCCACGTAGGTATCTACCTCCGCGACAGCCAGCCAGGTGAGCAAAGGTGCGTCTCCCCTCCTCCTACGTCGGTATTGCTGCCACGTCCCATCCCGTCTCCCCAAGTAAGGCAGCACGTGGGTAGGTAGGTAGACAACCACCATCTCCCTTGGCATGTCTCGCAACGAGTCATGCCCACGACACACAGACGCACCTGACTTACACCTCACAGCAACCTCGCACCTCGCGCTTCCCAGCCCCCCCTCCTCCCCCCAACAACAAACACGGCAACCAACCACGGCAGATCTCCAAAACAACACACTTCCGCTTCTCCGTCGACGTACAGCTTGTGGAGAGAGCAAAGCCAAGGCCTCGCCGGGTTTGGCCCAGTCTTGGGTTTTTCCACTGTCTTGACTCAAGACAAGGAGGTGGCGATCAATCTGCAGCGTTGCAGCCGGGAGGATTCAGAGTCTCGGGACTTCCTGGACGGGATAGCCTAAGCTGTGGTTGAGGCAGGACGGGGTTCGACGGACCGGGGGAGGGGCATGGACACGAGCACATGTCTGTGCGAAGCATGCTATCTCGAGACTATCTCACTATGTATCTCTGTATATAGCTGGACCATGGAGACGGAGGGAGCGGGGGGCAGGGATCGAGCTTTGAAGGATTGTTGTGGGGAGAGCGAGCTGGAGGTAGGGCGCGGGCAGGGATGGCTTTCGACGTTCTGTTCAGGTCGAAATAAGGTTGGGACGGGACTATCGCCGGATTGTTTCCGTCCGTCCTACGCGGGGAGCACATCATTGCGGTATATTCCGTCGTGCCGTGAGGCGTGGTGGTTGCGCCATGCAGGTATGGTGTCAGGTGGACCACCTGGACGTCGATCCTCTGCAGATCCTCGGGCGAGTGTATCGAGAGAGGAAGAGAGCGGACACTACGTTGTAACTAGGTTGCTGTGGGGAGGAGGAAATCCCTTGGAGGTATCTGCCGTCTATCTGATAGCGTTGAAAGGCCAGGGTACATGGAGCCAACTCGAACGACAAGTGTAAGCTCAGCGACCAACAACCATACCTTCCACACCATACCAAGCCTGCCAACTCGGCAGGGCCAAGCTCCAACAACACGCCCAAGACAGTCTTCTCATGTCCTTGTAGAGGCTCAAGTTAGCTCAAGCGCGGGGAAGAGCGACTTTGGGGCGCGCCCGTCCCTGAATCTCCGCCCCTCTTCCTCGAAATCCTCGATCGGATCGCTGCTGTAGTTCGGAACACCCCGGATGTCCGCTCGGCCGTCGTTGGCTCGCTTCTTCGATCGTCCTCTCCTCTTCTTGGTAAGGCTGATCCCGACACTAGGCCCTGTGACGTGTGTGGGCTGCGACAGGCCGGAGCGGCTGCCCACAAAGAGCTTGGGCTGGGCAAACCGGAACTGCTCCGCCGTGGTACTCGTCTCACTGGGCCCGGCATCAGATCGAGCCGGTGCAACGGCCATCGAGGTTGTCGTCGAAGCCGCGCCGGCGTGTGACTCTGATATGCTGCTCTCCACGTATCCGACACATGCAGGATCATTGTCCCCCGCCTCCTCGGGTCGAGCACCACTAGCTTCGGAGATGTCGATGGCGCCTTCAGACTCTGACACACTGCTTGTGCCGAGGTTGACTTCGATGCTGGGGGCTCGGACAGAGTCGTCTGGGTTATCTAGGGGCGATCCCACCTCTGATGGTGAAACGTCGTATGCGGCTTCAAGACTGGCAAGAGCTCCGGTGGAGGATTGGTCGTCTGTAGATCCAAATGCCTCGTTGTCATGTCTGGTGTAGACCGTGCCGACGGTTGCAATGTTGCTGTTGCCATCAGACGCGGGCTGATCATCTGATGAAACTGGAGGGCCTGGTGGTTGAAACGTTTGTACAGCGTGATGTCTGGCTTCCTCAAACGCTGCCTTGCTGATTTCCTCACTACCCTCATTTCCAAAGAGAAATGATTTCCAGGCCTCATCAGGGTCTGTCTCGTCGGATACCGCACAGGTCTGCTGGACGGGTAGAGGCAGAGGAGAGGATGAGCAGTTGGTAGGTGTGTGCTCAAGACCAAGTATCTCAGCATCACCGGTTGCGCCAGAATCCAATCCTTGGGCCTCGGTTCTGGGCAAACTGCTGTCCATAGGGGGTTGTGAGCTGGCAAGAGAACACACCTCCTCTTCGTGGCTCTTGAAACCACCGGCTGTGCTCTCTTCCGTGTTCGTCTTGGTGGTTCGTCCAATTCGCAGATCGCGAGGAGCCGTGGGAGCAAGCTCCTCAAGCCGCCGAAGTCTCGAAACAAGCTCCTCGTATCGACTGAGTATCTCCGAGGAGTCGCTGGAGCTGAGCAGCTTGTTGAGGTCCCGAGCGTCGTTTACGTTAGCCTGGCCTGCCTCGTTGGACATGGTGACAGCAATTGGAGGCGAGGATGGCGCGGGAACCGGCCTGGTTCGACAAATCTCGCTGATTCCGGGGCTGGGCCTGTAAGTCAGGGATACTCGGCTCCCCTCAACCGCAACATGACTGCTGATGGGACTGCTAGGTTGATCCAGCCACCTGTGAAATCGCAAGTTCTCGGCCTTCTGGGAAGAGGGCACGGGCGAACCAGCCCGCCCAACCTGTGCGATGGCGGTACCCGTGTTCTCGGAGCCAAACTGCTCTAGATTGTAAAAGGAACCCGGTACCGGCCGTATCGAGTGTGGATGAGAGAACTGAGGGAAGGACGTTGTCAGGATGCGGCCGTCGGCGTCGCTCGAGATGCAACACCGTTGTTCGCCTCCGCTTTGATCACTAGATGGCTCTCTCATGGGCAGCGAAAACCTCGGTAACCTGTCTCGCGGAGGTGGATGGATCGGCATCGGATTCCCTGGCAAGTGTCAGCAAAAGGCCAAACCACAGGGCAGCAAAAACCGTGCCATTTGAGCTTCCTTCAAGAAGCCGTCTAGACTGTTGGCTGGTCTGCGACTCGCGGGCGGAATGGGAGGTTTTTGATCTGACAACGCTCGATGTTTCTCCTGGCCGCTTCTCCTGGCTCCCAATCTGAATCTTTACATCGTCGCGGCGGAGGGGTTGCACATGTTGTTTCCTACGCTTCGATGCCGGTTCGTAACCAGGGGCATAGGACCGCCCCTTTCCCACCCCATGTGGACCTCTGGGCGAGCTTCGAGTCCGTGATCCGGTACTTGGAGACTTTCTGGGGGGAATCTGCAGAGACTCGTGGATGGTTCCCTAGTCCTTCTTTGCGAGCAACTTCTGTCTCATCCGCTCCAGTGCCTCCTCGTCATACTTGACCTGATTGACAGCAGCATCTGCCCCGCCGGACCGCTCTTGAAAGAAGCGGCTGATGGTTGGCAGAGAAATTTCGTCTGTTGTACCCGCAATTTTGGGGCGCTTCCTGCTCGACTCGGACCTTCGCCGGCTGGGCGTCTGTGAGGCTCGGCGACCAGCGGACGAGCCAGACCTCTGGGAACCCCGAGAGCGTTGTGACGACGGCGAGTCGGACTGCTGAAGATACGAGACTGGAGGCGGGCCATTCTCTTGGGCGGCCTTGGACTCGATGAGTCGAGCGCGGGCGCGGGCAAAGTACTCCTTCTGGCGTTGGCGGGCCGGGTTGGCCTTGCGCAGCCGGCCGCGGTTATGGCGGTAGAGGGTGCCCTCAGTCCAGTTCATCTTGCCGACTGGGCTGCCGAGTCGGTTGTTGACTAGTAGGGTGTCCGTCGTGGAGATAGTAACGTTGGAGTTTTCCCGGAGCAATTCGAAAAAGAAATAATCCACTTGATCAGGCCAGATGTTCGGCCATCACGGTTCCCAACAACAAGCCTCTGAGATGATGAGGTGATAGATCAAGTTGTTCGAGGTGGAGAGGAACGAAACGAAACAACACAAAACGAAGCAGAAATGATTGCATTGGTTTCTGAATTGGAATGTCAGCCCATTTCCACCACGCCTAGGCTCTTGACTGCTCCTGCTCTCACAGCTCATTCACGATCCATGAATGGCATGAGGTCGGCGGGCTCGTGCCTGCCGGTGGTAGCCGAGCGAGCCGAGTTCGGGGACTGCTGAAGCGGTGGGGTCTGGACCCACTCAACCTCCACCGAAGCTCTCCGCGCCAACCTCCGAGCTGCACAACCCAACGGCACAGGCGGAGCTTCAGGTCCCTTCAACGACCCCCACCATGCGCCCAACAGCAAGAACAAAAGCAGCAGCAACAACAGCCTGGAGGACATTCCGCAGCCTCTCAACCTCCGCCATCCGACCATCCACCCGCCACCACCTCTCTCGCCACCCCCTCTCCCCCTCGACCGCCCTCCTCTTCCGCCGCACCATGGCCTCCTCAACAACCCCCTCCCCGGTGCTCAAGCAGCCCGTCAAGCTGGCCTGCATCCAGCTCGCCTCTGGGCCCGACAAGGCCGCCAACCTCGACCGCGCAGCCCTCAAAGTCCGCGAGGCCGCCGCCGCCGGCGCCAAGATCGTCGTCCTCCCAGAATGCTTCAACTCGCCCTACGGCTGCGACCACTTCCCCTCCTACGCCGAAACCCTCCTCCCCTCCCCCCCAACCCAAGCCCAATCCCCCTCCTTCCACGCCCTCTCCACCATGGCCCGCGACAACGCCGTCTACCTCGTAGGCGGCTCCATCCCCGAACTCTCCACCACCCCCTCGGACCCCTCCCAAAAAACCTACTACAACACCTCCCTCACCTTCTCCCCCACCGGCGCCCTCCTCGCAACCCACCGCAAAATCCACCTCTTCGACATCTCCATCCCGGAGAAGATCACCTTCCGCGAGTCGGACGTGCTCTCCCCGGGCAACAAGCTCACCCTGATCCCGCTCCCCGAGTACGGCCTGCTAGCCGTGGCCATCTGCTACGACGTGCGCTTCCCCGAGCTGGCGACCATCGCCGCGCGCAGGGGCTGCTTCGCGCTGGTGTACCCGGGGGCGTTCAACACGACCACGGGCCCGCTGCATTGGACGCTGCTGGGCCGGGCGCGGGCGGTGGATAATCAGCTTTATGTGGCGCTGTGTAGTCCCGCGAGGGATATGAGTGCGGGGTATCATGCGTATGGGCATAGTCTGGTGGTGGATCCCATGGCGGAGGTGTTGGTGGAGGCTGGGGAGGGGGAGGAGGTGGTTGTGGCGGAGCTGGATGGGGGCAGGATTGAGGAGGCGAGGAGGGGGATTCCGTTGCGGGAGCAGAGGCGGTTTGATGTTTATCCGGATGTGAGTGTGGGGGAGGTGAAGTATGAGGAGTCGTAGGGGGTTTGTTTGGTTTGGGGATTTGGCAATAGATTTGGCAATAGACATGGCAATGTGGGTGTGTAATATGGCATGGTGATTGATGGCATATGCGATCTCACGTCCAGACTGGCTAGGCGTTCGTGGGTTGGAGGGAACTTGGTTTATTCTGGGCCGTGCTAGGCCCTCTCATCCTGCTGCCCGGAGGTATTCTGTGCCCCGTGGCAGTCTATTCAGTTCCGGGACTGTCGTCTATCCGTCTTTCCAGCAGCTCGTCTGGCATCACTCGGATGCGCGCCGCACCCCTTTTGTCCGCTGCCCTCCCATTGCCAAGCGCAAACCCTGGGCGTTCTCAAAGTTCTTCGTCGCCACGGCAACGCACCACTCATTGCAGAGCCTCCTGAGCAAAGGTGGGCAGGACGAAGCTGGCCTTGTGAATCTCCGAGTTGTAGTACTTGCACAGCTTGCGCTCCTCCTCCTTGGTCCACGAGCGGACGGGCACGGCGACCTTGCGGTTGGCGTCTTTGCAGCAGACCATGAAGCCGATCTGGCCCGACGGGTAGGTCGGGATGGTCGTGTAGGCGTACTCGGCCACGGGGAAGATCTCGCCGCAGTCCTTCTTGAGCTTGGTGATCAGGGGCAGGTGCAGCCATTGGTTCTCGGCTGCG
>OUNM010356848.1_pt1 | contig 17298 bp, 15 predicted proteins | sample 1769961 | NCBI WGS metagenome assembly OUNM01 (sample SAMEA3914820, study PRJEB12502) | metagenome | biome: forest; material: soil | place: USA | collected 2012-03-12 | depth 0.3 m
CTTCGGTGACCGACGCAGAATCGATCGATACGGGCGGCAGGGTCGTGAACGTCTGGTCGGCACCTTCGGCCGTGTTGACGCCGTCGGTCGCTACGGCGCGGAAGTGGTATTCGGTCCCGGGCAGCAGACCTGTGACGGTCGCGCACACGTGTTCGTCGAAGAACGAGCCGCCGCCGCTGAGTTCTTCTTCGGGAGTGCTTTCGCCGTATGCGATCGTCGTCCCGTAGTCGAAGTGGTAGTGGACCGTCGCGGCGCCCTCGGGGTTGATCGTCGCGCACAGCGTCGCGCCGGTGGTCTGCAGTTCGCCGGCAGACTCGCGGCCGGCCAATATGAGCGGGCCGGGCGGCGGAACGGGGGCAATCCTCACGGTGCCCGCGTTCAGCACATAGACAGCTTCGAGCGAGCTGCTGTAGGCCATGCCTCGTTCGCCGTTTTGCAGCGCGGTGCCGGCATCGAAGCTGGCGGTCTGTTTGCCAGTCGAATCGAACGTAAAGATGTGGTGTTCGCTGCCCAGGTCGCTGACGAACAGCTCATCAGCTGGACCGACGGCGATCGCCGAAGCTGCCACTGATTCATCCCGGGGGGAGCCGAGTTCTTTCCCGGTGCTGTCGTACTTGCGCACTCCCAGTCTGCTGCCGCTGCGCACGTAGATGTCTTTGGCGGAGTCCACGGCGAGCTCTTCGACGAGCCCGGCACCGGGAAGCGCGATTTCTCCGGTCACCGCTCCAGCGCCACTGAACAGCTGCACGCGGTTTTCATCGCCGACGTAAACCGTCCCGCTCGCATCGACGGCGATCGACCGCCCTGTGAGCCCGGTGAATTCGCCTGCACCTTTTCCGGCCGCTCCTGCCTGACAGGTTTCCCCGGCAAGGCAGACGTTGCCTTTCGTCGTGGCGTTGACTTTGCCACCGAACATCGCGATGAATTCACCTTCGGGCCCAAACTTCTGCACACGCCGATTGCCGGTGTCGACCACATAGACATCGCCGTGCGAGGAGCTCAGCGGGTCGTTGTCGACGGCGATGCCTTCAGCGCGCACGAACTGACCAGTGCCTGATCCTTCGAACGGAGCGCCAGTGCCACCGAAGCACGTCAGAGTGCATACCTGAAGCGCTTTGGTGGCACCGTCGGCAACGCCCCATCCCCACGCGAGCAGAAAGCCGCCTTCGGCTTGAAACTTGTCGATGCGATTGTTGTTCCGGTCGGTGACGTACACGTCCCCGGTTTCCTGATCGACGGCGACGCCAGCGGGCTCGTGAGAGATCTGCCCGGCACTCGAGCCTTCGATGCCGAAGCTGGCGGGCGCCGCGCTTGAGGGCGCCGCCGCGATGGCGAGTGTCGAACTGATCATGACCAAGCCAACGACCATCCGGCCGCAGACTGAGCCCACCCAGCTGCTGTTCCTACTCATCTCTCCTGATTCCCCTCTACTCGCCTCTGCCGACGCCGGATAACTACAGCGCAACTCACGAAGCTATTGGCCACCCATTTTGGCTACAAGGCACGTTTCTGACTGTCTATCCCCTAGTAGAAGAACTGCGCTGCAGCCTTCTCCGTGCGCTTCCACCCAGGCCGTCTCACGGATCATCGCCCAACAGATAAAACAATCGGAAACGATAACGGGGAACGCTTGACGTCAACTGCTGGACGTGTGGATACTGCGCCGCGAGCGTCTCGTCGAAGCAAGTCGGGGCGTTACCAAGCGATAACCGACGAGCGTTCAGCAGTTTCCTCTTTGGCGACTGCCAGTACACGTCGGCCAAAATCAACCAAAAGGAGCAACGCTTCATGCGTATCTTCAAGCTCATCGGCGTGCTGGTCTGCGCCCTTGCACTCAGCGCCATCGCGGTGGCAACCGCTTCGGCGAGCACCTTACCGGGGGCCTTAGGGACCACGATCACCGGCGGCAGTGAAAAAGCAACGCTGCAGGTCAAAGGCGGCGCCTCGATCACGTGCCCCGAATCATCGGCTGCCGGTGAAGTTAAAAGCACCGAGGAAGCCACAGTGACGATCACGTTCGGCAAAAAATGCACCACGGCCGGTCTGCCGGTCAACTCATTAGGTGCAGCAGCAGGCACCATCGTCGCCAACGTCACGGTCAAATTATGCGAATCAAGCGCGGGCACTCTGGAGCTCCAGACTGCGCCGATCCACCTTGAAGTTCCCTCGACCAAATTATTACTTGTGGTCGAAGGCACCGCTCTTGGTTCGGTTGAAGAAAACGTGAAAGCGACCACGTTCCCCTTGACCGTTACGCAAAAAGAAGGCAAAAACACCATCGAAGTCTGTGGTAAAACGAAACTCGTTCTCGAAACCTCTACAGACGGTGGCGCATTCGTGCAGTCCGGCGAGGAAGCCAAAAACGCCAAACTGACGTTCAGCGTGGCACAGGAATTCATGTAGGAAGCCACTTTCGCGGGCCGCATCTCCTCCGCGAAAACGGCATCTCCGGTGCCGGGGGCCACAGCGCCCCCGGCACCACCTTCACTCTTCACAGATCGGCACGCACGCACCGACACGACGAATCCGACCACCTCCGCCGCCATCAATCTCTCCAACCGCCACGATCTCTGATCACCCTCGACCCCTCTCCTTCACCACCATGCTCAAATTCGTTCGAATCTCACTCGCCAGCGCGATGGTCACGTTCGCACTGCTGGCCACGACGGGCTGCGGCGGCAAGTCTGGCGCCACGCAGAGCACCGCGAGCCTCACGCACATCCAGGGCAGCTCAGAATCGATCACGACTCCAATGCTCGACCACTGGATGCGTGCGATGTCTGGTGGCGACTTCCACGCGGTCATCGGCGGCACAGGGCCGCAGGGCCTCGTAGCTGAGCCTGCTGACTACCCCGAATGCGTGGCAGCGGCCAAGAAGATCGTACCCCGCTCGGCCACGGGCAAGCCAAAGCTGAGCGATCAGCAGATCGCGCTGAAGTGCCATGAACTCCATGACTCGATCAAGGAACAGGCGATCAGCTTCTTGCTCTCGGTGCAGTGGACGGTGATCGAAGGTGCCGAACAAGGGCTAAAGGTCTCCCCCGCAGATCTGCAACGCGAATTCGCGCGCTACCGCAAGCAGATGTATCCGACGGAAGCCGACCTCCGCAAGTACCTGGCGGAACGCAACTGGGTCCGCTCGGACGTCCTCTACCAGCTCAAACGCAACATCCTCGTCACCGCGATCCTGCCGAAATTCGAGGCCAAGGTCAAGAAGGCAGGCGGCGGAGAAAAGACCTACACGAAGCTCGCGTTAGAACGGTACAAAGCGCTGATCGCGAGGACGAAGTGCCGGCCAGGCTACATCGCACCCAACTGCTCCGAGTACCGCGAACCGTCGGTCGCAGCGCCGAGCCCAAACTCGATCATCGAGGCGCTCGTCAAGGGCCAAGCGCAGGCTCAGTAGTTAGACCATAGGCGCCAGACGCGGCGCAACTCCTAACAGTTGGTAGCTCGCCCAACGGGCGCGGGATCATGAATTCCGCGCCTAGCGACATGCGCCCGCGCCATCGGAAACGATGCAACGGAACGCTTGACGTCAACTGTTCTCGATGTGGATACTGCGTTGTGAGCGTTTTGTAAAAGCAAGTCTGGGGCTATGACAGCCGCCGCCCACAAAACGCTCGGGAGCGACTCTCTCAACGACTAGACAAAGGAGCAGCGCGTTATGCGTACCTTCAAGCTCATCGCCATGCTGGTGTGTGCCCTTGCACTCAGCGCCATAGCGGTGGCAACCGCTATGGCGAGCACCTTACCGGGGACCGCCGGTACCTCGATCACCGGCGGCAGTGAAAAAGCCACGCTGCAGGTCAAAGGCGGCGCGTCGATCACGTGCCCGGAATCAACGGCGACCGGTGAAGTCCTCAGCACCTCAGAATCCACAATCGTCATCACGTTCGGTAAAAAATGTACGACTGCCGGCCTGCCGATCAACACGTTAGGTGCCGCAGCCGGAACGATCGTGGCGAAAGTCGAGATCAAGGAATGCCCCTCGAGCCCCGGAATTCTCAAGCTGGAAACTGCATCTCTGCATCTTGAAGTTCCGTCCACCAAATTATTACTCACGGTTGAAGGCACCGCTCTTGGGGAAGTCGAAACTAGCGTGAAACGGACGGTTTTCCCGCTGAGCATCACGCAGAAAGAAGGCAAAAACGCCATCGAAACTTGTGGTAAAGAAAAACTGATCCTCGAGACCTCCACGGACGGCGGAGCATTCGTTCAGTCCGGCGAGGAAGCCAAAGGCGCCCAGTTGGCGCTCAGCGCGGCCCAGGAATTCATGTAGGGCTCCGCACCAGCGGAGGCATCTCCGCGCCGGGGGTAGCGACACCCCCGGCGCAACTATCACGACGAAGCAGCATCGATCCTCTGTATCGGCCGCGTGCGCACCAGCACGCCGAACGACAATCGAAGGAGCATTGCAGTCATGCGCATCTTCAAGCTCATGGGCGTGATGGTCTGCGCCCTCGTACTAAATACCATCGTAGTAGTGGCCGCTTCGGCTAGCACCTTACCGGGGGTGGCGGGAACCACAATCACCGGCAAAAGCGAAAAAGCTACGCTGCAAGTCAAAGGGGGCGCGTCGATCACGTGCCCAAAATCGGGATTTACGGGTGAAGTTCAGAGCCCTGAGAGAGCGACGCTGTTCGTTGCATTCGGTTCAGGATGCACGACTGCCGGTCTGCCTGTCAATTCGTTAGGTGGGAAACCGGGCGTCATCACGGCAAACGTCACAGTCCGCTTATGCGCCTCGAACGCGGGAGTTCTGGAGCTGGAAACCGAACCTATGCACCTCGAAGTCCCGTCGACCAAATTATTACTCACGGTCTTAGGCACTGTTCTAGCTGAAGTTGAAACAGGCGTGAAACAGACTACGTTCTCGCTTGGCATCACGCAAAAAGAAGGCAAAAACACGATCGAAACGTGCGGCATTGAAAAACTGCCTCTCTACACCTCGACCGACGGAAACACATTTACTCAGTCTGGACTAGAAGCCAAAGCAGCCACGCTGACGTTCAGCGCGGCGCAGGAATTCATGTAGCGCTTTGCACTGCAAGGCATCCCTCGATCGAACGACACCCCAAGGAGGCGTCCTTCATGCGTACCTATAAGCTCTACCTCGTGCTGGCCTGCGCCCTTGTACTAGCAGTCATCGCGGTAGCTACCGCTTCCGCGAGCACCTTACCGGGCGTAGCCAAAACCTCAATCGCAGGCGAAAGCGAAAAAGCCACGCTGCAGGTCAAAGGTGGCGCGTCGTTCACGTGTCCAAAATCGACATTGACCGGTGAAGTGCTCAGCACCGCCGAATCATCAGCAACGATCAACTTCGGTCCCAAATGCACTACGGCTGGACTGCCTCTCAACTCGTTAGGTGACGCGGCAGGGACCATCTTAGTGCCCGTCGAGATCAAGGAATGCGCGGCGAACGCGAGCATTCTAAAGCTCGTGGTATTACCTCTGCACCTCGAAGCTCCATCCACCAAATTATTACTTACGCTCCAGGGCACCCTGCTTGTCGAAGTCACAGCCAGCGTAAAACAGAAAAACTTCGCCCTAAGGGTAGACCAAAAAGAAGGTAAAAACGCAATTGAAACTTGCGGTAAAGAAAAACTGATCCTCGAATTCTCCACGGACGGCGGCGCGTTCGTGCAGTCTGGCGAGGAAGCCAAAAACGCCTCGCTGCAGTTCGGCACGGAAGAGGAATTCATGTAGGACGTCACCTGCGGAAGGCATAGCGGTGCCGGGGCTTCTCAGTGTCCTGGCACCGCAGCGCAAGGCGGGCCCGAGACGCTAAGGACGAAGCGCAGTGACGGCCACTCGCTTGAGCGCCTGAGCAACGTGTGATACATCCTCGTCACCCATCAACGGATGAAACGGCAACGCCAGGGCGCACGCTGCGACATTCTCACAGCTGGGGTACTCCCCTTCGCAGTGTCCAAAGCGATCCCTGTAGAAGCTCATCAGGTGTATCGCGGGCAGATAGGGCTTGCTCTGAATTCCGGCCTTGGCGAGCGCGGCGATTGCAGCGTCTCGGTCGACGCCGGGCGGCAGCTGGACGACGAACACGAACCAGCCGCGCACATCGCCGTCGGCGTCGGGGCAAGGCAGCGAGAGACCATCGATCTCGGCCAGCGCCTCGCGATAGCGGTCGGCGACGCGTGCGCGGTCGGCGAGCATCTGCTCGAGCCGCGCGAGCTGAGCGATCCCGAGCGCGCAGGCCAGCTCGGACAGCCGGTAGTTGAAGCCGAGCCTGTCGTGATCGAGCCAGCCCATGTCGGGGGCGCGCCCCTGGTTGCGCTCAGAGTCGATCCGCTCCTTCATCGCGCCGTCGCCGAGCGTGATCATCCCCCCCTCCCCCGTCGTCATCTGCTTGTTCGCGTAGAAGCCGAACACCGACGGGTTTCCTCGCCCACCCACGGCGATCCCGTCGGCGTGGCGCGCGCCCAGGGCCTCACATGCATCCTCGACGATCGCCAGGCCGTGCTTCTGCGCGATCCGCTCGAAGGCCGGCATGTCGGCGGGGTAGCCAAAGATGTGCACCGGCAGAATCGCCTTCGTACGCGGCGTGATCGCCGCCTCGGCTTCAGCTGGGTCGAGATTGAGTGTGACTGGATCGATGTCGGCGAACACGGGGGTAGCGCCGCAGTAGATGATCGCGTTCGCCGAGGCGACGAACGAGAACGGGCTCGTGATCACCTCGTCCCCCGGCCCGACGCCTGCCGCGCGCAGCGCCAGGTGAAGCCCAGCGGTGCCGCTCGAGACTGCGCTCGCGTACGCAGCGCCCACCTGCCCAGCGAACAGCCGCTCGAACTCGCCGAGCTTCGGCCCGAGCGAGAGCTGCCCTGAGCGCAGGACCTCGATCACCGCCTGCTCCTCTGCCTCGCTAAGCACTGGCCTGGCGAGCGGAATCAACTCCTCGGCCACTAAGCCTCTCGCGTGCCGGCCTCGGCTGGGCGCCGTCCGGCCTGCATCCCGTACTCAAGCGAGTCCACGAGCGCATCCCAGGAGGCGGCGATCACGTTCTCTGAAACGCCGATCGTGCCCCACACCTCGTGGCGCTGCTTGTCCTCGGCGTCGATCAGCACACGCGTGACAGCGCCTGTGCCCTTCGTCTCGTCGAGAATCCGCACCTTGAAGTTGACCAGCTCGATCTCCCTGAGATGTGGATGGAACTCGCCGATCGCGTCGCGCAATGCCGCATCGAGCGCGTGCACCGGACCGTTGCCCTCAGCCGTGCGCACGAAGCGCTCGCCTTTGACCCAGCCCTTGATCGTCGCCTCTGTGATCACCTTGCCGTCGGTGCGCTTCTCGACGAGCACGCGCCAAGACTCGAGGCGGAACAGCGGCTCATAGGTTCCCGCTTCCTTGCGCATGAGCAGCTCGAAAGAGCCGTCAGCAGCCTCGAACTGAAAGCCCTCGTGCTCGAGCTCCTTGACGCGCTCGACGACGCGTTGGGCAAAGGCGTCGCCCTCCTCGCCGTGCGGCAGCTCGAGCCCGGCCTCTGCGGCCTTCTCGACGACCGTGCCCTTGCCCGACAGCTCGGAGATCAGCACGTCGCGGCCGTTGCCGACGCGCTCTGGGTCGATGTGCTCGAACGTCTGCGGCTCAGCGCGCACGCCGGCGGCGTGAAGGCCCGCCTTGTGCGCGAAAGCGTGCTTGCCGACATATGGCTGTGCCGGGTTCGGCGCGCGGTTGAGCAGCTCGTCGATGAAATGTGCCGTCTCCGTCAGCCGCGCGAGCTGCTCTGGCGCGAGCACCTGCGCGCCCATCTTCAGCTGCAGGTCGGCGATGATCGTGATCAGGTTCGCATTGCCCGTGCGCTCGCCGATTCCGTTGGCCGTGCCCTGCACCTGCGTGACGCCTGCTTCGACGGCGGTCAGCGTGTTGGCGACAGCGCAGCCCGAGTCGTCGTGGCAGTGGATGCCGAGCGCCACGCCCGGCAGTGCTTCGCGCACGACGGCGAGCGCGGTGCGCACCTGCGGTGGCAGCGAGCCACCGTTCGTGTCGCACAGGACCAAGCGCTCAGCACCCGCGTCGGCGGCCGCGCGCAGGCAGTCGAGCGCATATCCGGGGTCTTCAGCGAAGCCGTCGAAGAAATGCTCGGCATCGAGCAATGTGCGCTTGCCCTGCGCGACGAGGAAGCCGATCGAGTCGCCGATCATCTGCAGGTTCTCCTCGCGCGAGACGCGCACGACCTTTTCGACGTGCAGCAACGATGCCTTGCCGACGAGCGTGCATGCCGGCGCGAAGCAGTCGGCGAGCACGCGCAGGCCCTCGTCGTTCTCGGCAGTCGCATCGCGGCGCCGCGTCATGCCAAAGGCGACGATCTCCGTCGTGTGGAACGACTCGCTCTCGAGCAGCTCGAAGAGCTCCTGCTCCTTGGGGTTGGACGCCGGGAACCCCGCCTCGACCATGCCGATGCCGAGCTCGTCGAGCGCGTGCACCACGCGCAGCTTCTCCTCAGCTGTCAGCGTCAAGCCGCCACCGCCCATCCCGTCGCGCAGCGTGGCGTCGTATAGCTGTATGTCGGTCATCGTCTAGCCCGCCGCGGTGCTCGGCGAGGGCTCCGCTGCGGCGCCGTTCGCGTCTGCATCGCCGGCAGGCGTCTCCAGGTCGACAGGCGCGACGACGTCGAGCCACTCGCGGTAGCGCTCGGAGCGACCGTGGATCGCGTCATCGAAAGCGGCCTGCAGCACGCGCGTGATCTCGCCCGGCTTGCCCGTGCCGACCGGGTGATCGTCGACCTCGCGCACCGGCACGAGCTCGGCGGCGGTGCCCGACATGAAGACCTCCTCGGCGAGCGTCAGCTCGGCGCGCGCCACGTCGCGCTCGACGACTGTGTAGCCGAGATCGCGCGCGATCTGAATCACCGAACGGCGCGTGATCCCGTCGAGGATCGAGTTGTTCTGACCAGGCGTCGCGATCACGCCGTCGCGCACGACGTAGATGTTCTCGCCGGTGCCCTCGCAGACGTAGCCGTGATCGTCGAGCAGGATCGCCTCCTCATAGCCCGACTTGACCGCCTCGACCTTGGCGAGCACGCTGTTGAGGTACTGGCCAGAGGCCTTCGCGTGCGGGATCAGCGAGTCCGGGCTGATCCGCCGCCACGAGGAGACTTTGGCGCGCACGCCGTTGTTCTTGCCCTCCTCGCCGAGGTACACGCCCCACTCCCAGCAGGCGATCGTCACGTCGACGCACGAGTCGAGCGGGTTCAGGCCCATCGAGCCGTAGCCGCGATAGACGATCGGGCGGATGTAGCAGGAGCGCAGACCGTTGCGAGCAACGAGCTCGCGCGTAGCCGCGCGCAGCTCCTCAGCGGAGAACGGGATCTGCATGTAGTAGAGCTCGGCCGAGCGGAACAGGCGATCGACGTGCTCTGAGTTGCGGAACACGGCAGGCCCGAGCTCGGTGTCGTAGCAGCGCACGCCCTCGAACACGCCCGTGCCGTAGTGCAGCCCGTGCGTCAAGACGTGGACCTTTGCGTCCTCCCATGCGACGAACTCTCCATTCATCCAGATGAGGTCGGTGGGATCCACGTTGATCGTTCTCCTAATCGAGCTTTGAGAGCACTGCTTCGGTGGCCTGTGCCGTTCCCGCCGAGCCTCCCAGATCGGGGGTGCGCAGGCCATCCTCGAGCGCCCCTTCAACGGCCGATTCTACAGCCGCCGCCTCGCTTTCCAAAGCGAGCCCGTGGCGCAGCATCATCGCCGCCGAGAGGAACATCGCCAGTGGGTTGGCGATGCCCTGCCCGGCGATGTCCGGCGCCGAGCCGTGGACCGGCTCGAACAGGCCCGGACCGGAGCCGTCGGCGCCTCCGAGCGAAGCGCTCGGCAGCATCCCGATCGAGCCCGTCAGCATCGCTGCCTCGTCGGAGAGGATGTCTCCGAACATGTTCTCCGTGAGGATCGTGTCGAAGTGACGCGGCGCCGAGACGAGCTGCATCGCGGCGTTGTCGACGAGCACGTGCTCGAGCTCGATGTTCGGGAACTCGCGCGAATGAAGCTCTGAGACGACCTGGCGCCAGAGGCGCGAGGTCTCGAGCACGTTGGCCTTGTCGACGCTCGCGACCTTCGCGCGGGCGGCGCCAAATGCCGTGCGCGCGATCCGCTCGATCTCCTCAGTCGAGTAGACGCACGCGTCGGAGGCCGTCGTCTCCGTGCGCGTCTTCTCGCCGAAGTAGATGCCGCCCGTCAGCTCGCGCACGACGAGCAGGTCGACGCCTTCGATCCGCTCGCGCCTGAGCGGCGAGGCTTCGTAAAGCGCCGGCAGCGGCTTGACTGGGCGCAGGTTCGCGTAGAGGCCAAGCCCCTTGCGCAGTCCGAGCAGGCCCTGCTCGGGACGCGGCTTCGATGGGTCTGTCGTATCCCACTTGGGTCCGCCAACCGCCGCGAGAAGAACCGCGTCTGCCTGCTTGCACGCGTCGAGCGTCTCGTCGGTCAGCGCCGTGCCGTGCTCGTCGATCGAGGCGCCACCGAAGACGTGCTCCTCAAACTCGAAGTCGCCGAACCTGCCGAGCAGCTCGAGTGTCGGGGCCATGATCTCGGGGCCTATCCCGTCGCCGGGGAGCGTGACTATGCGGTGGGTCATGGGTCGCGACGCTACCAGGCTCGAATGAGCGCCGACTCGCAGCGCCGCTAGACCGGTTGGGAGTCCCGTCGTCACCCCGTCGAGTTGATTTCAGACGTCCAAGCATCAGCCCTGCCCCGCTACTTGACGGCGAGACGCAGCCCCGCAGCCGCGAACACCGCGAAAGGCACGTGAGCCAGTCCTGCCTCCTCAGGCGAGGAGGGCCCAGCGGCCGACGGACGGCGATCGCCTCGATTCATCCGAAGAGCATCGAGCCACACGTCTTGTCGCCCCGTCCACGGCCTGATCACGACGTGGCGCTCCTTCGTCCTTACAGGGTTCGCCATCAGCCGCTGAGCGTGCACTGCCGTGGTGGGCAGAATCAGATGGTTGGCCACCCATTCGTGGTAGCGCACAAGGGCATGCGCGTCGTCGGGATGACACCAGAGTCCCGTGTCCGCCATGAAGACGGCGAGCGACAGGGTGAGTGACGGCTCCACGCGACCCGCAGCGGACACCTCGACTTCGGTCCAGGCGCCTGACTTCCCCTCGAGCGACGCCAGCGCCTTCAGCTGCTGACGCCGCGACCTTGCATGCGCCATCGGAGACGGGTTTCCCCCTGTCATGAAACGCAGCACCACCCACGCGAGCATGAGCCCACCTGTGAGTGTGGCACCAACGATGAAGATCGTGGGACGCGGTTCGGACTGCGATACGTCGAGCAGAATCTCTACTACGGCCACTCCTACGAGCAGAGCTATGAGCCCCGCGATCACGAAGCCGAGGAGCTGCGGCCATCTATCGAGATGACCTCGCTCCCAAGGCAAAGCTCGAGGGGAATGGAAATACCCGTTCCACGCAGCGCGAGCCGCAAGCGTGACCATGAGCAGCGCCAGCGCCACGATCAGCCAGTTCTCCGCCTTCGCATCTGACTGCGCCAACTTGTGGCCGCTCTCGATCGACCAACCAAGCTCATAGAGCGCGGCTCCGAAGACCGGAAGACCAATCAGCAGAACGGCGAAGACGAAGAGGGGCTCTCGCCAGCGTGACTCCGATTCACTGCTGCGCGCGGCAGCAAGCGCGCCACCCGAGACCGCCGTCAAACCTATTCCCATGACGACTGGGAGAAGTCCATTTGAGCTAACCATCTCGACATACAATCGTCGGAACGTCATAAGAAACTTGAGGCACCAACCTCGAGGCATAGCGCGCGACGGGCCGCTCGGAGCATCGGTGGCTGGAGGTGCACCGGGTGGTACACTTAGCGCCCATGCCGACGTCCCACCCACGAATCCAGGTCACAGTGGACGCTGAGCTCGCGCGCGCTCTGCACTCGGCCGCGCCCCACCTGACTCCCGGCCTTTCGCGCTCGCGTCAGGTTCGCGAGCTTGCGCTCGCCGGCGCTCGCGCCCTCGGAGCAGACCCGCACGCGGAGGCGAAGCGCCGGGCGATGCTCGAGCATCTTGCGGAGAGCTTCATGGCCCCGGACGACGCCGGGATCGACTGGAACCTGCTGCGCGACGGCAAGCAGCGTGCCTGGCCGATCGGATAGCGGCGACGGCCTCGCGACGTGGGGCGAACTGCCGCTCGTCGTCGACACATCGGCCTGGGCGCGCGCTCACCAACCGGAGATCCGCGAGCCGTGGGTCGAAGTGCTGCGAGCCGACCGCCTGCGCCTCTCGCCAGTCGTGAGGATGGAGATCCTCCTGAGCGCGCGCAGCGGCGACAGCTTCGATTCGCTGGCAGAGCATCTCTCTGCCCTACGGGTCGCGCCTCTCAGCTCATCGGTCCTCCGCGCGGCCGAGGCCGCTATGCGCGCGCTGGCCGGTCGCTCCGCCGGGGCCCAGCGGCTACCGATCGTCGACTATCTCGTCGCCGCCGCCGCCCAAGAGACGGGCGCCGCTGTGATCCACTACGACCGCGACTACGACCTGCTCGCCGAGATCATGTCGTTCGAGTCGATCTGGCTGTCGCCGCCCGGCTCGCTTCCGTGATCGAGCACGTCCAGGCTGCTTCGCCTCAGCCCAGGGAGGTCGTAGCAACGCGCTGGAAACCAGCGCCTTCGTGCTCTGCCTCGTAAGAGTCGATCTCCGCGCCCTGCTCGAGCGTCAGCGCGATGTCGTCGAGGCCGTTGAGCAGCCGGTGGCGGATCTCGTGGTCGATCTCGAACGCCGCCTCGCGACCCTCGAAACGGACCTCCTGCTCGAGCAGATCGATGTCTCCGCTCCCCGCGCGCGCAAGCGCGCGGCAATCCTCATCACTCAAAACTACGGGCAGCAGGCCGATCTTCGTGCAGTTCGAGTAGAAGATGTCCGCGAAGCTCGGGGCGACGATCGCCTGGAAGCCGTAGTCCTGCAGCCCCCACGGCGCATGCTCGCGCGATGAGCCGCAGCCGAAGTTCTCGCCTGCCACGAGGATCGGGTTCGCCGGCAGGTTCCAGCCCGGCTCCTTCGCCCAGTCGTAGAAGAGGAACTCGCCGAAGCCCGTGCGCTCGACGCGCTTGAGGAACTGCTTCGGCATGATCTGATCCGTGTCCACGTCAGCGCGGTCGAGGTGGCTGACCGGGCCTGAGATCACGCTTATCGGGTCCATCTGAGCCTCCTGTTCGCCGAAGCAACGCTTGTCATACATCCGTACGTTATCACGGACGGTCGTTTGACGACTGCCGGCGCACGGGCCACGTTCGGCCCGTGCGCCAGGCGGAGGCGTGCGGCGTCAGACCGCCGTGTTGACCTCTACTTCTTCTTCGTTGGTCTGCGTCGTCGTGATCGTCAGGCCAGTCTGTTCGAACGGGCCGCCAAATGACGTTTCAAGCACGTCGTTCGGTTCTTCGTCGAAGTGTTCCGGTTTCTGTTTGCCGCTCGTCGCTTCGTATTTCAACGTCGGCGCGAGCAGCATTTCGTTCTTTGGCACGCTGACGATGACCGAGCCGCCGATCGTGACCGGCGTCGAGCCGCAGTTGAATTCCGCGACCACTTCACCCGAGGACGGTGCCAGGTCGAGCGCCGGAGCGGCCGATTCGGCGTTCTTCCATCCAAGTGCACCAGCCAGCGTGTGCGTCTGGACTTCGCCTGCCGTCGCTTCGCCGGTCGTGCATTTGGAGCCCGCGCGTTCGCAGCCGGTCAGATGGATCGTCACGTTCGCGAGCGCTTTCGTGCCCGAGTATTCGCCGCTGCCGCTCTCGCCCGTGCAGACGATCTGGCTTTTGCCGACCGTTTCGAGTTTCCCTTCGCCGCCCGCGAGCGTGAAGTGGACTTTCGCCACACCAGGCGTCCATTCGAAGTTGCCGCCGGCTTTTTCAGTCGTGCACGAGGCGTTGTATTTGCCCGTCCCTTTCGCCACTTTCACACAGCGCCCGTATTCAGGGGCACCGGCCGCCACGTAGCGGAAGCTCGACGTCGAGCCCGCCGTGCTCGTCGGGATCGTCCCCGTGCTCGTCGTCACCTGCACGTGCACCGTTTTCGCACCCGCCGGCGAGGTCGCCTTGATCAGCGTCGAAGAGACGACTTCGTAAGAGGCAGCGTTCGTCGAGCCGAACTTGACCGCCGTCACGCCGTTGAAGTTCTGACCGACGATTTCGACTTTCGTGCCGCCGCTCGGCGAACCCGTCGAGGGCGTCACCGAGGCGACGATCGGCCCTGGAGGCCCGAACGCGAGGCTGTGCAGTTCGCCTGCCGAGATGCCGACGACGTTGCGCGTGATTTCGCTGACCGGCACCGGCACGTAGCTGCTTTCTTCGTTGCCTGTGCCAAGGCGACCTTCGCTGCCTTCGCCCCAGGCCTCGACCGTCCCGTTTTCCAGCAGCGCGAGCGCGTGTTCTTCGCCGGCCGAGATCGCCTTTGCCGTGCTCAGCCCGCTCACTTCGACCGGCACCGTGCTGCACGGCGAAGCCCCACACGTTTCTGGTCCTTCTTCGTTGCCGTCGCCGAGTTGGCCTTCGATGTTCCAGCCCCACGACGCGACTTTGCCGCTTTCCAGCAGCGCGAGGCTGAAGTCCCCGCCGGCCGATATCGCCGTCGCGCCGCTGAGCGAGCTCACCGTGACCGGAACGTCGCTTGCAGTCGTAGAGCCGTTGCCCAGCTGCCCGTGTTCGTTGCAGCCCCATGCCTTCACCGTGCCGTTTTCCAGCAGCGCGAGGCCGTGGTTCAGCCCTGCCGAGATCGCCACAGCGCCCGTCAGCCCGCTGACTTCCGTCGGGGTGGACGTGGAGACCGTCGAGCCGTCGCCGAGCTGGCCGCATTCGTTGTGGCCCCAGGCCTTGACCGTTCCGTTTTTCAACAGCGCGAGGCTGAAGTTGTTGCCCTCTGAGATCGCCGTCACTTCGCTGAGCCCAGCTACTTCTTCGGGCATTTCTTCGTTGAAGGTGAAGCCCCACGCCATCACCGTGCCGTTTGCGCGCAGCGCGAGCGAGCCGCTCGTGCCGATCGCGCTCGCCGAGATCGCCGTGATTTCGCTGAGCCCAGGCACTTCGATCGCCGTCTTGCTGCACGAGAAGCCGCCGCAATGCTGCGGTCCCCCTTCAAACCCCAGCTCGCCGAATTCGTTTTCGCCCCAGCCGTAGACCTTCCCCGATTCCAGCAGCGCAAGGCTGTATTCGTTGCCCGCCGAGACCGCCGTCACCCCGCTCGGCGTCGACAGCGTCTCCGGCGCATCCTTCTGCGCCGTCGTCCCGTCCCCCAGCTCTCCCGATTCGTTCGCACCCCATGACATCACGCCGTTGGGCGTGGCGATCGCCGCGCCGGCAGCGATCGATGCAGCAATGAGCACGCTCGCCACGAACAGCGCGAGCATCCCGAGCCTCTTCATCGCGTCCTCCCAAGATTGGCTTCAGCTTGTCGTCCGCCCGCCGCGCAGTGACTATTGCGACGGCGGATTCCGCGCGATCCTTCACGCGCGAGTGGCGCGATGCAAGCGAATGCTCAAAACGTTTCTGACCTTGGGTGCGCTTGAAGCTGTGTGGGGCGGGGTGCGCGCGCGGCGGCGCTGGGGCGCGGTCAGGCGCCCCACTCGCGAATGTCGACGAAGCGGCCCTCGATCGCCGCTGCTGCCGCCATCTGCGGCGAGACGAGGTGCGTGCGCCCACCGCGCCCTTGGCGGCCCTCGAAGTTGCGGTTCGACGTCGACGCGCAGCGCTCGCCTGGCTGCAGGATGTCCGGGTTCATTCCCAGGCACATCGAGCAGCCTGCGACGCGCCAGTCGAAGCCAGCCGCACGGAAGACGTCGTGCAGACCCTCTGCTTCTGCCTGTTTCATCACCTGCTGCGAGCCTGGGACGACCATCGCGTCGACGCCCTCAGCGACCTTGCGCCCCTGCACGACCTCTGCCGCAGCGCGCAAGTCGCCGATGCGCGAGTTCGTGCACGAGCCGATGAACACGCGGTCGAGTGAGATCTGCTCGATCGGCGTGCCCGGCTGCAGGTCCATGTACTGAAGCGCGCGCTCAGTCGCCTCGCGGTCGGCCGGGGTGTCGAACTCCTCGAGCGTCGGCACGGTCTCAGTGACCGCGCGGACCATGCCCGGGTTCGTGCCCCACGTGACCTGAGGGGATATCGCGCTTGCGTCGATCACGACCTCCTTGTCGAACGACGCGCCCTCGTCCGTTTGCAGCTGCCGCCAGTGGGCGATCGCCTTCTGCAGCTCCTCGCCCCGCGGCGCGCCAGGGCGGTCCGTCTCGGTGAACCACGCGAACGTCGTCTCGTCCGGCGCGATCATCCCCGCGCGGCCGCCGCCCTCGATCGTCATGTTGCAGACCGTCATGCGACCTTCCATCGACAGCGCCTCGATCGCTGGGCCCGCGTACTCGACGACGTGGCCCGTCATCCCGCCGACGCCCAGCTTGCCGAGCGTGCCGAGGATCAGATCCTTCGCCGTCACGCCAAAGCCGAGCTCGCCCTCGTAGCGGATCCGCATCGAGCGCGGCTTGTGCTGGACCATGCACTGCGTCGCCAGCACGTGCTCGACCTCGCTCGTGCCGATGCCGAACGCGAGCGCGCCAAACGCACCGTGCGTCGAGGTGTGCGAGTCACCGCAGACGATCGTCATGCCCGGCTGCGTGACCCCGAGCTCCGGGCCGATCACGTGCACGATGCCCTGGCGATCCGATCCAAGCGAGTAGACGGGCACGCCGAACTCTGCGCAGTTGCGCTCGAGCGTTTCGACCTGGACGCGGGATAGCTCGTCCTTGATCCTGGCGGCTACCGGGGTGCCGTCCGTCGGTGTGTTGTGGTCTGCCGTCGCCAGCGTGCGGTCCGGACGGCGCAGCTTGCGAGCTTGCATCCGCAAGCTGTCGAACGCCTGCGGGCTCGTCACCTCGTGCACGAGGTGCAGGTCGATGTAGATCAGGCCGTGTGCGACCTCGTGCGTCTCCCAGATCTTGTCGAACAGCGTCTGTGGCATCGTCATCGGCCCTTCTCGTCGTTGGTGATCATCGGTTCTTTGCTGTCTGCTTCTCGGTTCTGCTTCTCAGCTGCGCCTCAGCCCGGCCGAGACGACCGCCAGGAACGCAGCCTCCTCATCGGCCGGGTTCTCGAAGTGATGCGGCAGGTCTGCGTCGAACGTCACGCAGTCGCCCTGCTTCAGCTCATAGCGCTGACCGTCGCAGTACAGCTCGACTTCGCCGCCCTCGATCAGCGCCGTCTCGCGGCTGCCGGGCTCGTGCATCGGCGGGTCGTCAGCCGCGCCTGTCGCGCCGCCCGGCGCAAGCGTGTGGCGGGAGAGCTCGGCGCGCTGCCCCGGC
>OUNM010798933.1_pt1 | contig 17292 bp, 15 predicted proteins | sample 1769961 | NCBI WGS metagenome assembly OUNM01 (sample SAMEA3914820, study PRJEB12502) | metagenome | biome: forest; material: soil | place: USA | collected 2012-03-12 | depth 0.3 m
GATCACTGTTTTGCCGCCAAGGCCGCGAAGTTCAAGGTCATGTACTACCCGCACGTCTCCGTCGTCCACATCGGCGGCGAGAGCGCCAAGTCGCTGGGAGCGATCAACAAGTCGGGGCGCCAGCTCGAGGTGCTGCAGATCGAGAGCGCCCAGATCTACTTCCGCAAGAACCATGGCCTCCCGGGGCTGCTGTGGCACCTGTTCCTGGAGGAACTGGCCGATGTCGTGCTCATCGCCAAGGCAATGCTCGATCGCAGGAAGCGCGCCGGCATCGGCTATCACCTGCGGCGCATGGCAGGCGTCCTTTCCATCGCCCGCCGCACGCGTTGGGGTCTGCAGGCGACCCGCTGACATGGCCTTCGAGCACATCCGCGCCGATTTCGCGGCGCACGGCCGCAAGATCGGGGCCCAGGGCTTCTGGGCGATGCTGATCTATCGCTACGGACGCTGGCGCTACACCGTGCGCCCGGTCTGGCTGCGCAAGGTCTTCAGCCTGATCTACCACGTGCTGTTCAAGATCGTGCAGATCCTGACCGGCATCGAGCTGCCTTGCGAGGTGTTGGTCGGCGACAACTTCATCATCGATCACTTCGGCGGCATCGTCGTCAGCGGCTACGCGCGCTTCGGCGCGAACTGCCGCATCCGCAACGGCGTCGTCGTGGGACTGAAAAACGTGGAGCAACCCATCGCCCCCATCTTCGGCGACAACGTCGACATCGGCGCCGGCGCCAAGATCCTCGGCCCGATCCACATCGGCAACAACGTGCGCATCGGCGCCAACGCCGTCGTCCTGTGCGACGTTCCGGACGACCACGTGGCCGTGGGCGTGCCGGCGGTCGTCAAGCCGATCCGGGGGCGTTCATGAACGAGTCCACCGTCATGCCCGCGGCCCCGCCCAAGAGCCTGCGCAATCGCGTCGCCAAGGCCGGCTCGTGGGTGCTGATCGGCCACGTCGTCTCCCAAGTGGTGCGGCTGGGCTCCAACGTGGTGCTGGCGCGCTTGCTGTCGCCCGACGCCTTCGGCCTGATGTCGGTCGTCTACATCCTGATGATCGGCATGGCGCTGTTCAGCGACATCGGCATCACGCGCAGCGTGGTGCAGAGCCGGCGCGGCAACGACCCGGACCTGCTCGACACCGCCTGGGCCATCCAGATCATCCGCGGCCTGGGCCTCGGCGTGACGAGCCTGCTGGCGGCGGGGGGCTTCATCCTGGCCACGCGCTGGAAGCTGACGGCCACGGACACGGTGTACGCCGACGCGCGCCTGCCGTGGGTGGTCGCCGCGTTCTCCATCGTCGCCGTCCTGCAGGGCTTCGAATCCATCCGCAACGGTGTGGCCAAGCGCGACATGCAGATGCAGATGCTCACGAAGATCAACATCGGCAGCCAGGTCGTCGCGGCGATCGCGATGGTGGCGATCGCCTGGATCTTCCGCTCGTTCTGGGCGCTGGTCGTCGGCGCGATCGTGGCCGGGGCGGTGCGGTGCTGGCTCGGCCACGTGGCACTGGCGGGCCACCGCGAGAAGTTCAGGATCGTGCCCGATGCCGCCAAGGAGCTTCTGGACAACGGCAAATGGATCTTCGTGTCGTCGATCCTCGGCTTCGTGGCCGTCAACGGCGACCGCCTGATGCTGGGCGGCATGATCGACAAGCACGAGTTCGGCCTCTACACCGTCGCATTCATGCTGGTCAACATGCTGCAGGTGGTGGCCAGCATGCTTTGCATCAACGTCGCCTATCCCGCCATCGCGGAGGTCTTCCGCGACCGCCCGCGCGACCTGCCCGGCACGCTGCAGAAGTTCCAGTGGCTCTACGACGGCATCGTGGTGTTCCTCGCGGCCATCCTGATGACGGCCGGCCCGGCCATCATCCATGTCCTCTACGACGCGCGCTACCAGGGCGCCGGCTGGATCATGGTGGTGCTGGCCATCGGCGCCGTGGGACTGCGCTACCAGATGGTGGAACAGGCCTACCAGGCGATGGGCAGCCCGCAATACATGACGCTGGCCAATTTCATCCGCCTCGTGGCGCTGGGCCTGGGCATCCTCGTCGGCAATCATTTCTGGGGCATCGTCGGTGCCGTCGCGGGCATCGCGATGAGCCAGTACGCGGCGTGGCCGCTCGCCTGGTGGTTCAAGGCGCGGCACCGCGTGTTCACCTGGCGCTCCGAGGCGGTCTTCTTTCCCGCGCTCGCCGGCGGCGCCCTGATCGGCTGGCTGGCCGCGATGATCCTGGCCTGGCTGCTCCCCGCCCATTTCCTGCATTGAAGAGACCATGAGTCAACCTGCATCCCGGTTCGGTATCCTGACGCTGGCCACGCCCAACGACTACCTGAAGGCGATCGGCCTCGCGCTGTCGGTGCGCGTGAGCAACCCCGGCGTTCCCATCGCCGTGGCCTGTTCCGCCAAGGCACGCCCGCTCCTCGAGCCCTGGTTCGACCACGTGATCGAGGAAAAGCCCGGCCTGCGCGGGTTCGTGCACAAGGTCTACCTCGACGAATACTCGCCGTTCGAGGAGACGATGTTCTTCGACTCGGACGTGCTGATCTTCAAGCCGGTGCAGCCCTACGTCGACGTCTGGCGCAAGTATCCGTACACGGCGGCCGGCAAGATCATGTCCACCGGCAAGAGCTCGTTCGGCATGGACCGCGCCGAGATGTGCCGGCAGCTTGGCAAGAAGGAGCTGGTGGTGATCGACGGCGCCGGCCACGCGTTCTTCCGCAAGCCCGATTGCCAGGTGATCTTCGACGCCGCGCGCGACGTCACCGCGCGCCACCAGGAGATCATGGGCCCGATCAAGTACGCGGACGAGGACGTCATCGACTACGTGATGACCAAGTTCGACCTCCCGCCGATGCCGCGCCCCGACTTCTTCTCGCGCTATCGCAGCGCCGTGCCGGGCACGATGAAGATCGACGCCACCAAGGCCTTGTGCGAGTTCGTCTACAAGGACACCGGCAAGCCGATGCGGCCCTGCATGATGCACTTCGCGGCCAACGAGGCGGCGCTGAGCTATCACTGGCAGTTGCACAAGCTGTTCCGCAAGTTCGGCGTCAAGGCGCCCGGCCTGTGGTCCAGTGCGTTCCACGACTTCTACGAGCTCGAGGTGCGCCTGCGCCTGCACAAGTTCAAGAAGCGCCTGAAGGTCAAGTGACGGCGATGACGGCGCGCGGCAACATCGCCAAGCCCGGGGGCGGCGCCTCCCACCGCACTGCGCTCGACGGGCTGCGCGCGCTCGCGATCATCGGCGTGATGTTCGTGCACGCCGGAGCGCCGGGCTTTCGCTCCGGCTGGATCGGCGTGGACCTGTTCTTCGTGCTGAGCGGGTTCCTGATCACCACCTTGCTGAGCATGGAGTCGTCGGCCTCGGGCACGATCGCCTACGGGCCGTTCATGGCGCGCCGCGCGCTGCGCCTGATGCCGGCCTACTTCCTCTACGCGATCTTCATCACGCTGCTGGTGTGGTGCTGGCCGGGCAGCGTGCGCTCGCACAACGATGGCTGGGAGGCCGCGGGGTTCACCGCCGCGATCTGGACCTACACGATCAACTTCGTGCCCCAGGGCGGCATCTGGAACGGGCAGGACCTGACGGTGCACCTCTGGTCGCTGGCGGTGGAGCAGCAGTACTACCTCGTCTGGCCGATCGCGATCCTCGCCCTGCATTCGCGGGCGGCGGTGCTGCGCTGGGTGGCGGTGGCGCTGGCCGTGGCGGCCACGGCGGCCTTCGTGCTGGCGCCGGAAGGCCTCTACAAGAACGACATGCTCTACACGCGCGGCTTCAGCCTGGTGGTCGCGTCGGCGTTGGCCCTGTGGGTCTTCCATCGGCCGGGCCTGGTGCGCCATGCGTCGTTCAACCGGGCCCTCGACGTGGCCGGTGGCGTGCTGCTCGTCGCACTCGCCGCGGCCCCCTACGCGCTGGGCTGGCCCGAGAGCCGCATGCACGAGGTCTTCATTCCGTTGCTGGTGCCGGTCTTCGCCGTCTGGATCGCCCGCCTCTGGAACGCGGGCGGCGACGGCTGGATGCGACGCCTGCTGCAGGCCCGCAGCCTGGTCTACATCGGCAAGGTCTCGTACGGCATCTACCTGTATCACGAGGCCGTCCGGGTGGCCGTCTGGTTCACGCTGAAGCCGTGGATGGATCACTGGCCGCCGGCGGCCGGTTTCGTCACCCGCACGGCGGTCTATTTCGCGATCAGCTTCGTGCTGGCCGCCCTCAGCTACGAGTTCTTCGAGAAGAAGTTCCTGCGGCTCGCCGACCGCTTCCGCCCGGCGCGGGCGAAGTCGGAAGCGCCCGCAGGCGGCAGGGTGCCGGCCTGACCCGCGCTCAAGCCGTCTTCTGCGCAGGCGCGGAAGAATCCAGGCGCTTGACCAGGTGGCGCCCGAGATCCACGGACCAGGCTTCCAGCGTGCGCGAGGACGCCCACGCGATGGCGATGGTGCCGAGTCCGACGGCCACCACCCCGAGCGCGAAGCCGGCATATCCGCGCGTCGGGGGCAGGGCGGTCGCCAGCAGGTCGATGACGGCGAAATGGAACAGGTAGGCCGAGTACGAGATGCGGCCGAGGAAGGCGAAGAAGCCCCACTCGAAGCGCTTGAGCATCACGGCCGTGAACAGCAGCATGGCGATGATCTCGGCCCACAGGCCCGGCCGCGTCGGCCAGCCCTGGCTCTTGCCCAGGACGGCGACGCCCATCCACAGCACGGCGACCACCAGCACGGTGCGCAGCGGCACGCGGTCGGCATCGAACAGCATGGCGAACAAGGCCATGGCCACCACGAAGATGGGCAACTGGGTCAGCAGCGAGTAGTAGACGACGATCTCGTCGACCGCGTAGCGATGCAGCAGGATCCAGGCGCCGAGGCTGCAGGCCAGGTAGATCGCCAACGCGGCCCACAGGCGCTGCGGCGCCGACTTCAGGCGCGTGACCATCAACGGGAACAGCACGTAGAAGCCGACCTCGGCGGCGATGCTCCAGCCGCCCGGCACCACCAGGTTGATCGCGTGTTGCGAGAACCCGTGCACCAGCAGCACGGTGAGCAGCACGTCGGAGGGCCCGGCCGGCTCCAGCGCCGACAAGCCGGTGTGGCGCCACGCCAGGTAGAACGCCGCGGCGAACCAGAAGGGCGGCGCGATGCGGCACAGGCGGCGGATCAGGAACTTGCCCGTCTCCCAGGTCTCGCTCTTGCGCGCCGACCACATGTAGCACATCGTGATGCCGCTCACGATGAAGAACAGCTGCACGCCGTTGTAGCCCAGGTGCGCCAGCTGGCCCAGGACGCCGGGCGCGCCGAAATGCAGTTGCACGTGATAGACGATCACCATCGTGATGGCGATGCCGCGCAGCGTGTCCAGCCCGCGCAGCCGGCGCCCGGGTTGGTTGATCGTGACAGGGGCGGTCGGGGAGTCAGGGGACATGGCGGACGGAGAAGGGACGGGCGCGCTGGCAGAGGTGCCGCGCCAGTCTACATGGGGGCTCGTCTAGAATCGTCGGCCCTGCCCGGAGTCGCCCGGCAGCGTTCGCGGCCGCTTCAGGTGCCGCACAGATCCCCGGGGTCGTGCCCAGGCCACCCGTCGATCGAGAATTGAATGAGCAGTTCCCACACAAGCCGACAGCTGGACATCTTTCGCGGGTTTGCCGCCATCCTGATGGTGTTGAACCATGCCGGCTTCCACTGGCTGGCGCCCGTCGACGCGATGACCGGCATCGACGGCGTCGCCGTCTTCCTGGGCAGCGCCGCCCCTGCACTGTTCTTCTTCGCCACCGGCGTGGGCATGGGCCTGAGCCGGCGCGCCGTCGTCGATTGGCGCGGCATCGCGCGCAAGGTGGTGCTGTTGCTGGTGGCCGACCTGTTCCTGAACTGGAGCGTGCACCGCTGGATCGGGCTGGACTTCTTCGCCTTCTGCGCGATCTCCATGCTGGCGGTCGCCCTGGTGACCACGACGCGACGTCCCGTCGCCACGGCAGCGGCGGCCATCGCGGCCTGCGTGCTCCTGCGCTACGCCTTCGTGGCGCACCTGCAGGCGTTCGCGGGCGACTATCCCGTCGTCGCCTTCGTGACGGGCATCGAGGGCGTGGTCGACATCTCCTATCCGCTGTCGCCGTGGCTGGTGTTTCCGCTCGGGGGCTTCATCCTGGGGCGCCTGTGTGCGGGACGCGACGGGGCGTCACCGCGGGTCGTGCTCGTCGCGCTGGCCGTGGCCAGCGGCGCGCTCTCAGGCTGGATGGCGTCGCGCGGCGCCGTCGTGCACCGCTGGAATACGGTGTCCGTGGCGTATTTCCTGTTCGCGGTCGCCTTCGTCGTCGCCGTCTGGCTGCTGGCGGATGCGCTGGCTGTAGCATCCTCGTCACGCCTGGTGGCGGGGTTGCAGACCCGAGGCCCGGCCAGCCTGTTGATCGTGCCGGTGCACTACGCGCTGATCGGCGTGGGCGCGGCGTTGTTGCCGCCACCCTGGAGCGCCGAGGCCTGGCTGCCGGCTGCGCTGGTGCTGTGTATTGTCGCGTTGGCATCCGCCAAGTGGATCGCCGCATGCTTTCGACGCTGGGTCGAGCGGCCGTCGGTTTCACGGGGGCTGGCACTGTTGTTGCCTGCGTGCGCGGCAGTGATCGCCATCTGCGTGGTCGCGGCGCCGCCATTGGTGTGCCTGTTGGCGGCTTGCCTGGGCCAGGTGCTGGTCGCAGGCAACCTTGCACGGCCGGACACGGTTGTCACACGACCTGACATGCGCCGGACGATATGATTTGGAACGGTACGGGAGTATGCAAAAGTGAGTAGTCAAGTCGGTGCGTTCCAGCAGGTGACCCTGCCGATCGACCTCAGCAACGGGCTGAAGATGGACGCCGCGGAGGCCAAGGCCCTCGGCTCGCTGTTCGTGGAGGAATACAACACGGCGGCGCCGTTCGAGCACATCGTCTTCGACGGCATCCTGCCCGACGAACTGGTCGCCCGGATCCTCGCCGACTTTCCATCCGCCAGCCGCGCCAACGGCGGCAACGACAAGGTGTTCACCATCGGCTACGGCGGCGACCACAAGCGCCAGGTCATGCCGGAGGACTGCGACCGCTTCTCCCGCGAGCTGTTCCTGTTCTTCAATTCGCGCCCGATGCTGCAGTTCCTCGAAGGCCTGACCGGCATCGACGGCCTGCTGCCCGACCCTTATTTCATGGGCGGCGGCTACCACGAGATCACCAAGGGCGGCCGGCTGGGCGTGCACGCGGATTTCCGCATCAACACGCAGCTTCATGTGCAGCGCCGCCTGAACATGCTGATCTACCTCAACCCCGATTGGAACGACGACTGGAAGGGGCAGCTGGAGCTCTGGTCGCGCGACATGAAGGAGTGCGTGCAGCGCGTCTCGCCGGTGCTCAATCGCTGCGTCGTGTTCAACACCGAGGCCGACACGTGGCACGGGCATCCTGACGCGCTGGAGCCGCCCGAAGGCGTCTCGCGCAAGTCGATCGCCCTGTACTACTACACCGCGTCGCGCCAGGTCTACGAGGAGACGCCGCAGCGGTCGACGATGTACGTCACGCGCCCGAACGATTCGGCCAAGGACAAGACCGAGGCGCGCCGGTTCCGGCGCGAGGAGTACCTGAAGGACTGGCTGCCGCCGGTGGCCTGTCGAGGCCTGTCCCGGATCCGCCGCGCCCTGAAGAAGAAGGCCTGAGCGCATCGTCGAACGGCTGGCCGGGGCGCGCCTGCGTCCCGGGCGGCACCAGGCCTCGAGGCCGCACGTCATTTCTTCCGCGCACTGAGCCGCGGTGATCGGAACCCTGGTGATCTACGCGATCAAGCTGCTTCTCCCCACGTTGTTCGTCTGCGGACTGGCCTGGCTGGTGATGCGCGCGTCGTTCGCGCCGCTGCTGTCCAAGCTCGAATACCAGCGCGCCTGGGTGGTTCTGATCCTGACGACGCTGGTCGTCTACCTGGCGCACACGCCGATGCTGTTCGCGATCGGGGTCGGGCTGATGGCGCTGGTCGCGCAGGCATTGCTGGGCGGCGGGCACCGCGGCAAGCTCGCGGCGTTCATGCTGATGATCATGGTGCTGCCGCCGCTGACCTGGCAGGTCGGCGGCGTCGGCGACATCAACTACCTGCTGGCCCTGACCGGGCCGCGCGTGCTCGCGCTCGTGTTGCTGGTCGGCCCGGCGCTGACGCTGCTGGGGGACAAGAGCTACCAACGCCCGCGCTGGGTGCTGCTGGTCGATGTGGCCGTCTTCGGCTACCAGTTCTTCAAGATCGCGCTGATGATGCCGCACACCACCACCACGGGCCTGCTGCGCATGCTGGTGGAAAGCAGCGTCGACGTGCTGCTGCCGTACTACGTGGCCTCGCGCGGGATCCGCACGGAGGCCGACCTGCGGTTCCTCCTCAGCCACCTCGCGCTCGGCCTGGCGCTGGCGGCCAGCGTCGGCTGGGCGGAGTTCGCCATCCATCGCAACCTGTACAGCGAACTGCAGTACGTCTACGGCTACAAGTGGCAGCTGACGATGACCCTGACACGCGGCGACTACCTGCGCGTCCAGGCCGCGACGCCGCAGCCCATCGTGCTGGCCTTCGAGATGATCTTCGCGATCGGCGTGTGGACCTATCTTCGCGGCCAGGAGTGGCGGCGTTTCCCGGTGATCATGATCTACGGCGCCTTCGTCGGCTGCCTGATCTTCACCTTCTCGCGCGGCCCGTGGATCGGCGGCATGATCTTCGGCGCGGCCCTGCTCGGACTGCGCCGGCTGGGCCCGAAGCTGTTCGTCTCGCTGTTCCTGCTGCTGCTGGCCGGCGCCGTGGTGGCCAAGGCCATGGGTGCCGACGAACAGGTGGTGGCCGCGCTCGGCGCCGTGTTCGGCTCCAGCGAACATGACCTGAACACGATCAACTACCGTCGCCTGCTGCTGGACACGGCGCTCGCGTTGCTGAAGCAGAGTCCGTGGCTGGGCGTGCCGGACTACGCCTCGCAGATGCAGGACCTGAAGCAGGGCGAGGGCATCATCGACCTCGTCAACAGCTACATCGCGATCGCGCTGGACACCGGCGTGATCGGGCTGTGCATCTACCTGCTGCCCTACGTGACGGCGTTCCGCCGCATGGTGAAGGTGCCCGGCATCTCGCTGCGCCAGCCCAACGACGCGGGCGAGGGCTGGTTCGCGGCCACGTTCGTGGCGATGAACATCTCCTGCATGCTGACCATCTTCACGACGTCCACGTTCTCGACGATGCCGTTCCTGCTGGTCATGCTGGTGGCGCTGCCGGCGGCGCGGCTGACGATGAAGGACTCCTCCATCGACGTCCCGCTGGACCTGGCGCCCGAGAGGCCGTACGGCTTCGACGGCCTGCCGCTGGCCCGTCGCTGAGCGGCCGGGACCAGGGCGATGCAGGATTTCAGGGGGACGGCGAACATCTCGGCGCAGGCCGCTGACTGGTCGCGCGAGCACAAGCCGTTCTGCGCCTGGAGGCCGTCCCGCTCGCTGCTGGCCAGCATCCGCGCCTACCAGCGCCACGCGGGTCGCGGCCCGGTCGACGTGGTGGCGCGCGGCGTCGCGGTGCTGCGCCACAGGTTCTGGTCGGTCGTCAGCGGCGCGGACATCCCCGTCAACTGCCGCCTCGGCGGCGGCCTGCTGCTGCCGCACCCGAACGGCGTGGTCATCCATCCGTCGGCCGAGGTCGGCCCCAACTGCCTGGTCTTCCAGCAGGTGACCCTCGGCGCGGGCTCGCGCCCCGGCTTCCCGCGCCTGGGCGGACACGTCGACGTCGGCGCCGGCGCCAAGATCCTGGGCGGCGTCACGATCGGCGACCACGCCCGCATCGGCGCCAACGCCGTCGTCATGATCGACGTGCCCGCGGGCGCCACGGCCGTCGGCGTCCCGGCGCGCCTCCTTGCCGCGCAGGAGCCCAACCTTGAGTGAGCTGCCCCCGCCGCGCGCCGCCTTCATGGGCGTGGTCATCATCGGACGCAACGAGGGCCAGCGCCTCGTGCGCTGCCTGCAATCGGTCCTGGGGGCCGCCGCGCAGGTGGTCTACGTGGACTCGGGCTCGACCGACGGCTCGGCGCAGACGGCCCGCTCGATGGGCGCCGACGTCGTGGAACTCGACATGCGCCGCCCCTTCACCGCGGCGCTCGCGCGCAACGCCGGCTGGCGCCGCCTGGTGCAGATCGCCCCGCAGGCGACGACGGTGCACTTCTTCGACGGCGACTGCGAGGTCGTTCCCGGTTGGCTGGACGCGGCGACGGACGCGCTCGCGTCGCATCCCGAGCGGGCGGTGGTCTGCGGCCGCCGGCGCGAACGCTTTCCCGACGCCTCGGCCTTCAACCGCCAGTGCGAGATCGAGTGGAACGCCGGCGCGGGCGAGATCCGTTCCTGCGGCGGCGACGCGCTGATGCGCCTCGACGCGCTGGCCGCCGTCGGCGGCTACCGCGACGACCTGATCGCCGGCGAGGAGCCCGAACTGTGCGTGCGGCTGCGAGCCGCTGGCTGGAAGATCTGGCGCCTGGGCCGCGACATGGTCTGGCACGACGCCGCGATGACGCGCTGGTCGCAGTGGTGGAAGCGCAGCAAGCGCGCGGGCCACGCCTTCGCGGAAGGCGCGTTCCTGCACGGGGCGCCGCCCGAGCGGCACTACGTGGCGGAGGAGCGCCGGGCGCTGGTCTGGGGCGCCATGCTGCCCGCCGCCATCCTGCTGCTCGGACTGATCCAGCCACTGGCCTTCCTGCTCCTGGCGCTGTACCCGCTGCAGATGCTGCGGCTGGCGCTGCGGCCGCAACCCGCGGCGCGCGAGGCCGGCGCGGTGTGGAGCCGCGCGTTCTTCCTGGTGGCCGGCCGATTCCCGGAGGCGGCAGGAGTCTTGCTTTTCCGGTGGCGCAGGCATCGCGGCCGCGCCAGCTCCCTGATCGAATACAAGTGACCGACGTCGCAGTGCGATGATCCAGCGCCCACCGCTCCGGCGGCGCGCGCGCACGCTCCATTTCCGAATGAAACCATGACCAATTCGACCGCCTACGCGCTCATCTCCCCGTGCCGCAACGAGGCCGACTACATGCGCGAGACGCTGGACACCGTGGTCGCCCAGTCGGTCACGCCGTCGCTGTGGGTGATCGTCGACGACGGGTCGTCGGACGCCACGCCGGCAATTCTTGCCGAATACGCTGCCAGGCACTCGTGGATCCGGATCGTCACGCGCAAGGATCGCGGACACCGCGCCGTCGGCCCGGGCGTGATCGACGCCTTCTATGCCGGCTACGAGACGATCCATCCCGACGACTTTGCGTTCATCTGCAAGCTTGATCTCGATTTGCGTCTGCCGCCGCGGTACTTCGAGATCCTGATCGAGCGCATGCAGGCCGAGCCCCGCATGGCCACTTGCAGCGGCAAGGCCTACATCGAGGAGGGCGGCCGGCTCGTGGCGGAGCGCCACGGCGACGAGACCTCGCTGGGCATGACCAAGTTCTATCGCGTCGAGGCCTTCCGGCAGATCGGCGGCTTCGTGCGCGAGGTGATGTGGGACGGCATCGACTGCCACGAATGCCGCCGCCAGGGCTGGATCGCACGCAGCTGGGACGAGCCCGAGCTGCGCTTCGTCCACCTGCGACCGATGGGCTCGAGCCAGCAGAGCGTCTACACGGGCCGCATGCGCCATGGCTTCGGCCAGTACTTCATGGGCACCGGCATCGTCTACATGGCGGCCAGCGCGCTGCTTCGCGTCACCCAGCGCCCTTATCTCCTGGGCAGCATCGCGATGTTCTGGGGCTATCTCAAGAGCGCCCTGAAGCGCGCGCCGCGCTATGGCGACGAGGGCTTCCGCAAGTTCCTGCGCGCGTATCAATGGCGTTCGCTGGTCGTGGGCAAGGCACGCGCGACGGCGGAGATCGACCAGCGCAACGCCGCGCGCGCCAGCGCGCCGGCCAGGAACCCCGCCCGCACCGGGAGCACCGCGTGAAGATCGCCTACCTGGTCAACCAGTACCCGAAGGTGAGCCACACCTTCATCCGGCGCGAGATCCTCGCGCTGGAGCGCCAGGGCCTCGCCGTCTCGCGCTTCGCGCTGCGGGGCTGGGACGCCGACGTCAAGGGCGCGGAAGACCTGGCGGAGCGGGAGCGCACGCGCCACATCCTGCGCCAGGGCGTGGCGCCGCTGCTGGGACGCGCGCTGCGCCGCTGCCTGGCCCATCCGGCCGGCGCGTGGCGGGCGTTGCGCAGCGCCTGGCGGATGTCGCGGCAGGCGGAGCGGCCGTGGCCGTATCACCTGATGTACTTCGTCGAGGCCTGCACGCTCGTCGACTGGCTCGAGCAGGAAGGCATCGAGCACGTCCACGCGCATTTCGGCACCAATTCGACCGAGGTGGCCCAGCTCGCGCACCTTCTTGGCGGACCGCGCTACAGCTTCACGGTGCACGGCCCGGAGGAATTCGACAAGCCGCGCTTCCTGCACCTGACCGCCAAGATCCACGACGCGGCCTTCGTCGTCGCCATCAGCAGCTACGGCCGCAGCCAGCTCTGGCGCTGGCTGCCGGCGCAGGAGTGGGGCAAGGTCTCGGTGGTGCATTGCGCGCTCGAGGCGAGCTTCTTCCAGCCCACCGACCAGGTCGTGGCGCAACCGGCGCCGCGGCTGGTCAACGTCGGCCGGCTGTGCGCGCAGAAGGGCCAGTTGCTGCTGGTCGAGGCCGCGGCGCTGCTCAAGCGAGACGGCGTGGCGTTCGAGCTGGTGCTCGCTGGCGACGGCGAGATGCGCGAGTCGATCGAGGCCGCGATCGCCCGCAACGGGCTGGGCGGCTGCGTGCGCATCACGGGCTGGGTCGACAGCGCGACCGTCCGGCGCGAGATGGTCGCCGCGCGCGCGCTCGTCCTGCCGAGCTTCGCCGAAGGCCTGCCGGTGGTCATCATGGAGGCGATGGCCGTGGGCCGCCCCGTCGTGACGACGCGGATCGCCGGCATCCCCGAGCTGGTGCGTGACGGCGTGGACGGCTGGCTGGTGCCGCCCGGCGACATCGTGCAGCTGAAGGAGGCCATGCACGAATGCCTGCTGGCCAGTCCCGAGCGCCTGCTTGAAATGGGGCGCGCCGCCAACGTGCGCGTGCGCGAGCGGCACGACGCCGACGTCGAGGCCGCCAAGCTGAAGGCCCTGTTCCAGGCGGCGCGCGCCGGTGCGGTTCCCGCCTCCGTCGCGGTGGCGGGCTCCGTGGCCTAGCCGAAACGATGCCCGGCGCGCGCAAAGGCTGCTGGAGCGTGGATTGCTCCCGCTTCCTCCGGTCCCGCGAGGCCCCGAAGAGCGCCATGGCACATGGCAAAATGTGCCGCTCCCGATGGTGGGCACTCCGCCGAATTCGACAGCCCCGGCACAACGAAATCCCCTTGAGCGGCACCATGCACACCTCCACCCCAGCGACTCGCCACCTGCGCGCGACCCGACATGTCTGAGTCGCCGCGCCCCTGGCCGCGCCAGCCGCTGCTCAATGTCTGGGCAGACGACCTGTCGATGGACGAACTGCTAGAGCGCCTGGCCACCACCGGCGGGGTCGTGTTCACGGTCAATCCGGATCACCTGTACCACCTGCAGTACAACCCGGCGTTCCTGCAGGCCTACCGCTCCGCCGACATCATCACGGTCGACAGCCACTACGTCCGCCTGGCCCTGCGCGCGCAGGGCCGCGCCGTGGTCAATCGCCTGCCCGGCTCGGACATCGTGCCCGCGTTCTGCGCGCGCCAGGCGGCCGATCCGCGCACCCGCATCTTCCTGCTCGGCGCACGTCCGGGGGTGGCGCAGACGGCGCGCGAGTCGATGAACCGCAAGGCCGGACGCGAGCTCGTGGTGGGCGCGCACGGGCCGTCGATGAGCTTCGTCGACGACCCGGCCGAGATCGATGCCGTCCTCGAGATGATCGAGGCCAGCGGCGCCAACGTCCTGCTGGTCGGGCTCGGTGCGCCCAAGCAGGAGGTCTGGATCGCCAGCGTGCGCCATCGCCTGCCGCAGGTCCGCGTGATGATGGGCGTCGGCGCTACCATCGACTACGAGGCCGGCGCGGTCAAGCGTGCGCCGGTGATCCTGCGGCGCGTCGGGCTGGAGTGGACCTATCGTGTCTACACGGAGCCGGGGCGCTACCTGATGCGCTACGTTCGAAGCTCCCGATTCCTCTGGTGGATGCTGATGGACCGCTTCGGGCGCTACAAGGATCCCTTCGCCAACGCCATTGCGTCCCTGTCCCGCTGAGCACACGCCATCGACGGATGGCTCGGAGAAAAAAATGAAAATGAAAACCCTGGCGACCTGCTCGCCGCTGCTTCTTTGCCTGGTGGCCGGTGCCGCGCGCGCGGCGCTCGAGCCGTTCTCGTTCCAAGCCAGCGAGATGATCGAGCACCAGAGCAACCTGTTCCACACCGACACCGGCGACCGCAAGGCGGACTGGCTCTCCACCACGCAGCTCGAGGCGGACGTCGACCAGGCCATCGGCCGCGAGCGCCTGCTGGCGACGGCCACGGTCAACGCCGATCGCTACGCGGACACGAAGAGCCGCGATTCCATCGGCTACTCGGGCAAGGGCGAACTGGATTGGAGCACCGTCGGCGACCTGTCCGGCGCGCTCGGGGCCGACACGCGCCGCCGCCAATATCTCTATGGCCTCGACGGCGACCAGGCGTCCACGACCCGCAACCTGCAGACCGACAACCACGCGTTCGCCCGCGTGCAGCTCGGCGGCCTGGCGCGCTGGTCGATCTTCGCCGGCGCCGACGCCTCCCAGCGCAAGTTCTCCGATCCGGCCTTCGACGGCAACGAGATCAAGCAGTGGTCGGCCAGCGGCGGCACGAGCTACCAGACCAGCCCCGACCTGTCGTTCGGCCTGCAGGGCCGCTACACGCACGGGACCTACCCGCACATCTTCATCGGCAACGACGTCCAGGGCTTCTCCAACAAGAGCGCCGGGGTCAACACCCGCTGGACGGCCAGCGGCAACAGCTCGTTCGACGCCAACGTGGGCTACACGCAGCAACGCACCGATGGCCAGAAGGACCAGAACTTCGTCAACGGCGGCGTGAACTGGCGCTGGGCGCCGCCGTCGCATTTCACCTTCACGCTGGGCGCGCTGCGCGACTCGAGCGATTCGTCCGGCACCGAAGCGACGATCGTCAACTCGTACAACAGCGTGAACGCGCGTTCGCTCAACACGATCGGTCACTTCGACATCAACTACGAGCTGACCGCCAAGGTGAGCCTGGACCTGCTGAGCCAGTACATCCACCGCAAGTACTCGGACGCGTTGCTGCCCACGGGGATCTCGTTCAACGGCACGCCGGTGCTGGTACCCGCCTCGGGTTCCAGCGACACGGCGCGCTTCACGCTGTCGGCGCACTACACGCCCACGCGCACGACGACGCTCGGCTGCGGCTTCTCGCGCGAGGTCCATTCGGCCGACGAGTCGATCAACAAGATCTCGGTGCCCTACACCGACAACACCGTGATGTGCACCGCGGCCATCCAGTTCAACTGATGCGCCTGACGGCCGCGCGGGAGCTGCTGTGAAGGTACTCGTCACCGGGGCCGCGGGCTTCATCGGCATGCACGTGGTGCAGCGCCTGGCGGCGCGCGGCGATACGGTCGCGGGCATCGACAACCTCAACGCCTACTACGACCCTTCGCTCAAGCAGGCCCGGCTGGGAGAGCTGGCCGGCCTGCCCTGGTTCCGTTTCGAGACCCTGGACCTGGTCGACGGCCAGGCCCTCGCCGCGCTGTTCGCGCGCGAGCGTTTCGACCGCGTCGTACACCTGGCCGCCCAGGCCGGCGTGCGCTACTCGATCGACAATCCGCTCGCCTACGGCGACGCCAACCTCGCGGGCTTCCTCAACGTGCTCGAGGCCTGCCGCCACCATCCGGTCGAACACCTGGTCTACGCGAGCAGCTCCAGCGTCTATGGCGGCAACGCCAAGATGCCGTTCTCGGAGGCCGACAGCGTCGACCACCCGGTGAGCCTCTACGCGGCGACGAAGAAGGCCAACGAGCTGATGGCGCACACATACAGCCACCTGTACGGCATCCCGACGACGGGCCTGCGCTTCTTCACCGTCTATGGCCCGTGGGGCCGGCCGGACATGGCGTATTTCTCGTTCACGCGCGACATCCTGGCCGGCAAGCCGATCGACGTGTTCAACGACGGCCAGATGATGCGCGACTTCACCTACATCGACGACATCGTCGACGGTGTCGTCGCCGTGCTCGACAAGCCCGCGACGCCCGACCCGGCATTCGACCCGCTGCGGCCGCATCCCGGCCGCTCGCGCGCGCCCTACCGGGTCTTCAACATCGGCAACCAGGATCCGGTGCGGCTCGGCGAGTTCATCGAGACGATCGAGCGCGCCGTCGGCGTCGAGGCCGTGAAGGTCTACAAGCCGATGCAGCCCGGCGACGTCGTCGCCACGCACGCGGACGTCTCCGCGCTGCGCGAGTGGACCGGCGTGTCGCCGCGAACCCCGCTCGCCGCCGGCATCGGGCGGTTCACCGAGTGGTTCAAGCGATACTACGCACGCCCCTGAGGGGTGTTGAATCGCCGCCTCGCTTCGAAGGCGGCCAGGAAGGGAAGACATGATCCTCGTCACCGGCGGCGCCGGCTTCATCGGCAGCAATTTCGTCCTCGACTGGCTCGAGAACCACGACGAGCACGTCCTCAATCTCGACGCGCTGACCTACGCGGGCAACCTCGCCAACCTCGAGCCGCTGCAGGGCGACCCGCGCCACGTGTTCCAGAAGGGCGACATCGGCGACCGCGAGCTCGTCGAGGCGCTGCTGCGCAAGCACCGTCCGCGCGCCATCGTCAACTTCGCCGCGGAGAGCCACGTCGACCGTTCGATCCTGGGCCCCGGCGCGTTCCTCAAGACCAACATCGAAGGCACGTTCAACCTGCTCGAGGCGGCGCGCGGCTACTACGCCACGCTGGAGGGCGACGACAAGGCGACGTTCCGCTTCCTGCACGTGAGCACCGACGAGGTCTACGGCTCGCTGAGCGCAGACGCCGCGCCCTTTACCGAGACGCACCCGTACGAGCCGAACAGCCCGTACTCGGCGAGCAAGGCCGCCAGCGACCACCTGGTGCGCGCCTGGCACCACACCTACGGCCTGCCCACGCTCACGACCAACTGCTCGAACAACTACGGCCCGCTGCACTTCCCCGAGAAGCTGATCCCGCTGGTGATCGTCAACGCGCTTGCGGGCAAATCGCTGCCGGTCTACGGCGACGGCCTCAACGTGCGCGACTGGCTCTACGTGAAGGATCACTGCTCGGCGATCCGCACCGTGCTGGCCGAGGGCCGCGTGGGCGAGA
>OUNM010070399.1_pt1 | contig 17291 bp, 8 predicted proteins | sample 1769961 | NCBI WGS metagenome assembly OUNM01 (sample SAMEA3914820, study PRJEB12502) | metagenome | biome: forest; material: soil | place: USA | collected 2012-03-12 | depth 0.3 m
GAAAGAGACACTCCATGGTGTAGCAGAAGCGGTCGATCTGGCTGGCCACATGCGTCGCGCTCTGGGCCGAAACCTGGAACGAGTAGGTCACGGCGCGCACCGTGCCGATGACGGCCAGGAGCGTCAGGCGGACCTCGGTGCTGCGCATCAGGTACCGGAAGAGGCCCGTCGAGAGCCCCGCCCGCGCGAGCGCGTTTTTCTTAGCCTGGGCGAAGGTCGACAAAAGGAAAAAGGCGCTCACGCACTCGAGCCCGGCGATCAGGGGGAAGTAAGCCATGTGCAGGCGGTCGATAGTGACTTGGAGCCTGTCGTCGGACCCGCCCTCGACGATGAAGCGGACTCGGGCGATGGCGATGTTGATCCGCACGCCGACGATGCCCACCATGATGATCCAGAACAGGCCGGCGAAGATGTACCATCGCCTGTCGGTCAGGACGCGGCTCAGGATGATGTACCCGTAAAAGGATAGTCCCGCTTCTTGCACCTACGGAGAGTAAAACAGGTTAGACATGAGTCCCGTGTCAGTGTTGAAGAGTTGTCGATGAAGTGCGTACCAGCCATAGGACATCCGCAAAGGCAGCAGCAACAGCTTGGTTCACTACCGGTGGGGATATCAGGTAGTAAGCGTAGAAACAGAGGCCATTTGCGACGGCACAGGCGGTCGAGGTGATGAGGGGAACCGCAGCAATCGGAGAGAACCTCGTGGCGGTGACGACGAGGAGGCCAAAGAAAACATTGGCCGCTCCGATCATGCTGAGGATTGACCAGCTCAGCTCGAAGAATACGGGATCCGCCGCCATGGTGGTCGATAGAGCCGCACCCGCACCTGATACGATGGAGTAGGCTGGCGTCGCAAGCAGGAGACGGTGGGAATCATCACTGGAAGTGTTCGTATTTGAAGGGCCGGCTAACGGAGGCCGGTGGCGATCGGATCTTGGGCGGGCAGTTTTTTTTGTTGATACCCGAGACCTACTGACCTAGACTGCCGCCGCCTTTTGCGGGGAGTTCCCCATCTTGCATGGATGGCCATTGCCATTTGGAGGGATGGTCCTTGAATATGTCGGGGAGCTTGCCTCGGTGGCGTGCTCGATATATCCCTGGATGGGAGGAGTATTGGCGTCACCAAGCCCAAGTACCTGACTGACTCTCAATCAACCAAACATCAGAGGTTCGTGGCATGACCGTGACGCCCTTGGATGCTGAGGTGACGCAGTTCCACGTGGCGGCACGCGCACCGGAAGACCTGCCCGGTCCTATTCCAGGTCGCTGGCCACCAGCTGTTCAGGGGCTGCACCCCGCAAGTCTGCAAGAAGCAAGATGGAGGGGTGACAAGCTCTGACCGCATCAAAATGCTCCCCGCATGCAGGAGTCGGCAGAACGAGCGTCCGTCGGGGATATGCGGGCCCCTTTTCGAAAGATCGGACGAGATGTCCCCATGATGTGGCAGTGAAACCGGCCAAGTACATGCTGACGGAGAAATCTGCAGGTCATTTTCAGCCTTGGTGTGTTTCAAAAGCGACTCGTCGGAGACCTCAGCCAACATGCAGCAAGTCTACAGTAGCCAAAGCAAGCAGAGCAAACCAGCACTGGTGCATAGGTACCTAGGTAGACAAGTATTTCCACTCCCGTTCTCTGTGGTTGCCATTCCTCGGATTTGATTTGTTTGCTTTCTTTATAGATAACAATGTTTTTAGGGCCGTACCTGGTAGTTTGGCCATTTTTGTGTGGGTTCAGTGACATTGTCTTGATGTTTGTTGAGGTTGCAGCTTTGTGTTTGATAATATGTCTGCGTTGTGTTTGGCTAATATGTCTGCGTTGTGTTTGGCTAATATGTCTGCGTTGTGTTTGGCTAATATGTCTGCGTTGTGTCGACAAAAGAACGTCTATTATCAACCATTCCAAGAGGTATGCATGTGGCGCATGTTCATGTATGTCCTCCAGCCAGCAGGCTTCTGTCGGGATGACAGAGTATGGCATGTGAGGCACGCAAAGTACGCAGGACAATAAACGTCGAAGACATTAGAGCAGGTTCATGTAATGGGGTTGTCGAAAAACATAAGGTACCTTGGGCCGTTTGTTGTTCTCGGGCTCTCTTCTCTCCATTCTAATCGCCCATCCCTTGTACGGCGCATCGCCATCACTGCCCTGCTGATTCGCCAACACCATCGGCATCGCACCTCGAGCCGTTTTTTCTTGTGTTGGCCATTTACCATGTATCGCGGTCAATCCTTCACTAATCCCCCGCTAGAGACGACAGGACAGAAACACGACACGACGACAATTTGGAATTGCGACGTGCACCCGGGGATGATCAGAAGCACTGCGTCGTCAAGCGTCAATGGATCCCGGTTGGAGCAGGGGACGATTGGGGAGGTCGAGTGGAAGCCGGGGAAGAAGGAGTATGCCGTAATGCTCACGCTCGCCCTCATCTCCTTGATGGTGGCGCTGGACGCAACAATCTTGGTATCGGTGTTGCCGGTGAGTAACGGATCTCGGCTTTTGGCCAGGTACTGGCGAAGAAGAGCCTGCGCTGATGGCCTGACAGAGGCTAGCAACCGACCTGGGGGGCACCGCAACGGATGCATTCTGGGCAGGGACGTCGTACCTGCTCTCGTGCGCGGTGTGCCAGCCGTTCACGGCGGCGCTGTCGGACATCTTTGGACGCAAGGAGATGCTCGTCGTTTCGGTCTTGTTCTTCACCCTCGGGACTCTCCTCTGCGCGCCCATTGCCAAAGACTTCACTGTCTTCTTCGTCGGGCGCTCGATCCAGGGCATCGGAGGTGGTGGCATCATCACCATGGGGCAGGTCATCTTTGCTGACATCGTTCCGCTCCGGCAGCGGCCCAAATACTTTTCGCTGGTTCTGGCGGCATGGGCCCTGGGCAGTGTTCTCGGTCCGCTGATTGGGGGGCTGTTTGTCGAACATGTCATTTGGCCGTGGTGCTTCTACATCAACGTGAGTTCCTTGGTTCCCGCTTGTGTTTCTTCGGCCAAAATCTACTGCTGACCCTTGGCTTTCACTGTTGTGTTCCAGTTCCCGTTCTGCGCCCTGGGCCTTGTCCTAGTTCCGATCTACGTCAAGCTCAAGACGGCCAAGACGTCGCTCGTCTCCAAACTTTGTCGTGTCGACTGGGTGGGTGGCTTCTTCTTCATTGGCGGCTTGACAAGCTTCCTGGTCGGCATCTCGTGGGCTGGCATCCAATTCGAGTGGAAGAGTGCCCAAGCCATCACGCCCATGATTATCGGCGTCGTTGGCGTCACCATTGCCATAATCTGGGAAATCTACGGCGCCCAGGAACCCTTCCTTCGTCCATCGCTCTTCTGTTCCGTCTCAGCTCTGGCCACCTATGCGTGCGCCTTATTCCAGGGTTTTATCGTACGTTTATCTTCTCCGAAACCCGCGCTAAACGCTTCGCTGACACCAAAACGCGGCTCCAGCTCTTTTGCGCGCTTTACTACATTCCCTTCTATTTCACCGCCATCCGATTTCAACACCCCACTCAGTCGGGCCTGGACATTTTCCCCGTCACTTGCTTCCTTCTCCCTGGCAGCATCGTCATCTCGCTGATGACTACCCGGCTCGGCCGGTACCGGTGGGCCATCTGGAGTGGCTGGGTGGTCACCGCACTCGGCTGCGGCCTCCTCGTACTCTTAGATGTAAACACCAAGACACCAGTCTGGGCCGTCATCCTTGCCATCTTTGGCATCGGCCACGGGATGCTCCTAACGAGCGTTAACATTGGAATCCAGGCGGTGAGCCGCGTGGAAGATGCTGGCCGGGCCGCGGCCATGTACGCCTTCATGCGCACGTTGGGCATGTCGGTTGGCGTCGCCGTTGGAGGGACCGTGTTCCAGAACGTCATGATCAACAAGCTTGACACTTTGGGTCTGCCACACAGCATCGCGCACAATTCCGAGGCCTACGTTAGGATACTGGCCGCCATGGACCCAAAGGATCCTGAGCGTGTCGCTGCCGTGCAAGCCTGTAAGTGCATACACCCCTCCATAAATACTAGTAGTGCTTCGTGCCGACTGATCATCTCAAGATCTTGCCGGGTTCCATGGCGTCTACTGGACGATCACAGGAGCCGCGATTGCCTCGTTTGTCATCAGCTTGATCATTCGGAAGCATAGCATGGACAAGTTTCTCGAATCCAAGTTCAAACTCAAGGGAGCGCGGGCCTTGCCAGTGCCAGCCCCTCCGTCCATGCCAGCCAAGTCCGAGGGCAAGTCCGAGGTCAGCTCGATGTCAGCGGTAACCTGCCTCCCGCCAATCTTTACATTCTCTCCTCTCTACAGTCCAAAATCGTCGCTTCATAGCTCGGAGAGCACATACGCGGGTTCGAAACAATCGCAACCGTCGCCGACCGTCCAGCCACAACAGCCGGACGCACGGGAGCAATTGAGGGGATTACCGACCGGTGTGCAAATTACCTTACAAGAATTGCACACGAGGGGGCAATCGCAAGGGGTGCAAACAGAAGACCTGGAAAGCGAACACGACAGTCATGACGAGAAAGAAGCCATACCGAAAGCGAGGGTGGTGGCGTATTACATCCAACCCGGGGGCAAAGTGATCCGTGTGGTGGATTATGACCCCCCGAAGCCAAAGTTCGACGACGGTGACCCAGGGCCGAGCACCATGAGGGAGTCGGTCAATGCGAGCCGGGAGCACTTCAACGATGAAGTATACACTAGTGAGCAGGTATGCGCCAGCAAAGAGATCATCGGCAGCGAGGAGTCCATCGTTAGCGAGGAAGCCATCAGCAGCGAGGAGGGCATCAGCAGCGAAGAGGCCATCAGCAGCAGCGAAGAGGCCATCAGCAGCAACGAAGAGGTCATCAGCAGCAGCGAGGAGCTCATCAGCAGCGAGGAGCTCATCAGCAGCGAGGAGGCCATCAGCAGCGAGGAGTCCATCAGTAGCGACGAGGTCGTCAGCAGTCAGGAGGACGATAGCGAGCAAGGGGTATTGCATTCGGACAACAACAAACACTTGTCGGATTGCGACTCAAAGTCGCCAGAACAACAACCGGCCCTAGGAAAGCACGAGTTTGTGCCGAACAGCCCTGCTCTCGAAGCGATATTGGGACCGCCAGACCGAGTAGCACGATAGGTTACTTAAGGATAGGCGGGCCGAGTTGGTTGTGTGTTGGAATAATACCAGTTTGTGTGAGGCGTTTTCAATTTTAGATGAAGTCTATGCTGCCCATTCGAATTCATCAACCCCAGTGTCAATTCGGCAGGACATGAATTGCTGTTGAGGATGGCCGAGATGGCCGAGATCGCCGGAATGGTTGATGTCTAGCAACGAGCATCTCCAACCCAGAAATGTATGCAACATCATATGGGGAGACCAGTATGATTCATGACAGTTACATTTGACGCTGCCCAACATCATTCTTTCACGTGAAGTCACCATTGAACCTTGCGGCAGACGCAGTGATAGCAGCGGTTTAAACCTGTTGCATGGAACACTCTAAGGCGTCTACTTACATCCCTAGGCCCATTCCTCCCACATCACTCCCAAAAAGAAATAGTGCGGCACTCGATGCTCGACCGTGGCTTCGCATCCGGGAACCTCGCGTCCCAAAACGCCGAATGCGGCACGCGCCATCCCAGACCGGCACCTCTATTCCCACTATCATGGAACTTGAACAGCAGCGCCTCGTCCTTCTTCATATTCGAAAAGTACCACCAGCGGTGGTCAGGGCTATGCCGGAAGATAGCCGCAGCCAGCTGTGCATCATCGTCCATGGGCGCAAACATGGCATCGCCCTCGGGGATCTGGTCCACCACCCACAGCACGTTGGGCGTGCCCTCGTCGTCGCGCACGCTACGCGCGTCGCACACCCCTAGTGGGCAATCCTGCGGGCCCGGGGTGAAGGTGCGCCAGAAGGAGGACATGATGAAGCGCTTGAAGCCGGGGCCGTCGGGCCGGGCCTTGGCATACAGGCGCTGCGCGGCGCGGAGCTGGCGCGAGGGTTCCGTGTCGACGTGCACCTCGCCGGCGGCGGGCTGCAGGCCGCCGTAGTGGCGGTATCCCTCGGTCTTCTTGGCCCCGTCGGCGGGCTTGGGCTTGTCGGGAATGTCGCCCGACGTGCGCAGCATCCAGCCCTGAGCGACGACCAAGTCCGCGCCATAGGCCTCCTTGACGTGCGCGCAGACTTCGTCCTGGTAGTCGGCCTCGACTTCGGCCTTGTCGTGAAAGTCTACCACGCGTGTGGGAGCGTCGATTAGCCGGAAACCATGCCGGTCGAACGAGAAGTGCTCGCGGATAGTGCGCCCGTCGCGGATGGTCGTTTTGTAGGGCCCGTAGGTGCCCGTGTTAACCTCGACGCCGGCCGAGACGAAGCGGCGGTTGATGTCGGGGCCGGGGAGGAGGTAGTTGAGGTTGGTCTGCGTGGTGCTGACGGTTTCTTCAATGCTGTCGTCGACCGCCATTGGAGCTGTTTGCTTGGTGACTCGGGAGTCGGCCTTGTCTTGATTGTGAGGCTTGATATTCCGGACCGGTGGGCGTCCGTCTGTTCTTATTTATCTGGTCAACACTGCGGTAAGATACCATCTGTGAGGTCTCTGTTCTGGGCGTTGAGAGACGGTATCCAGGTAGACGAAGGTATGAGGGAATGCCGACCCAGTGAGGGGCGCATGGTCGAGCCCGGGGTGTTTCATCCGCCCGAGGGTGTGAATGCGGGGACACTTGGAGAAGATTAATAACCTATTCTGGGTTGCTCGTGGAACGCGACGCGCGGCTTCCGGAGGTTGGAGATGCTGGTCGGGAGCCGGACCCCGAGTCGGCAAAGCTTCTCCGATATCTTTTTCGCAAGAAACACCACTGACACAACCACGATTGGGGTCAATCCAGGGCCCTCCTTTTTTGCTCTTCCCTGGAGCGCAATAGACCCCGCATTTTCTCGCGCCACGTGGCAAGAGCTAAGATCGCAACCGATTCTCCGAGATCAAGGAACGTTGGCCCCGATACATGTCGATAAAGCCAGCGTGTATACTCCCCACCTGGTTGGGGTAGGTGTTTTACCGAGTACCTGTTTGGGGGCGAGTACGAATTGACTTGGCGGAGCCTGATTTTGATCCGGCGGGTCAGCCAGCGAGCTCGTCGGCCACCAAGCAGTGACCATTGTGTCCTCCAACATTTCGTCAGCCAGGATGTCTCGGCTGATCCCAGCAGGAGGATGCAAAGAGCGAACAAAGCGCGACACAGGACCAAGTATTCCGCAACATTATTCCGTGCCTGGGAGTGCCAAGTGACCGTGCTGTCGAGATCCCTGAAACAGCGGTACTACTCTGCCAGATCGGCACCCTCAACGGCAAGTTCTGTAATTAATAGCAATTAACAGTGCATGCGGCGATGTCCAGTCTCCCAGTCCAAGGAGAAGAACCCCAACCCTGAGACGACATATTTCTGCACAGGCCACTTGCCCGTTTCACCGCGGCCCGGGGGCATGCTGGCTTCTGGTTGGCTGCATCAGAACAAGCCCCGACAAGGCCCGGCCGGGGCCCACACGGCACGCCGCATTGGTGGCCGGGGCCCAACGCCGGTCTTGGTTTCCGTCGACCCACATGTCCCTTTTCTGTGCCTCACTCAGATCGGGTGTGGGCCCGTCCAAGCTGCCGACCGTTGCTCTGTGACCGAGTTTCAGGGCCGTTTGTGTGTACGACTTGGCGCCGGGTCTCGTCCGATGCATGCTCGAGCCCGATGCCCCTGGGGCCGACTCCGGCCGACGCCGGCCAGCTTTGGTCTGAAGTATCACCACCACCAATGGGCCGCGAAAACTGGCTGTTTAGTTTCAACATCTCAGCTGGTTCAAAGAAGTGTTTCCGTTAGAACTATAAGACAACTTAATCCACCACGCCGATCTTGTTTCCACTTTCCTCCGCATCAGACGATTTCAGATCGACAACCATCTTGTCTTTGTTCAATAACTCCGCTGCTCAGAAAGAAAAACGAAATCCTCTTGGAATTTTCTTCGTCAACCACAACGACCACGAAAATGCACTTCTCCACCCCCCTCCTCTTCCTCCTCCCCCTCACCACCGCCAAATTCACCGACACGATCACGGGCTTCTTCGGCGACCCCGTCGGTCTGATCAACTCCCTCCCCACCTGTACGCGCAGCTGCGCCGCTTTTGCCCTCTCCGACGTCAAGAAGGCCTCCTGCCCCGGCAAGCTGTCCGCGTCTTCCACCACCAACGACACCCTCTCCTGTTTCTGCGGCGACGGCGGCAAGACCTGGGAGAACGCTACGCAGTCCTGTTTCGCCGAAATCGACCAGGCGGTTGAGGAGAGCAAGAACAAGAAGAATGGGGATGATGAAGAGGTGCTGGATGAGTGCAAGGGGGAGTACAAGGCTGGGAAGATGACCGATGTGTGCAAGGCCGTGGAGGGGATTGACGCTGGGGATGAGAAGAAGCGGAATGAGACGGTTGAGGCATTGAATGGGATGTATAAGGAGGCTTGGGAAGGAGTTTTCAAGGCTCTTGGCGAGGCGATCAATGGCACTGCTAAGGGGAGTGGTGCTGCGAAGGTTGGTGCGAAGGGGGGTGTGAGCGGGGTCGGCGGGATGGTGTTGGTTGTGGCGCTGGGGTGTGCTGTGGCGATGCTGTAGTTGGAGTCATGGAGTTGGGTATGTTGATGCTTTGGCGTTAAGGAGTTGCTATTGAGGAGGAGCTGGGGCGTAAGCGCTGGCGTTTGGTTGATGGGCTGGCTGGTGGTGTCTGCTTTGATCTTCTCAGGTGTGTGTCGTCTGCAATACATTTCTTCTCGCTTGAACTCCCCTTAATGCGCCTCATCAATGACTGTCTGAAGATTTCATGGGATTAAGCTACATGTTGGGGCAATACAGCTTGTTAGATACCTACAGTGCACGATATGTTCGCCCATCGCGCATATGGCATTCACCCACCGCTGCCAACTTTTCTCCAAACCCACTTCCGAGGCAAAGAAACCACAACTTGCCTCTTGTAGTAAGGCTGTGTGGATCAATATCGGATAGAAGACAGCCTCGCATTGCCAACGTTGCACACCCTCCGGCTTCATTTTCTGCAGCTCTTGCCCCGGTCACTTCCGCTCCAACCCTCGCAAGATCTGGCCGCGTGTATCCAGCTTATGAGCTGCTTGTGGTGATAGAATGCTTCCGAGATCATCTCTTGTTGTAAGCTGGCTCTCCTGTCGGCATGAGTGGGCACCATCCTGATTTCGAATTAATGACCTGGATCGCCTGCTCCGACAGTAAGCTGACGATATCCATGTATCGTCTGCTGCTCGACCCGTTGTCTAACTAGTGCTGCTGCTTGGGCTGCCTCCGTTGGTTTTGCGGCCCTGCTTGGGAACACTGGGGGGAAAGTGCACAGCGGTCAGACTCTCAATGTGGGAAAGATACGGTAGCTTGCAGTACGCCTTGCCGCTGCGGTATCTGCACTCGGGGTTCTGGCAGATGTGGCCGTGAGTGCATCCCTCCAACCGGCATGCGCCTTTTCGCGGGCACGGCTGAGACTGGGCGAGCGACTCAAGGGGCGCCAGCAACTCCGGCTCGAGCGGCTCGTGGTCGAAATCGCATCGATCACCTGCGTCGCAGAACCCTTGCAGTTGGAAGCTGTTGCACACGCGGCGCTTGTCGATGCGGGCCTTGAGACGGCCAATAAGATCGGGGTTGGCCGGCGGCAGGTAGGCATCGAGGCGGTGGCCGGTATCGTTGACCGCGACACAACCGGGGAGTAGTTCGCGTTTCTTGGGCAGATTGGCCAAGACCGTGAGAGTGTTTGTCCTATTGGTGGGCGGTGGGCTGGTGGATGACGGCAAGTCTGTGAACTGCTGCGCGCTACTTCTCGGGCGGTCGGGCGGATTGGCATGGAACATCTTGCAGGATTTGCCGTAGCGACACTTGCCTATCGAGTAGAACAAGCAGACCGGCCTTTGGTCATCGCAGGCGGTAGATCCTGGGGTCGAGTACTGCTTAGCAGGCGAGTATGATGGCCTAGAGGGGGGTCTGGCGCTGACTGTAGTGGTGATGGGCCGGTAGGCTACCCCGTCGAGGGGCATATGGCGGAAAACGCTACGGAACTCTTCAGTACACATGCCCAGCTTTGTGAACTCGTCGTGGAATCGGATGCCGGGCGTCTTCACGAGGGTGAACTTGGAGCTGTTGCCCATGAAGGGCGTAAGCTCGGTAATGTAGCCGGTATCGTGGCAGCCGGCAAAGTAGATGTGCTTGCACTGGGTATTGGCGGCATAGAGACGGAGCAGAGCGCGCAACTTGGAGTCTGCGTTCTCCTTTAGCTCTCCGGCATCGACAAACTCAGTCAGACCGTAGGAGCGGTTGAAGCTGGCGATGAAGGGAGCAATGGACCGGCTGTCGCCGCCTACTACGCCGGTTTTGGCGAGTGCCTTGGACAAACCAAAGACATTGGCGTAGATGCGCACCATGACCTGGCAGTGCTCCAGACCTTTGGACTGCAGGCTGGCCTGGACCTCATCATTCAGCGCCTGGGCCGCGGCACTCCCGCCCTCGGCCCGCTTGGAGAGAAAGGCGTCCTGAAAGACGTAGCCGTCGCCATCCACCAGGACCAGCACGAATGGGTTGCGCTCCTGGTCCTTGGCCATTTGCTTGTATTTCTCGCGTGACTCGCGTTCCTCTTCATAATCGCTTTTGAGCCGCTTGTAGCCGGCCAGTAAATGCGAATATTGGTCGAGCAATTTGGAAAGGGTGTCGTCTCGCTTGAATTCGGCGAGCTGGGCCGCGGCCTGGTCGATTTCGTGGTCGCCGAGCATGCTGCTGGCGCTGTTTGCCGGAACTGGTGCCATCACCGGGGTCAGGTACAGCACTTGCGCGAGGAGCAAATAGGGAAGAGAGAGAAACTGCGTACCAATCTGAAAGCTGATGTGAATGTGAGAATTGAGGTGGTTTCCGGATTGATGAGGTCGCAGTCGCCGCTGCCCATCCGTGAAAGAGCAGGTTTGCACAAGAATGCGTGCAGGAATGCAGCAAAGCAAACGCACGACTGTGTGACGTTTATTCTCAGCGGACCGAGGGGTGGTGCTTGGGAGAGGAATAAAGAAGACCAAAGAAGCCAGTGGCAGTTAGGGTTAGGGGTTTCCCTTTCTCCAGCACGTCAACAGCTGTGCTGAAAGCTTGAAACTGTCTCTTAATTAATGCGCCGATCTCGCCGAAATTACCGAAAATTCGAATCAGTTTCTTTCAATATCTCAAGCGCAGCGCGGCGGTGCAGAGACATCACACAGAAGAGAAGAACAAGCCGAGGGACTGACCTTCATGTCCCAGTGTCTCTGAACACATTGGACACATGTATCATTCCGACTTCGACATTGGTACATACACAGACCTTGCTAGTCTGAATTTGTTGTACTTGAAGGCAGAAAACAACCCCAACCAACGCCTGGACACCATTCAAAAGCAATCAACTGTCGCCAGCCAAGCCACTCCTCACAACCCTCCCAAAACCCCCTCCACCACATCCCCCAACATCCTCAACCCATAAAACCCCGCCACCCGTCCATACACCGCCAACCTCCTCATCACCTCCCCCCTCTCCACACTCTCCCTCCACTCCCCACTGCACGTACAATGCTCCATAAACTCATTCACCCTCAGCGCGCCACACCTCCCACACTTCAAATCCTGCCCACACCAGCTAACCACCAACCCCTCCACCTCAGCAACCAACCGCTCCTCCACAGCATTCCGATCAAACTCGTGCTCACAGAACCCACACCGCCACCCGCCGCCGCCCCCCTCGGCCGCCGCCGCACCCAGCGCGTCCTCGTCCCGACAGAGGTCCAGGTCGCGCGCCATGGTGCAGTTGTCGCAGCTCAGCTGCGCTAGGCGCAGCGACTCGGAGGGGTTGACAAAGGTGCCCTGGCGGGCGAACTCGCGGATGTCGAAGAGGGCGAGGAGTTCTTTGCGGAGCAGGCGCGCTTCGAGGGTGATGTTCTTGTCGAGGGAGAGGATCTGCATGAGGGATTTGACGAGCTCGAGGACGGGGTTTGCTGTTGATGCGGATGTGGGCTTTTTGGTGGTTGGAGGGGTGAGGTGGGCGAGGTGGGAGCCCGGGAGGGTGGGGAAGGAGTAGTCGGCTGCGAGCTCTGGGTGGAGGAGCTCACGTTTTTGGGTGGTGATGAGGGCGGTGATTTCTTTCTTGAGGGGCTTCTCGAAGGCTTTGCCAAGGATGATTTGCCCAGGCGCATCTTCGGCTAGGCCGGCCGCGGTGTTGCGAAGTGGGAGTTGGGTGAGTCGCGGGGTGGCGGTCGGATCGGAGCCGGTGGCTGGCCGCTTGATGCCGTGCATGAGCTCGATGAACTCGACGACCCAGTCGCGGAAGGTGGGCTGCAGCCGGATGGGCAGGAAGGTCGCCATCTGCCAGTGCATGATCATCTGAAGGTCTTGCTCGTCTCGCTCGACCACCTGTTGGCATGCTTTGCCGCCGTAGTTGAACTCGTCGTACCAGACGAGGTAGTCCCAGTATTCCTTGATCTCGAGATCGATGAAGTGGAAGAGCGGCTTGCCCTTGATGCTCTTGAGAATGTATTGCGCGTAGGCGTACGCGTTGCCGACCTCGGACTTGGTGGTCTGGAGCAGCAGGCGGTTCGGGCTAGCGTAAATGACCTGCGAGCCGACCCGGCGGAAGTCGGCCATGAGCTGCAGGAGGGCCTTTCGGCTCATCATCTGCACGTAGTAATGCAGAGCGCGGTCGTACAGACACGAGGTCGGAGACTCGACCCAGCGCACCAGATGCTGAACCATGACATCGGCCATTGTCGACCCCTTGCAGGCTTCGGCCCACCACGACTTGACCATCTCTCGCAGGACCTGCACGCCGGCATTGGCAAACGTGTTCTCCGACAACAGGGAGTCGTTACCATCCCCTGCGTTGTCGCCCCCGGGGTTGAACGAGATGCTGTCGGCGCCTTCGAGTTCGTTGATGAGCGACGAGGTCAAAATGGTATTGATGGCGAGATTTCGGACCTCTAAGTCGATGCAGACAGAGGCGAATGTGCCGGGATTGTTGACCGATGGCATCTGGACTTGGTCGAGAGGCCCGGATACGTCGTCCATCTCGTAGCCCGCGTGGTCAGGCCGCGGGCTGGGCGACCACCACAGTACGACGTTGTTGGCTTGCAGACGCCGGGCGTACGCGACGTCGATCAAGAACCGGGGGTCGTCGCCTTCCAGGTTGCACAGAGGCACGTCCCCATACTGCGCCAGAGCAGTGAGGTGGTGGATCCAGGAGCCGAGGCTCAAGTAGTGGTTGACCAGGCGGCGTGCCACCACGGTTTGCCATCCCAGAGGTGGCAAAGAGCTGTCGGCTTGGTCGTATTTGAGCGGCAAGACGGGGAACTCGCCGAGGACGGGAATGTCGTGGACGAGGAGATTGCGCTGAGAGGACTGGATGACCATCATGGTTGGCCCGGCTTCGTCCTTCTTCATCTTCCGAACGACATCGCCCACCTCGAGGAAGGCTTTGCGGCGCGTCGTCACCTGAGTGATTTTGAACACCAACCTCTCTCGGTACGTAAAACACTCCTGCCAGGTAGAGTCGGCGCCCTCCTCCCGGGTCCTGCGTGCGAGGAAGTCCGAGTATAGCTTGCCGACGTTTGGCAGATCCTGGCTGCCGTCTTTGCTCTTCTGCTGGATGATAATGTGAGCCTGATCGCCCGTTGTAGAGAACAACCCGAAGATCTGGCGCTCGCCCGCGCTGATGTGCGAGAGGTAAATGTATGACATGCGAGTTCCTTCAAGGTATGGCTTAGGCTTGCTCGGCTTGGTCAGGCCGGCGAGATCAAAGCCTTGGTCGAGGCCCTTTCCGAGAACACCAGCCTGGCTTTCGTCGATGGTGCAGCGGTTCCCAAGCTGCAGGACCGCCCGGAGATTGAGAGGAAGTTGCTTCTCGTACACGCCTTCGACGCTGGGGTGATTAAACATCAAGGAGAACTTCTCTGCCTCGGCAAAGTAGACCTCCTCGGGCACAGTGAGCTTGAACAGATGCACCGACGAGTGACCGTTGGGAAGCGTGTGGCTCACTTGCTCGACGTGGCAGCCATCTAGCTCAACATCCGGCAGCTCCTTGCTCTTTAGGTTGATGAAGACCTGCCGAGGGACATTGATCTTGACTGTGTGAACCTTGGCGTCGATGAGCACGTAGGCAAGCACGGTGCCAGGGGTGTCGGTGGCCTTGAGTTGGAGCACCTGCCAAGTGTTCCTAAACGTGGCCCCAGCCTGATTCCGAATCGTTTGTTGGATGTTGCTCTGGATATTCCCGCGCCTGTCGCCGAAAAGGTGTCTTCGCCGGGCCCGTGCCTGTTTCTGCAACCTCCACTTTTGCTTCTGGTACTCTAAGAACGCTGGGTAATCCTCGCTGGGAGAGGGCATCTTTTTCGGAAGAGCGGCAAATGGGTCTTGGTTCTCGGCTGGATCGGGTGACTTGCGTTTCTGAGACACGGTTGACACCTTTTGAGAGGCCGAGATGGCCGAGCTGACGGTCTTAGGCTTCAGGAGGTCTCCAATGTCCTCCATATCACCAAGGCGACTGCTGTTTGGGAAAGGGATCTCCCCTAGCGGGCCGCCCTTGGTTGTTGGGCCAAACAAGTCAGTGAGCTTCTTCTGCTTCATCTTGTCGTCCTTGATGTTGATCCGACGCTGCAGCCAGTCCGGATGCGGCACGCGTGGTACGGGATTGCGCACTTTTTGTAGAGCAGCCGGGATCGTGATAAGCTTCTGAATGACGGACCCCAGACGCTCGAGGTAGTAGTCCCAGTCGAGCAGGGCTCGCGGGTCTGTGTCGGCAGGCTCCTCCTTCAGCCACTTCTTCAAGTACAAGCGCTTGGTTGCTTCCTCGGCGGAAAAGATTGCGACTGGGATGGCACGCTCGGTGACCGGGGCGTTCTTGGGCCTGGCGCAGATGATGAACTTGCAGTTGAGGCCCTTGTCCTTGACCATCCCCTCACCCAGGAAGTCGGCCAGGCGTTTGGCCGTGGTGATGGAGGTCGACTTTTGCGTGCCGTACTCCTCCAACGTCTTGCTCATGCTGCGGTTCTCGGAAATGAGTTCCATCAGCTCCTCGTCGGCGAGGCTCGCGCCCTTGCTATGCAGCACGTCCAGCCACTGGTTGGCAACCTTGGCCACGGCTGTGTAGCACTCAGCCAGGGTCGTGCCATCCAAAAAGAACTTGAAGATCTGCTGCTGGAAAATCTTGATGAGCTTGAGTTCACCTCTCCGCTTGACTTCGAAGCCCTTCAGCTCTGCCAGACTGCCGTCGTCGTTGAAGACGGCATATCGCTTCTTCAGATTTTTGTCCTCCTCCTTGGACGTGGGCAGGATCATGGCCTTGTATGGACCGTCGACCTCGAAGAAGATGGAGTTGTCGCTGTGGGTTTCGTACTTGAACGTCTTGGGGTCAACCAGCGTCTGGTATTGTGGATTGGTAAATTTGGCATGGACCAGATGGTTCAACATGACGCAGGGGTACGAGATGGTGAGCTTCTTGCCGTTCTTGAGCTTGAACGCAAAGTTCTCTGGGAATGTGGCCGGCAACATGCACCAGATACCATCCGTGTCAAGCTCCAGGGGACGGCCCAGCCGCTCCACCAGAGACCGGGCAAGCTGAATGATGGTTGCGCCTGTCAGACAAGTGACGCCGGCCATTTCCATCGAGTACCAACGCGACCCTTTCCGCATGACGTAGCCATAGAACGAGTTCAGAATGACCTTGTGTGCGAGCTGCAGAGAGTCAAAGAGCACAATCATCTTCTTGGCCTTGTCGATGTCCGAGGCCGAGGCGCCCTCGCTCTTCAAGGCGTCGGTCTTGCCCTTCCAGACTTTGGCTTTGCCCTTGTAATCGTAACGACGATCTCGGAAGTCGCGGACCGTGTCGATGTAGAAGGGATTCTCTCGTTGGCAGATGATGGCCTCGCGGACGATGGTGGTGGAGTCGTGAATCTTGTGGTAGACCTTTTGCGAGTACAGCTGCAGCCTCTTCCTGGTCAGGGCCGCCTGTTCATCCAGACTCAGCTCCGGCCATGAGCGCATGGGGCTGTTTGGCCACTTGCCCGGGAACCGCTCGTTCTCCAAGGCATGCCTGATCATGTTGTACTCGTCGCGCTTCGCTGGTAGGTACTCGCCTCTCCAAGCCCAGGGCAGTCTCCTGTCGCAGGTCTTCCCGGGGCGGTTGAAATCGCATGCCGCACAGTCGGACTCGGAAATCATGGAGTCGGGCTGCAGGCGGTTCGTCGTCATGATGTTGGGATACATGGAAGCCACGTCCAGATGGTAGATCAGGGGCCTCTCGCTGCGGTTGGGGGTCTCTCTGAGGTTCAGAAGCTTAGCGGTGATTTGCTCCTTGATCTCTTCGTAATTCGTAACATCGTCCATCGACTTCTTCTCTTCCACCGTGATGCTGAAAGTCAGGGCCGCATCCAGGTCGCGCAGCAACTCGTCCACCGCCCCAGGGTCGACGGCAAAGTTCACCGGGATATCGGCTCGGAAGACGCCGGCCTCGATACTCTCGACGTGCCCGCCCACGTAGGTCTCGGAGTCCAACAGATGGCCTTCCCAGAAGGCTTCCTTTGGGGCGATGTGCTTGTTTGGCAGGACAATCTCTTTCTGGTAGGCCTGCACCATCAGAAGCATCTCGCAGAGCGTTCCAGTGCCCTTTCTCAGGGTGTCATCTGGACCGAGAGGCAGGATGGTGCAGAGCGAGAAGATGAAGGGGTGGACGTATTTCATATACAAGTAGTAGGTGGCGACGGCATCGGAGACCGAATATTCCGCCAGCGTCTGGGGGCGCTCGCTGGCGTACGGCGTCATGAGCTCCGGGTCGAGTTCGTCGGGGTCGTATCCAAGCTTCGCGACGGTGACAGCTTTGAGACCTCGACTGCCCTGGGGCAGGTAACTGTCACGGTTGACCCAGTGAAAGCAGTCCATGTGCACGCTGTAGTTGCATTTGTACTGGTCCTCGCTGTCCTTCCTCCAGCCGATCTCGTGGTACATGTCGATGCCGTTGAAACTGGCGCGGGCTTCGACATACGGCCAATCGAAGAAGTCGCCGTTGTAAGTGGCGATGACGGTGGGCCGAGCCTCCTTGATGTGGAGGAAGAAGCGCTCAAGGAGGGTCTTCTCGTCGGGCTCGTTGAAGATCATGAACGGGCCGGGGTACTCTGGCTTGGGCGTGTAGTCGAAGTCGGCAATGTCCTCGGACACGATCTCGCGGTTCGTGATCAGGAATCCTTGGCCGTCAATCATGTAGGATATCATCATGATCTGGTC